>Ga0136643_10014784_pt1 | contig 11728 bp, 5 predicted proteins | sample TergutLab28metaG_FD_96883 | JGI IMG/M metagenome (GOLD analysis project Ga0136643, IMG submission 96883) | Labiotermes labralis P1 segment gut microbial communities from Petit-Saut dam, French Guiana - Lab288 P1 (version 3) (version 3) | ecosystem: Host-associated > Arthropoda: Insects >...
CCATCTTCAGGGAGCTGTTAGTTCATGCTAAAGTTACTTATATCACTTGTTGCTATGATGGCATTGTGGTAGCATGTCGTTCCTTGTTTGTGATGGGTTCGGATGTTGTATTACTCTGCCTCTTGCTTTACTGTGTCTGGGCATGTGCTGTTTGGTATGATCATGAACTAATAGGTCCCTGAAGATGGTTTAAATATAAACCGAAACATGTCAGAGATTTTAACTGTTTTAACAAATTAAAGTTTTATAGTGTCATTAAAATGTGTGCATGTGTTGGTGAATTGTGACAATATGCACGGTGAAAAACTGAAAACAGTTAATGCTGCTGTGGTAATAAATGCTATTTACTGTGAGTATAAAATGAAACGCACTCTGCCAAAGTTGCTTTATATTACAGCAGGTGGCGTATACGAGTATCACTAGATTTTCAGCGTGGAGTTGTATGTATGTCTTTTTTCGTTTTGCAATAATTTTATATTAAGCGTCAGATATCAATGAAGAATATGCATGTTATTTTTCCACAGGGTACAAGAAATCTCATCTTCCAGCCAGTCAGATGCATTTTCTTCACCAGGCCCATCAAGATTGCTGAATTTTCACGTTCGCTCATCTGAGGGATATAACTTCTCACCAATCCTGTGCAGAACTATATTGGTACCTCAGTCATCAGACACGGTTACTATGAAGGAGAAATCATATACATGTGGTATATGTAACAAAATGTTTGTGCAGCTTAATAGTCTGAAAACACATTTACTTAATCACAAAGGGCAGAAGCAGTATATGTGTACTGTCTGTGGGAAATCCTTTGCCTTGCACGGAAATTTAAAGACACATTTACTGATACACACTGGTGAGAAACCACATAAATGTGGCATTTGCAACAAAGGATTTACTGTTCGCAGCAATTTGAAAGCCCATGAACTTATTCATACTGGACAGAAACCACATATCTGTAGTGACTGCGGAAAAGCTTTCTATGCTCTTAGCAATCTTAAGACGCATGAACGTATTCATACTGGTGAGAAACCATATGTGTGCGGAACGTGTGGGAAGGGGTTTACTGCTCACAGCAATTTAAAAACGCATGAGTACATCCACACGGGAGTAAAACCACATGTGTGTCATGTTTGTGGGAAAGCATTTGCAGTGTATGGAAATTTAAAGACCCACGAACACTTACATACAGATCAGAAACCTTTTCAGTGTGGATTCTGTGGGAAAGGCTTTACCCGTCGGGATATCCTCAATCAACACGCAGTGGTGCATAACGATAAAAAGGCTGAAAATGAAGCTTTAGCGTTAACATTTGTCTCAACGAAGTCACTACTTAATGCTACCGATTCAATGTAAAACTGACTATAATAATTATAGTAGTGCTTGTCTGTATGTGCCATTGTAGGATCTCATGTATATAAGCTAGTTAAAACTGTCTATAAATGTGTTAGAAAAATGATCAGCATTCATCTCTGCTTGTGTGCACATCAGAAAGCTGATTCATGACAAAACTGTGTGGAAATTTAAATAATGTTAATTTTACATCCTTATACACCCACAGATTATTAAATGTTTTCCAATAAATTATGCCTTTATAAACTGATATGAAACTGTGTAAGATCTGGCAGCAAATCTTTGCTCAGATTTTGAAAATATCACTTCTCAGTGTGGAAATTCCTTACATATCATATCATATATACATCATCAGACCGTGCCATATTTATTTGTGTATATGTGAATGTTACCATTCATACACCACTCTCCATATTTATTTAGTTAACAATGTTGAACTACCTAAGGTAAATGAACATTCCTTATAGAATGATAGAAATAACACCACATTATAACAGAAGAGCACCATATTTCACATGAAACAATGGGCTCAGAGTCCTGCATATTTACTAACACCAGCATGACTTGAAACCCCCACACTACTTGAGTCCTGACACCTGCAAGAAAGTAAGATTTCATCTTTGCAAGATTTGGGGCTTCTGCTGTGGTGTAGTTCAGGCTTTTGCTCTGCTGGAAGTGGAATGTAGCATGCATTGTTAGTTGCCTGCAGACTTTCAGGACAGCCCATCAGTCCCATCTTCAATGGGCAATTGTAAAGAGCAAAAGGTAAATCAGGCCCATTACAGGCCCAAGGTACCCGGAGGGTTCCAGGAAGTTGTTTCCAGATTACGTGACAATGGCCCAGGATGGTGGTAAGATTGTCAGCCTTACGCACTGGCCGCTTTTCACCCCTAGGAAATACTCCTGGTACTCATTTCTGTTAGAGGCTGAGTCGACCCCAGGGACATGTGCGATCGGAAGGATTATGTCAATAAAAAATTCCAGTGACACCATCTGGAATCAAACCAGTGATTTGTAGCACGGCATCTTAACCACTGTGCTACTGTAGTCCCCCAAACGTAAAGAGTGAAGTCCTCAAAATGCAATCTACAGAGATATGTGGATTTATGTAGTTTCATTTCCTATGAGGCATTTCACCCTTTCAAATTGTCTAATTTGACCATTTCTTCCAAATTACTATTGTATACTAAAGATGATTATACATATTTACAGTATTTGAACTTCATTGACAGTAAATGAATATTACTTACATTATGCAACATCATATCACAGCTTCTTCCACTGTTTGAGCAATTCGAATAAACTGACATATCGGATTTTTTTAATTTGCTCTTCTTCCATCAAAACTTTTTTTACCTAGACATTTTGCATATATTTGAATGTATTTTTTTTATGTAAAAGGGGGAAATCAACTTACGGTTTTAGTTTCTGTATATTTTTTCAAGGTTTTGTTTTATGGCCTAATGACAAACTGAGTTTCAGGTCGAAAGTAGCTGCCATATAAATAATACTATCATACTAAATCATAAAGTGATTTACTATTCCTACTGCCAGTCTGTAATTACGTATGGTTTATTGTTCTGGGTCACTCATCAGACAGTATGAAGATTTTCATATTGCAAAAGAAGATTATTAGAATCATCGTGGGTTGTAGAAGCAGTGACTCTTGTAGAAAATTGTTTTTTAATTTAGAAATCTTATTACTCCCTTCCCAGTATATTCTTTCTCTTCTTTTGTTTATGATAAGAAATCAATTTCTGGTCCATTCTGAGATATATCACATTGACACTAGGCACACATGCTAATTTTCACCAAACTTCTGTGAATAGGACTAAAAGGTGTTTAACCCTTACCCTGCTAACGTGGAGAATATGGTGAGCTCCTAATAACGCCAGCAAATGGCACATGGGATTTAATTCGGTGTTTAAAGTGTTAATATGCTTCCTTCTTATATTAAAATAGCCTGAATATCCCAAGAAATTTAAATTGATTTACAGAAATTTATATATGAAAATTCCTTTTATTCTTTGGATAAATATTTGAACTTCAAAAAATTTAAATTTATTTATATATTATCTAAATTAGTATTTGGAAGTTTGTCACATAAAATAATAATAGTAAAGTCCATTGTTGCTTCTAGGAACATAGGTTGTCTATGAGTCCTTTCCACTTCTGTATATTGGCTGCTAAGAACCTTAGCTCATTCCAGCTTCTACCCGCTTCCTTGATTACTGATCTTCTCCAGCTGTTTTTCGGTCTTCCTCTCTTCCTGTTTCCTTGAGGGTTCCAGAGTAGGGCAGCCTTTGGTATCACTCCATCCTCTTTTCTTAATGTGTGACCAATCCATCTAAATTTTCTTTTTCTTATTTCTAAAGGTATATCTTCTTGTCCTCTTACTTTCCATAGGCCTTTGTTGGAAATAATATTTGGCCACCATATTCTTAATATATATCTTAGATAAATATTCACAAAAGTTTGTATTTTACGCTGAATTTCCTTTGTGACAAGCCAAGTCTCACATCCATACAAAAGTACGGCTTTCACACAGGCATTAAAAATCCTAATCTTAGTGTATTTTCATAATGACTTAGATAGCCACACTCTTCTCAGTTTGGAGAATGATCCCCTTGCCTTCTGTATTCTCACATTTACTTCTCTGCTGGTACCTCCATTTTCGGCTACAATACTACCCAAGTAACAAAAATCTGATGACCTTTTAATGTCCTCTCCATTTAATCTGAGCCCTTGCTTTACTATTGTATTAACATGTATCTCTTCTGTCTTTGAGGAATTAATTTCAAAGCCAGCCTTCTTGGATTCCTTCCAGAGGTCATCCAGTTTCCTGCACATATGCTCATATTTATGAGATGCAAGACATACATCATCTGCATATTCCATATCTTCCAATGATTCCTGTACTGTCCAAGTTAATCTTTTCTTTCCATCCAAGGCTCTATGCAATACACCATCCATAACCAGCAGGAACAGTAATGGTGACAGAAGGCAACCTAGTCTGACCCCTGATGATGTCTTAATTGAGTCAGATAACTGTCCTTCATGCAGTACCCTACAGCTGAAGTCCTCATAGCCATCACATAAAATAGATATACATTTATGTTTCTTTTTTCTTTAACTACTAGTCTGAATTTTTATATCTTTTTTTGAATATCATAACTGCATGAATGTAGCAATCTTTATATGCAATACAATTTGTCCAGTAAGTACTGTATCCTTTTAATTGGTGTTTTTATGTTATTATTTGTTATGTTAAAATAATTTATATTATGTTTAAATCCTCAAATATAATACTAGGCCTAGTACCTAATATTGTTGTACACTTTTGTACCAAATTCACTTATTGAATTCTCATGCACATATGACTATTTCCATATCCATATGGATTTTGTAATCCTGTAAGTGTCCACGTAATGAAAATAAAATGATATGATATATGATATGATATAATACAAGTGAGTTGATTCTGATTGTGAATCTTTATAGAAACTGTTGTCGCGTACATTAAAATGAGCCAATTGTACTCCATCGGCATTATTACGTCTGTTCGGGGTTTATGAGAATAGGAAACAAGGAGAGAAACAAGCTAATAAGTAATGTAAAAAATAATCATATAATTACATAACTTTTGTTAAATTCCAAACACACACAGGCTGCACTCGGGTATTAAGAGTTAGTTACATGATCCGTGGGTACACAAAGAAGACCTGGTTTGATCTGTGCACTTGCCTATCTGTGTGCAACGCGCGCAGAAGAAGCAGACGTCTTGTGTTTGGTCCGAAAGCACGTTCATTGTAAACCTAACTGCCTTCAGTGCCTTATAACTGTATGCTGTTATTCCAAAGAAAGATATGTTTAGAAACGAATTACTAAACCTGCATAGTAATAATTTCCGTAGAGAATGTGTCGGTCACGCTGTAGGCTGTGCTGCTAAACTTGATGGACTGCCGACAACAGTTACAAAGTAATTTCCAGCCGTTGAATGCAAGAAAACAGTTTTGTTTGCTTAAGGTTCACACCTGTATACATACACTTCTCATTGTCAAACATAGCGCCTGAAATACTTAAGAAATCAGATCAGACCCGAAATCATATTTGACGAAAGTACATTGACCAAAACCATGGTTATGTAGATTCTTATACCTATTTAATTACATAACGCTTTTGTTCCGCAAGGAAAAGAACAACTTGTATGGTGTATGGCGTGAAACAGAATGTTACAATTTTTTATGTAAGTATACATGTTTGAACTGTAAGTGCACTTCTCGCATCTACAACATATTCCTCATATATTTTAGGAGAAGTGTATGACTCTGCAATATTCATTGCGTGTTACCGTGACGGAGTTAGATTCTGTTCTGATGAGCTGCATTTGTGATTCGAAACAAAGAGTAGCAACTTAACGTGGAAGTTAATTTGTAATACTGAGTTTTAAATAAATTGTTGATGAGTAGTTTCGTAAAAAAGTGAAGCTTTCTTGGTTTTTTTAATACTCGTACATCCATACTTTATACAAGAAAAGTAAACATTTTATTTACTGAGATTTTTTTAAGTGCTTGTAAACTGTGGCCCGTGAGGGAATGAGATGTTTTTATTTTATATACAGTTTGGAAGACTTTAACGTAATATAAATGATGCAAGGAAGGAGGTTATAACCGCAATTCAAGTTTCATTTTAAAAACAGTTCATTGAATGAGGTTCAGGAATGCAGTTTTACATTCACATTTGTACAGCATAATTAAAATTACACAAGACTACCTGTGATTCTAAGAGAGGTGTAATAATAATTTAATGCTCTGCTGTTCTATATCAGTATCGGTAATTTTTATAAGGCATGTTCTAATTGCATGAGCATGTTGTGGCTTGGGTGATGAAGTTTTATTAAATGTGAATGTTCAAGTTATATTATACATTCTGTTAATCCATACAAGGCCAATCAACGTATGGGATGTAGAATTTGTCTTTATAATACAACACTGAATAACATGTAATAATTACAAAATATATTTATTCTATAAAGAACAGAGTTATTCAACACAGAAGACATACTTGTGTACCATAGAAATGTTTCCAATAGTTAAAAGAAATATGTAAGATTGTTAGAAGGTAGTGTTTTCACTAAAAACTTTATACTTTTCTATTATTTAGGTGCATAAATTACTGCTGCTGTTAAAATATTCCTCTAAACTATAAAGTGAATGAAAATGAAGAAAATCACTTTAGGCCAATCTAAATTGATTAACATTATGAGATAATTTTTTTTTTTATTTTAGTGAGTGGGGAGGTAGTTGAAAACTTTGGTACCAGTATAATAGGTCCCATTTTTGTATGTTGTCAGATTGACAAGTGGTCGATGAAAATTAGAATTATTCCTAGTATTAACACTATGTATTTCAGAATTCATCTGAAATAAAGCTTTATTATTTACAATAAATAATAAAAGGGAAAAAGTATTGTGACATCAATGGCAAAATCCCCAGTTTCTTCAATAACTGCCTACAAGATTCACTAGGTCTGGAATCGGTAATAATTCTGATTACTCTTTTCTGTAGTTGAAAGACATGGATTCTATGAGTAGAGTTGCCCCAGAATGGAAATAGGAATTATATATTGACTTTAGATGTTCTTGACACATGAAAGGTTTAATTGTCCTAACACTATGACATACCAGACATAGCTTAGGTAAAAGATGGTTAATATGAGCCTTCCAAGATAATGCGTTTTCAATCATTTCCCCAAGGAACTTAGTACTAGCAGAATTTGAAATGAAATGATTATTATAACCAATAGGTGCTTCATGAAGAACAGTACCTCTGAGAGTAAAATTGACATATTGAGTTTTTTCATAATTTAGAAGTAATGAATTATCTATCATAAAACCATTTATTTAATTGAGAAAACACATTATTAATAGTGGTTTAAAGTCTAAATAATTGGGATTAGAGAAAGTCAAACTTGTATCATCTGCAAAAAGTGTTGGCTTAGAATTGTACTGAACAATTTTCTGTAAATCGTTTATATAAAACAGGAAGAGCAAAGGACCCAATATGGATCCCTGGAGTACATGATTAATTTTTACCCATTCCTAATAACTACTGTGATAGGAAGACTTACCTACTATTAGGACTTTCTGATATCTATTTGTTAGGTAGAATTTTATTAACTTATGAAAAGGACCTCTTATTCCACAGAAGTTAAGTTTACATAATAATATGTCACAATTAACACTATCAAAATCTTCTTCCAGGTCGCAAAATATGCCACCAACCACTTTCTTAGAATTTAATGCCTCCAGTATTTCATTAATTAAATTGAAGGTGCCTTTTGCTGTAGATGATTATGCTTTAAAACCAAATTGTTCATTCACCAGTACACTATGATTAATTAAATGGTGATAGGCTTACATATATAACTTTTTCAAAAACTTTAGAAAATGCAGTCAGTAAAGATATAGGTCTGTAATTCAACATATCTTTCTGATCACCATTCTTACATAATGGTACAACTTCTGTAGGGGAGAATTCCAGATGACAATAATTTATTGCAGATGTAACTTAATGGTGACCTTATAAACAGAGAACTTAATTTTAAAATTTTGACTGTAATCGCATCGTACCCATGAGAATTCTTTGCTTTTAATGATTCAGTGTTCTTTTCAATTTCAGCAGCGGTTGTATTTTGGTACTTAATAGTTGGAAACGGTTCTTTGAACGCTTGATATAAATAATCTATTGGCTTTTTGCCTTTAGCACAAAGAGTACAATGTCCAATTATTGATAAAAAGTAATTATTAAAGGAATTAGCAATAATTTGACCATCAGATGTTATTGTACCATCAACATTTATCTGGTGAACGTCTTTAGTATTTTTTTTCTTACCAGTTAATAATTTGGCAATATCCCATATTGTTTTCATTTTATTATCTGAATTCTTATAATAAAACCAACTAGATGCACTAATTTCTCTATTTTTTGGTATATGTCATACAGGTTTGCTGTCAACAAACCTGTATGACATATACCATTGCTGTGTGTACTGTGAAAAACTCCTGATGATGGACAGAGGAACTGTCTGAAACATGTAGAGTTTTATTCCAAAAATAAATTTGAGAAATTAGTGTATCTAGTTGGTTTTATTATAAGAATTTATCACGATGCACTGCCACCAGAACGTCAAATATTATGTGAATTCTCAATCAGTCTATTGAAATCTTATTTTTGGCTTCTTTTATAACTTTTGATAAAATCTTACAACATGTTTTGTAATAATTTTCTAATTTTGCATCATTACTATTTCTACAGAGTAAGAAGAGATCCCTTTTATGATTACAAGAAGTTCTTATGCCTGAAGTGATCCAGGCATGACTATTGATTTTAGTGTTAACTTTTTCTTAAAGAAAAACTAGAGTAAAATATTCATAAGTAAATACTGAGAAATGAATTAAACATAGAGTTTACATGTAAGTGTAATGTAGTAGTAATGTCATTGTTTGAAAAGTGGGGAAATCAAAGACTATAATGGAACTGTCACATCTCATTGTTTTACTGTGAAAAGGTGTAAGGCTCTGTTCAATCATGGACTGATAATCTTCCAGCCTGCAAATGCCATACCCCACTTGAATAATAAAAATAATAATAAACCTAGATTCAATCACATTAGGTACTGGAGTAGGTCCATTGTCTGATGTGTCCAAGTACCGCTCTCCTGTATCTGCAAGATTTAAAGTGGCATTAAGAAAATACTTAAATACACACTTGTTTTACTTTGTAGATGAATTTTTCATTTGCAAAGATTATCTGTACTACTGTTTCATAAATTGTTTATGGTGTTTTACACTGTAAAAGTTGTGTATATTTGTGTATTTATAACTTGTTCCATATCCTATTGTGATTGTAACACACTTGTGGATCCATGGAATGTATGTATGTATGCATGTATCTATGCATGCATGCTTGCATACATACATGCAGAGCAGTAACAGCTGCAATAATATATGGAAATCCTCTTTAGAGACTACATGATGTGCCTTGTTTTGCTTTTTGCCGGTCATTTCACCAGTGATTGATGGAGGATATTGCTGTTTGTCATAACCATCAGTTGTCTGTACTTCAGCACACTGGTTTGATGTTCATAGGGCATGCATCCTAATATTATATCTGTAGTAAAACTAACCAGATACACCAATATATCAAATTTATTTTATTTTGGAATGACACTCTACATGTTTCGGTGTTTCCGTCCATCATCAGGAGTTCAAGATTATACGTACAGCAACCAAACAGACACTGCTGTCTCCTTGCTAGCAAGCAGACAGCAGTGTCTGTTTGACAAACGCCTGTTGCTGTATGTACAGTCTTGAACCCCTGATGATGAACAGAAAGACTGAAACATGTAGAGTGTCATTCCAAAATAAAATAAATTTGATACGTGGGTGCATCTAGTTGGTTTTACTGTAGAAATTCAACACACTTGGTTGTAGATGTGGGAATGGCATCATCTTTCCATCACCAGAGCTACCATTTATGTTGTTGTGGACACAACTATTTATTTGGACTGATTGTCAAACCCAGTTGAACACCTAGTGGCAGGGTGGAACAGAATGTTGTTCTGTACATTCCTTCTCTTCACTTTTATTCTGTCCATTCATTTCTCTTCTGCCCACAAGTATTAATTTACTGCTGTCTTTCTTGTCTTTCGTTAATCATTTTTTGAAAGGTAATGACCTGTTTCTTTGTACCATATGAGAACTGGGGTGGAAGCTCACACTGTTTACATTAATAGTTGCAAGTGAAGTGGTATAGCTGATATTGCTTCCTGCTGAAAATGCAGAACCTAATCATAGCTTCTGTACTAAAAAGTTATATAACCCACTCTGTTACTGTTGAACTGTACTGTCTTGAGAATGCAGGAAGCAACAATTATAATTATGACAGACTGCTAGGAACTGTTGTGTACAGATGTCATAAAATTTTCTGGTTGATGTGAAGTGATATTCTTATATGGAAGTGAAATGTTCGAAAATACTGGCAATGTTTCTAAGATAATGCAAACAAATGCGGACTATTGTAATTGATTACTTCAAAACTTTATGTACTGGTCAGTGGATTCAGTCTTTAAAAATGCAGTCTTTATTTAGACCTTAAGGGTTTAAAAATGTAATAAATGCTATTTGGTGAAACATTGCATTGCAGGCATTTAAATGCACTTTACAAACCCAGGCAATGAAACAAAACCACTTAATTCAAATTCCATTCACTAAACATTAATATATCACTATACTGTTCTTCCCATTGTATTGTGTTTTCCTGAGTGTGTGTTTAAAGGTTAATGCTGTAAGACAGTATAGAATCACAACTACATATTCAAAGAATATGTTTGTAAATTCTTCTTTCAGATTCAGTAAGCTACGGTGATTAGCAAAGTACAAGCAGAATTATAATCCCTTTTTTGTGGAAGCAGTATCCAAAAATCTACATGGAGGAATCGAATGAAGAGAAACACTCACAGAAATCAACAAGTTTTGAAAGGCCAAGGTACTTTTAGACATAGAATGTTGTTGTTTTGAAAGTTTCGCACTGAATAAACTGCCATTATTTGTAGCTTAAGGTACTGGAAGAATTTTTTTGTGGGCTTAGTCAAAGCACAGTCTTTCCAGCATGCATTAACATTGTGTCAATTTTTCCACTCCCTTCTGAGCCTGATGTGGTCACAGTGAAAGCGCAGCAACTTTGTTCAACCCTCATACAATACAAAGCCAAAAGTGTTTTTTATCGGCTCATATACATCCCGCATATCTTCTAAACACATTCTGGCTCATGTGCAGTTGTTTTCCGTTGATATTGGGCACTGAAAACTGCAAGTTAACTTGAGTTTATCTTGTATGTGTGTCTTGGGTCAATGCTGTTGATATTTTAAGTATCACCACAAGGAAAATTCATACAAAGTAATGTTGGGAGAAGAAGGTTGAACAAACCGTGACTTGCAACACAGATGCTTCATTCAGAGTTTTCATTGAACATACAGGGATATATGTGCAGTTGCACATTCCTGCTGGAAAATGCTTTCCCCCCCACCCCTCCCAACCCCCTTTGTGTCAAATGGGTGAAAAATTCCTGCATTATGTGCATAACACACTTATCAGAATTAACTGTTTATGTATGAAACTTGCCATTAGAAAGTTTGCTTACCAACAAGTAAAATGATTTTTAAACACTTTATTATCCAACTAATGCACAATATTTAATATGTAGATACAATTAAAATTATAAAATATTTAAAAGTGCTCCAACATGTTTCGGATCACAGAGGATCCATCATCAGGGAGCCTTGTACAGTGCTTGGCTAAAAATTACAAAAATGATTC
>Ga0136643_10014787_pt1 | contig 11727 bp, 3 predicted proteins | sample TergutLab28metaG_FD_96883 | JGI IMG/M metagenome (GOLD analysis project Ga0136643, IMG submission 96883) | Labiotermes labralis P1 segment gut microbial communities from Petit-Saut dam, French Guiana - Lab288 P1 (version 3) (version 3) | ecosystem: Host-associated > Arthropoda: Insects >...
CAGCGTTTTCGTTTATCACATGGACCTAGTGGCTTTAAATGCCGGGGCTGGCTGGCAGCCAGATTTTAACTCAGGCTTTCCCACCGGAAGTGGTTAACACAAAAATGTGCACGCGTATGGTTAAGAAACTAGGAAATACGATATCATAAACTAGAGCTCACTCATTCTGATAAAAATGTGATCTAAAGAACGGAAAAATTTAATGCACGGCCGCAGGGTGTGATAAGGAAGTCCTAGAACTGGAAGGCTGCTGTCCATTTCGGTTCCTGTTGCTACAGACAGTTTCGCCTGAAATGTCCCTGCCTTCAGAAGTAGGCACTACAACAAACGTTTGTTCTTCCACCTCCCAGTAAGACCAACGGCATGACGCTCTTCATTTACTTTAGTAGCAAATAGTGCAATGACTCTTAAAATGACTGTTAATTACAGCGATTTACGGTATACCAAGAAAAATAAAAATGTTTTCGTGTTGTTTTGTTCTTATCGCGCTAAAATTTGTCACAAAACGAGATAAATGCAACAAAGAACAAACGCGAAGCCACCGATTACAGCTGCCGCCACACCGTGTGAATCGTCCAACAGCGACCGTCGTCGCAGGCCCGACCGTGAGCAGACGATTTTCCCTTGCACGTGGTCTTCTGGTGACACAAGCACTAGCTCGCAATTTTCAGCGCCAGCTTGGCACGTCACACCCACGTGTTTGCTTTCAGCAAAATCAGCGGTAATGGACCACATCGGAGATCTGTGCACTGCAAACTCAGGTTGGAACGCCTCGTCCTAACACTCGTTTCCAAGCCAGCGGATTTACAAGTTTGGGCTGACGCCAAATTAGCAACTAACAAGTTCCGGTTTCAACAAGGTTGTATCTTTATGTACTCAACAGAGTCAGAGATTTAAATAAACAAAATACTGAGTCCAAGAGAAATACAGCGATTTTAAAAAAAGTAATGAAACCAAGTCCAAAGGAAGTACAGGAGTAAACAACCCTGCCAAAACATACGGAACAAAAAAAAATACATTACTACTACGAACAGTCATGGCACAAGCTTGATCACAGCTAAAGTTAAAGGAACAAGGGGGTCCACCTGTTTCATAACTATTTCAGATGAATACTGAGTGGGATCAGATACTTTTATGATCATCCCACCTAGTCAGGGTCCAATTCCATGTAAAGTTACAAAGCCCAACACCCCTTACATAAACGTGCACTGGCGAACCAAATTTAATAATAATTTGGTGACCAACATCAAAATACTGGTTAGTTGCAAAAAAAAAAATACTGACCTGCTCGATGTACTCTTATTTCTGTACATTGACTCCCTGAAACGTCAGAGTAAACGAAATCAGATATCCTGCTGCTTCTAGTACACTGTCAAAAACCTACCAGACAGAAACCCAGTGGGGAAGAATGAACCAACATTTCACAGCGCGTGCCTTATTCCCGAAACGATATATACCACAAAAATTGGTACTCATTATAGGATTAAATGGTCTGAAATTGCTAAAGAAAACATAACATCATGTGAGGGCAAAATTCATTCCATTTCACGACATGAAACTGGTAGGAACACCTAAACAGAAGATATTTTGTCAAGATCTCGGCAGAATTATGTGGACGATGACAGGGACGTCTAAATGCTTTCCAAAGAGAGCAGGAAATTTCGCAACTAGGGTGATACTATCAAGTAACAAAGAATATCCCTCCATGAACTAGGTTACGGTACAAGCATATTGTCCCAAGATTCCAAGTTGCCACTGCATGCTTCTCATGAAGCCCTCCCAACTTAAATCTAGTAGAACCAATTTCATGTTTTGTTTACATGTCAAATAACCACTGCCACCGGGTAACAACGAAATTGCAGTAAATAAATAAATAAATAAAATATATACCAAAATTCTCCCTGCTGAGGGATAATTTGGTAAGGTATGTCGGTGCAAAACAAACTACAAGTGTTCCGCCTTCGTAGTCATTACAAAGTAAAAAGTCTTAGATTGCCACCGCGTGCAGAATGGTTCCCACGCGAGAAAACGCGATGTTATGTAGAAAGAGAAAAGCTAGAATTTGGGAACAGAAATTGCTGAAAGAACCCATATTTTTAACATGGCAACTGCTGCTTTCGCTGTTACACACATGGCATCGCCATTACAACGACCATCGGTTGAAAGTATCTGGGGAAATTTTGCTCTTCATTTCGAGGATCATACGAAACTCCTGAATACATTCTGCTGACGATGCACGACCTTTTCATGCACAAACAAACGGTACACGCCACTGTGCTTTCAACAGTTCAACTGCACACTGAAAAAATATTTCACGTGGGATGGTTGCTTTAACATTATAGTTCATGCTTCAGAAAGTGACTGTGTATTAAATGAAACACCCAGTATAACCGGTTTTCAAAGCCCCACAGTTAAGTTCGAAAATGTTGTCAGGTTTTTGTATTTTGTGACGACAATCCGAATGGTATCAACCAAATGAATATAACCAATAACCACCAGACACCCTGCAAAGAAAACCCACAAAAAGTCCACAGAAACTTCAATAAACGAGCAAAAACATGAAACTGTCTTCCTCCAGTCACAAGACTGAGAGTTAACATTCATATTGTCAAGACATTAATTGACGATTTTTAAATTGGCGCAACAGCCCCCAGTGGGCCAGGGCCTCCTCATTCACGAGGTTTCTAGACCACACAACGACGCACCACAGTCGGTAGGACTCCTCTGGACGGGTTATCAGCCCGACGCAGAAACCTCTACCTGACAAAACACAACACTCACGACAGACATCCATGCCCTCCAGTGGGATTCGAAACCACAAACTCAGCAGGCGAGTGGCCGAAGACCTACGCCTTAGACCGCGCGGCCACTGGAACCGGCAAATCGACGATTAATATGGTGAATTAATAATGATGAACATAGGCCTATACCCCATTGGTGGTGTAATACACGAATAATGTAAATAACATGCGATTGCATTTTAATTAACTCTCACTACAACTGTTAATATAAAACACGTATTAAACGTTTAATTTTACAATAGAAGCAAAACAGTAATAATCTTGTACATATTTATAGGCGTGTTTCAGCGATCTGCTTGAAAATGGTCGGTCGCTACCGAAACAAGTCGAAGACACAAGCAGCTGATACATCGTACATACAGATCGATGAGTACTATGGTAGTTATTTAATACCGTATGTCGGAGGGCATGGTATGGGATGAACATTTTTTTTTTAGAAACACGGAGGCATTTTTATCTCCTCCCGAGTGGTACTTACCCGGCCTTACCAGTTTTCATTAACCATGTCATTTACAATCTAAGCATGCTCTAAATCGGTCGCTAACCGCTTCCAATTTGTTAGAAATTTGGGTCGAGAAATTGAAGAGATCAGTTCCAAAATGTAAGCGTATACAGAGGATAAACTTAAACCACATTTAAATAAAAATTTGGGTGATGACTTGATTCATCTGGCTTGTTTTGAACACGGAAATGATATTTCCGGTAAGAAAAAAACGCAACTAATTGCTGGACCACCAGAACGACTACTACCTTCCAAAGGGTCCTGCTCAGGGTGTTGGTTCGTTATCAGGTTAACTAAAATTTATACAAAGTGCCTTAATTATATGAAAATCACCATGCATACGTTTAATTTCCTTAATTTCCGTTTAAAGGCCACCTTACTTAGAGGCCTAATTGAATATGCACGTGTATATACTGAGTTCCGAAGGTCGTAATGCAACTTTGTATCTATACACGTGACCTTAATTCACGTTGTTCCTCCCGTATTACGCACTACTGGCCCAAAGAGAGTTCTGGGCCTATTCCGCCAAGTACTCATACGAATGGTACTTATTCAAGAGTTATCGGAGTCGACAAGAGCGGGAGTGGTTGTCGCCTCACCAACTTGCGTTCCCATCATGTTAGTATGCACAATGTGGTGGCACCCACTGACATAATTTTCATACAGAGTTTCATGAACATCCGTCAACCCGTTCAGATGTTACAATATAATCATCTCGAAAGGTCACTCTACCCCCCGACAACGCGTTTTTCGGGAACAAGCGTCGTCTAGAAACTTGGTTATGCAGGACATGGAAGCACACAATAAATAAACCGATGCGCATCCCCGGTAAACAGGACGCTCAATTATTACTGGGGAACTCTTTTTACTATTTTACACTGGCGTTTTACATCTGTACAGTAACCGAACTGTACAAATATCAGTGTCTGAAGCCAATGTAGTGAATTTGAAGCACTTGGCGTTCTCGTGAGTTACAAAGTGTCACACCCCGCAGTGTTTTACAACAGCACTGCCAGTATCAGACTCCATACAGTCGAGTCCAGCAGAGCAGGGGGTCGACAACTTCTTTGTCTGCGAGCCGAATTTCCGTTTATCTGCTGCTCGACAGCCACAGCATAAAAAATGTTAATTACATCAATCTTACATGTTTCACCAAATTACCTAATGTTGCAGACAGGTTACATAATTAGCTATATCTGATATGTAAAAAACAGTTTAAGAAACTGCACTCTACCATCCTGTAAATGGTCGTTAAAACTCGCGCAAGGTGCCCTACATGAACTATTGGGGCACGTAACACATGGCAAATTCGAAGACTTTCCGCCAATTGAGTGGTGGAGAGTTAACAAATGCAAAGCTATCGTCTTCATACAACGCACACTTTCACTCACCTGCACATTTTACCCAACTACTATAGTCACGGTATCAGTTTATGTTCCTGCCAACATCTGCTCCACACATTTCAACTGCTTCTACTGAAGACCCTCTCCAGCAATCATATTTCCGCCATCTCCTCGTCGCATTAGTGCACATACTTTATTTTAAATCACTACTCACTCCAGGAACATTACTGTCGACGTGATTTCAGGGAGCCTATCATTGCTTCCAGTTCATCAGCATTTAAGGTAAAAAGGTAAAGTGCACGCTTGTACAGGCACTGAGGCTCTGTACAGGCCGTACGGCCCAAACGGGAAGTAGAGGTACAGCTCTACTCTTTCTTGACCACGGCACTAGAAAGGGGGTGAGGGGGCAGCGTAACGCCCCGGCCGCTATTTACCCCCGGGAAAGACCCAGTACCCATTGTACAGGAGACTCGGTAGGCCCCAGGATCGGTCTGGACTGGTGCGGAAAATTTCGCCTTCAACGGGATTCGATCCCCGAACCGTCCAGCCCGTAGCCAGTTGATATACCGACTACGTTATCCGGCCCACTCATCAGCATTAAGACTTCCTAAATATTTTGTATTTTGCGACTAACATTTTACACACGCAATGACACCGAATGTCACGTTCTTTCAGGAGACAATATTTAATGTGTACACACAATAACAAAATTAACCAGATTCCACTGTACTTTGATCAACTAACAATTTTTTTTCCTGCCACTCTACAAATATCAGACTGCACAAACAGAAGGAAATGGGTGTCAAAAAATAATTTTCCGTCTCAGCAACTCACATGGCCAGCCAACAGACCTACTCACTGCTGAGACGGCAAGTGTTTGCTAACAGTTCTGCAGGCCATTTGTACGTAACTGTGACATGCAAGTTTGCAGAATTTAAGTTTACAACTGAAATAACTTCAGTTGTTCAGATATTTCTATTACATAAACATTCAATAACCTAACATGCCATACCACACTAGCAGTATGTGCCTATTTTATGAAATGCGACAACTTACCGGACGAAATGTCATAAGAACTTCGGATATTCCTGACATCAGTTATTACCTGAGACTGAATGTATTCGCGGGCCTAATTAGTGTGTGTGCAGCGGATCCGGTCCGTAGTTTTGGACAGCGGAAAGCAAATAAATTACCCACGAATAAAACATGTCGTCATTCACCACCGCACCCTATGTAGATTAACACCAGTGTTCCTACCTCACAGTTTTGCTCTGACGCCAATTAACTGTTGAAGGCAGACACCTTTCACGAAAACGAGTTAATAAGTGCATGAAATATCTAAGTCTTTAAACGAGCCACATAACAGGGAAGTCCGGAACTTTCTAACATTATAAACAGTGTCACACCAAACTTCCAATAAAGCCAATTTTTTCCCCCTCTCCAAGGCATCCATCCATTATGGGGCACAACCAGCTCACCGGTGAATGGGGGGGAAGGGGGACAAGACCCCTTTGCAAGGTTTAAGCGGCCGATGTGTAAATTTCACCACACACCTCCAAATTGTCATGAGGTTAAGAATATTTGGAGCTATATCTCCACTCGTCTTCAAGGCGAGGTGTTTAATTAACCATGGGCATAGTTTAAGTTTATCCTGCGCCAGGTGATTTCACTCATGACCAGCAACAGGGATACTCTGAGACCACTAAGCGAATACTAAAGTACTTTGTCACAATTCGAAGAAACAAGGAAAATGTGTGTCATTCGACATTTGCATATTCAGTCAAGACAGCGCACACGTAAAGCTCTAGAGCCACAATAATATCCGCGCCATGGCGACGCATTAACTTCGGCAACAGACGTCATGATTCGATAGCTTGAACTTGGGGGAGACCCTAATTATCAACGCGACAGGTGTTCACACTAATTGGTCTGGGCGTGGCGTTTCTGCTCCCGTCGAGAGACGAACCTTGACAGTGTACCGCAGACGGTATATCACAAGCAGCACTTACCATAATATGGCACCCTCATTACTAAAATATCTGCGCCACCGAATTATATTTTCATAATTTTAATTGGAAAACACGATGTGGGATAATACGACGGATGGGAAGAGGTTGTGAAGATATGGATTGGATTCAACTCGCTCTGGCACTCCAAAATGGCTAGCTCTAGTCAAAACCAAACCTTCGGCAGTTACTATAACGCAAATCGCTACGCGAATTGTTTACTGGATTTTACGGCCCGTTAAGAAAAGAACGGCATGGGAGAACTACATATTGTGTTTATATTCAGAAAACATCTGTATTGTTAGGACTGCGCCTTCCCTCCGCCCCTCACTCGTTGTGGCACCACTCCAGCAAAACTCTAGGATCAACATAAATTGTCGCAGAGGCAGCAAATGGCGGACTAGCGACACAGCAAGAGCAACCACTAGATTGAATTATGCATGAGAGAAAAAGATGGAGAACAGCTCGAGGAACGACAGTGGAAACCGGTTTCGCTGGAAACACACACACACACACAGATCCGACGTAGAAGAACGCACGTTTCTTTCCCAGTTCCTTTCACTTCCCACTTATCTGCTGCCATAATCGTCACGTTATCTTTCGCAGTCTCTTCAGGAGTATGCAAGTCGTGTTCGTGACCTTTTCCCCATACATCACCTTCCAAGATAAATCAACGAACTGGGACAGCAACAATTAAACACCACACACACACGAATTTCTTTATCATTCTGGGCCACAAGCTGTTCCATAGTTTTATTTTATGCTGCACACAGTTCTGGTAGTGGTTTCATGTCCAGCTCGAAGGAATGATACTGAAAAATTATCTGTGCTTCTCCTCTCAAGTATTCCAATGTATATGAAAAATTCAAATTCAATTCTAACGCACAGTAGGCAAAGTACTCTCACCCCGAAAACAGAAGGCAAAAGACGAAGCGAACATACAGCACTAAAGAAATAGGAAATACGAACTACAATGTCACGAAAATGACGCAATTTACTAGATGCTTCTCAACCACACGCGCATTAGGCATGCAATGGGGCCTCAAGGCTTCACTTCAGTCGAAAGCGGACCATGTACAACATCCACACTTGAAGATTCAAGTCCTTCGCGATACTACGCCGTGTCGAAGGTCGACAATTACATCACATACGCTTGTAAATTATTTCCACGCGCCGCTGTTACATACAGTGAGTCCTGGTATACCTATGTAACACCTTCACATCCTGCACTCTTTGTATTAATAGCGTACATTTTATTTTATTTCCGACAGTACGTAACAATCGTGACGTACGCACAATTTCCTGCTAGTAGTTGATAACGGCAATGCAAGATACACGTACATACTTTTCGTAGAACGCCAGTAATGATTAATTTAAGGCTGAGAGCACCAAGCGAGTAATTCTCTATCATTTGTGTTACTGTAAAATGAAATGTGATTCTTTAGAAAAACGGTGCATGAATAGTAGCCCATGGTTCCATAATTAAAAGTGCGAAAGAACAAATTAATTTGCAAAGTATCTCTGAGAGGAATTTTATTTCATAGGGAAAGTTTAAGGACGCCTTCGGCAACATTCAAAACCTTGGAAAAAAAATCCTGGAGGGTGAAGCAAAATTAGCCTCTTCAAAAATAAACTTAACAAGATGGCAAAGAAAGGGAAAGGTAAACCAGACCATTTCATTAAGAAACTCAAAACAGGAGCGCCGGTAGTGTTTACCCCGGTGAGCAAACATTATCTTACCTGCGAAACCTCAACTGAATCCACTAACAGACCAAGGCAAATAACGAACAAAAAATAAAAAAACTGCTCTTCACCGGAAATGACTTGAGTCATTTCTTTATCTTGTTGATTTGAAACCCATGACTACAATTATTCTATCTCTACGTCTCATGACAGTCCCAAGGCCAAGCGTGTTCACCGCCTCCTCATCTTTCTCTTGTTCTCGTTTTACAGGAGAATTACCGCGATGAACACAGGCACAGGCCACCGGTAATGTCAGACCATGTTCACGTTAATGCGTTATTCAATGACGTCACGCCTCTGTACACAGCCCCGCACATGTACAAAACGTTACGTTACAGTAAGATAAAACAAGAACGCGGTCGGTACGCCCGGAGATAAAACTCCATCATGGAGCATGTTTGCTTATTTTTAACTTTGCTGTCACAGGCTGCATACTGTAGGCCCCTGTGATTTGGACGGGAAGGTACACACAACTTGCAACTCTACTGCCGGAAATCCATCACTATTCCAGTAATGAACCGCTTGTCACTGGCCGAACTAATACAGCTTGCAAATTTTAACGATGATGGCCTATAACAAACAAACCCTTACGAAAATACAACAAAACGCAGCGATCTATGCGATGTTTAACGACGACCTTACAATCACCTTCTGAAATTCCCGCCACGGTATGGTGCTCTAAAAAAAGTTTCGAAAGGGGAAGATTTGGTGATGTGGGACCAACAGTACCGTCCATACGCTGTTCTGCAAATAGGTCGACTTCAACGTGCAGTTCCTTAATCCCACAAACTTAATCGTAGACAAGCAATACCGTCTACCAAACGAACGTAGTCTAACGGGCTCTGAACTGTTCTACATAATCTGCCTAACACTACACAATTTGGCAGCGCGGAGCGATAGGGAGAACTTCTGGACAGTTGACGTGTGATATGGATCAAAACCGCAGTGTGCTTGGAGGCGGAGAAGAGAGACATCAGCGTCATTCAGAAAATGACGGCGTTGCGGGGAAAAAGTGGAAAGTTCTTTTCACCTCTAGGCCAACACAAGCTTCCTCCTGGGAAGTCAGTGACCTCCATTCCTTCTCCTTGCCTCCTCGTTGAAGAGAATCACGAGCGGAGTTGCACATTATGATGATGGACGGAGAAGAAAGAACTCTGAATTCAACAGAGGGGGGGGGGGGAAGACACGAAATATCTGGGAACAACAATACCTCGATGCAATCTTCATTTTAATGGATACGCTCGCCCGCCACAACGTTTCAGAATATTAGGCTCAAAATCTGGGCAAAAGAAACGCTACGGAAATATCAATATTTACATTACTTTTATTTACGAGATCTGACATTTTAACTGTATGAAAATCGCACTGTGGTCTAGGCAATCAGTTTGTTTACATTTTATGCCTAAACGTCACAATTCGCAGGACTCAACATATTCAAGCCTCTGCAATTCCACTTCCTAAGTTCCATACAAGATCGACGACACACCCCGTGAAATACACTTCCCACTGCCCCCGTCCAGTCTCGCTATTATTTTCAAAGGCAACGGGTCAAGACACGCCACAGCCAATGCCATTCAACCGGCAAACGCTTGAAGCGTCCTAAGGCAACGGGCTAGTGACAGATATACATGGCATTCGTGCATAACTACCCTGAAAGAGGTCCTTCGTACCTTCCCAACATTCCAGACAAATGCGATGTACCTTAACAGGCCAACACCGCATCCTCCTCAGTGTATCTAAAGTCACTGGACATAATTATCCTTGCGTTTCATACGACACTGCAGAACCGTGCACTTAGTACAATATCGTTCATCAAACCAATACCGAAATACAGTTTAAAACACTCAGTTCACCCTGCAACGTAACATGAAAGCTGAAAGAGGAAGCAGAGGTATAAATGAACTCTTTTTTTAACCTCGGCCCTTGACAGGGAAGGATGGTTAACGATACTCGGCGACCGCCTCAGCCCCTTGAACTACCCGGTATCCATTGTACAGGAGGCTGGGTGGGCCCCAGAGCCGGTCTAGTCGCATGCGGGAAATCTCGTCCCCACCGGGATTCGCTTCCCGGGCCGTCCAGCCCTTAGAGTCACTATACCGACTGAGCTATCCCGGCCCACGACCTAAATACAGTATGACCGAAAACTTAAGTTTGTTAACACCCAAACCCACCAGTGGTCACAAATCACACGCATTAAGCCCGCCTGCAATCTAACGGGTGGTACGGTAATCCTGAAATGTTTTTCAAGGAAGGCCCAATTCAAGACCATATGGGCAAAACAGCACACAAACAGCTTTCAATACTTCGCTTTTCCCCCGTCGGTATATTCCACCAATTCATTAATCGCCACCAACTCTACTTACTGTAATACTAGCGGCTTCAATTTCGAAATCTGAGGCGCCAACAACGTCGTTGCTGAAGACGCGAGTCTACTGGGGCATGACGTTGTGGCGCTAAGCGTGCGGCTCCACCAGAACTGACAATACCGTTAAATGACACAGTCAAAATAAGAATTGTTACCGAGTTTCGTGCCAAGTTTTTTAAAACATTCATCCTTAAAGATCGCAAAAGTATTGCAGGAAACACATGTTATAACAGATCTTAATGTGGAATGCGTCTCTTCGTTGAGTGGTGTACCTTGCCTGCCTTAAAACCGCATAATGCAAAGATCAGCGACCCAGATTCGAGAGGGGTGGTAAAGGTAAAAAACTGTTAGCTTCAAGGGGGGAGAGGGGACAGGACTGCTGAGACAGCCTGCAGCTATCTATCGTAAATCAGACACTAAGAGCACGGAGTGGGGAAACACAGAATGAGAAATATATACATTTAACCCTGCTTTTACCCCTCGTTTCACCCCTCCCCAATAAAGCTAATAATAGCCGCCCTGGGGAATGGGAAAGCAAGCAAATCCAATAGGGTTTGGTGAAGCAGTTAGGGGAGAATGAATGCGAGGGGCAGAGAAAGAAAGAAAAAAGGGAATGCATTCCCTGCCGGCACATTCCTGACACAAAACAGACCATCGAATTAGTTACCCACCCGCCGACCCCCGTAGTTCCAACAACATCCCGGGGGCCATACAGCCTTTACATCCAGGGTAATATACCTGTAGAGAACAGAAAGAGAGTGTTTATCATTTCAACTACACCTGCAAGTGCTCCACGTCTCTCAACCGGTTTAAGTCGAAGCTGACAATTCCACACCTGGGGGGGGGGGGGGGGGGGGGGGGGGGGGGTGGGGGTTTAAAACACCACCATACTTTTTAGGGTATACACCAAAATAATACCCGGGGGGGCGGGGGATTTAACTCCGGCAAGACTTTGTTGCACAAAAAG
>Ga0136643_10014788_pt1 | contig 11727 bp, 6 predicted proteins | sample TergutLab28metaG_FD_96883 | JGI IMG/M metagenome (GOLD analysis project Ga0136643, IMG submission 96883) | Labiotermes labralis P1 segment gut microbial communities from Petit-Saut dam, French Guiana - Lab288 P1 (version 3) (version 3) | ecosystem: Host-associated > Arthropoda: Insects >...
ACATACCACACAAAAACACACACACACAAACACACACACATACCACACACACACAAACACAAACACAAACACAGACACACACACACACACCACACACACACACACAAAAACACACACACACCACACACACACACACACACACACAAACACACACACAGACACACACCACACACACACACACTCACACACACACACACACAGACACACACACACACACCACACACACACACGCAGACACACCCAGACACACACACAAACACACACCACACTCCACACACAAACAAACCACACGCGCGCGCGTAAGGACTCCTCTGAATGAATAATCAGCTCGTCTCACGGACCGCTACCAATACAGCACACAACACACCCACGAGAAGAGCATCCATTTCGTCAGCGGGATTCGAACCCTCGATTCCAGCAATAAAACAACTTCAGATCTATGCCTTAGAGCGCACGGCCACCGAGATCGGCGGTTAGAATAAATAAGAATACAAAATTCCATTATGTTAAAACCCGTCTTCTTTATGCTTCATTTAGGACATAAAAGGTAAAATGTTACAGAAAGAATAAGGGTCTTGTATACAGTGAAACAGATAGTACTGCAACTTTACCGGTCGTTTCCTTTGAGTACAGAATTTTCTTCTGTCATCCTAAAGGAAGAAATGTATTAAGTTTGTTGAGAACAAAACGCGAAGGAACTCTCTGAAAAACAGAAGAAGGAAGTAACAGAAGATTGGAGAAAATGCACAAAGCAAAGCGGAATAAACTGAGGGCTTCACCGGATATGATAATGTAATGAAGTCAGGGTTGCTGAGGTGGACAGTGCCTGCTGCCTGCACAGTAGACAACTTGTGCAAAGCTTCAGTTTGGCGATCTGACATCAATGTGCAGACTGGAGTCGTATCGAAATTGATGTTACAAAGCCTGCATTTGAGAATGGGCCGTGGATTTTTGCAGCTGAAAATAGGGCCCCGTAACGAATATTTTCAGAAAAACAATAAATTCTTGGTTATCACAAAAGTGTCTATTTTTGCACGAGCTAATCAACCACCAGCTTTTAAAGAATTAAACCGTGATTTAGTAGGTTAATTTAGCGACGTCGCAAGTTTAATGCATTGCTATGTCACTTTTTGAAGACATATCTTTCAAGACGAGACAACAAGAATGATGAAAAAAATCCCAAGGCTAAACTGGAAGCACAGAGGAACAGAATGAGAGCTATTATGAGCCAGATTATACATTCTATAGGTCGCTGACCGTGACTTTAGGAGATAATAAATTACTTGAAAATGTGAAAGGCTTTTTGAGGACGAAATTGTGGCAGCTGTATTTTGGGACTTGCGAAGAGTGACGGTAAGCCATAGATGAATGGGGCTAATGGGACAGTTTGGACAGAAAGGGATGAAGGAGTATAGAAGAGGTGAACACGACGCTGAGGTGTGTATACAGCGGGTAGAATGGATGCTGCGGGGCGAGGGACGGGAGCTGGGACTCCAGTGCTGGAGCTAGAGCCCGTGTTTCAAGCCAGTCCGTGTCTCGACCAGGAAGAGAGTACTGCTGTAGTTGTCGTTGCAGCCGCAACGCGCGCTATCGTCGCTGTCTCGTACTTAAATGAGACGTCGCTGTCTCCTACTTAAATCAGATACGGACTCAACTTGTCGCTGATAAAAGTAAGACAGTGCTGAACATGTAAGTAAAAATTAAATGTTGCATGAATAACAGAGCAGTGCTGTCCCTGAATTAGGAAGCAACTGGATGTTATTATTAAAAAGTCTTAAATCGTATTTTTTTAGTGACACTGTTTCATTTATTAGATATATATTACGTGATGTGACAGGCGAGCAATGATGTCATATTTAATTAAATGAAATATGTGGTTTTATACAAGAAAGAGCAGTGTAAATTCTCTAATTAGCAATGTTGTTTTTAGAACCAGTCAAAATAATAGCTCAAATTAGCAACCCCCCCCCCCTCCGAAAACAGTTTCAGAGCCCAGAGTAACTTACAAAACATTCTGAATCTTAACTGAAACACAAATTAATAAAATACAAGTCAAGCAATGTATCTGCAGGCGGCATTGGAATTACAAAATGGAAAGTTTTTTGACGTCGCAAATCTCACAAAATACAGGTCGACAGTTAAAATTCGTACCACAGTAACTGAATATTAATAAAGTCGAATTACTTACACGTTATTTAAATTGTTTTCTGAAATTAGGTAGGAAGAAGAAAGAATATCTCTTTATAAATATGCACTGAGCCTAATTATATTATCAGTAAAATGACTGGCATTACATTATTTTGTGCCAGGCACTTTTAGAATTTCCTGGCGATTTGTTGCATGAATGATTAATTACGGTAATGTCTAAAGTTTGGTCGTCCTCTTGTCATGAGCTTGTCTTTACTCTGGCATTATATTTTTAAGTTTTGAGATTTCTGCCTAAAAGTATGACCAAACACGTAGCCAAGTGAGTATCGAATTAGGACTGTAACCGGAACAGTCTTGCTGGTCTTACGATTAGCGCATAAGCAAATGAAAGTAGACCCAAAAGACGAGGTGCCAATAAGCATCAAATATTCATCAGACAATGAACAATGATGCACATATTGCGGGTATGGCTATAACAGTGTGAAGATTATTTTTATGCCTTACATATATTGATGAAAATGCGTTCGATATAGACATGATTTTCTTAATAGTTGAAGAATAGGAGACCAACTTGATGTCACTAGTTATTAAGTTTTATTCCACTTCTTCTATGCTCAACATGTTTCGGACATTAATACATCCATCATCAGGAGCCTGCGACTTTTTTTATTGTATCACCACATTGGTCGTGTGTTCTTGTTTCGATGTGTGCTGGAGTGCACGGTCCAATACACATAAGATGATTTTCTTAAATTTGTTAAATTTTACTGATTAAAGAATACTGTATGCTTTCACGGGAAATTGCATCGCGTCCGTTTTGTGTAATATGTTATTGAAATTTAAAATTAAGGAGAACAATTATTATAAAATTAGTGTTCAGAATACAAAATTAACTCATGGTAAAAACTCTTGAAAAACTGGCAAATACCAATCACAAAACCAAAAGTCGTCGCAAATTCTTTTACGAAATGTTTCAATCCTGAATGCAAAGTGCTTGTGCTCTCATCCACAAACACTTTGGTTTGTACAAAATGACACGAACCCGTAATGCTCTGTGATATTAAAATACTGTATATGTGGTAATTGTAATTGTACTCCAAGTTAAATATTACCCTTCGCACGGCTAGTAAAATAATTTCCGGGTAAATTAACCACTGAAAGGAAATAAATTCACGTAGTGTCAGTGGATATACATCAATATGCTGAAGAGTTTCCCCAAGATTTTTCCTATTTTCTGGTTTATTCAATGAAGAATGAAGAATGAAGCTTTTTTTCGCCTTTCACCTGAAGTTAAACCAGATATGGAAAAATAATTTTGCGATACTTGACGCAGAATTTGAAACATAGTAACTAAGCAACTCCAACCCTCCCAAGAACCATTCGAATAAGCTGAAGAAAATATTAATCGAAAAACAAAAATGAAATGCCAAGTTGTTGTGCTTTAAATAACAATGTATTTCCCGCTTAGGACGTGAAGACTCAATCCTAACCGACAAAATTATGCTCTTTTGTTAACCCAGAAATAAGTAACTGAAAAGTGCTGTGAAAACATTTAAGCAATCTGCAACAAGCCGATTTTTATTGTCAGAAATGAACTAACATCAACAATGAACTTACAGTGTTTTAGTTCTGGCCATTGCTTTTGTTGTTCATTATCGCTTTTCAATTAGCGAATCACTTCATTCGACATTCTAACATGTATGGGCTTTGAATTTTTTTTACCGGTTTAAAAGAAACACAAGCTGAAATTTTCTCCGTGTGCTAGCAACATATTTACTGTCCATCACACTCAACTGTTGGCATAATGAGAAGAAATGGGAGAATGTGTGTAATAAGTGAGAGAAATGAAATCGCAAATGCTCTTTGTGAAATAGAACAAAATTAAACAGGGATGTTTCAATTTGCTTTAAACGCAATTACGAGTTCCATTTGTTCTAGCGTGGGTAATTGAGAATCCCATGTAGCTGGTGAATTGTGCAAAAATGCATATAGGCTTTCGTGTAAAATTCCAGTTACGTTTTCCCCTATTAATCAAAACTAAAAAAATCATAAATATTTATTTATTATAAAAGAACAAATTTGATAGGTGCTCCGTAGGGTTACGAACACCTGGTACAGTGGGAGGCTTTTCTATCTTACAAAGAGTTTCACTAGAGAAATACAAATTTCTCAGAAATAATGAAAGATTATGATTGTATAAAAAAATTTTCAATAAAATTCTAACTTAAAAAAGCGCACCCAAATTCAGGGTTTCCTAAAAGTAAAACTAGTTACTGCAGTTTGATTTATATTTACATTTTCCTGGTTGTTCTAAGATGGTGTCTCAGTTAACTTCAATATCTAATAAAACTTTTGCGTTGTTAATTGTGCACACTTGCATTTCGAATAGCATCAATATCAACAGACGACAATATGAAAAGAAGATTGTGGCATGATTGTGACTTATGTTGTCCGCATTAAGTATAAGAAGTAAATTCTTCACCTTCAGTCCACAAAAATCCAAAGCTGCTGCTGTAATTTGCACTTCAATTCCACTTCTGATTCATGACAGATATTTGGTCCTACCGCGCAGATGCTGACAGATGAGTGGACTATCGAGGGTTTTTGGAATGAAAAACTGAAGTACCTGGAGCAAGCTAATCCGAGTGCCAATTTTTTTACGACAGATTCCACATGGACTGTCATATTGAGCCAGATCTTTGTAAAAAGTATCTCGGTCTGTACTGGCAGCTGATTAGGACATCAGCTCTCATTAATCGACTGAATTTCTCAAGTAACGTCGTAGGAGAGAATCGATGGAGGGACAAGAAAGGAAACAGGCAGATATGATCAATCTTACAGTTGTAATGCCATCGCTTGAACTTCTTGCCTACTACTAACATCCATAATTACGGTTATATGGAAATGTGAGAGGCAGTTCTCATGAGTGGGCCGGTTCGTTTCTCCTTCAGTGCTTAGTGGAGTTGGCGTAATCCACTGTTCCTTGTTGCTGCATCCAGTAAATGGGTCCATTCTCATGGCGTTATCTGTACTGCAGCTATCTAGTTGTCGGATTTGCCCCACAGATTGCCACATTCGGTCACGGACTGTTTTGCTCCTGAAGGCAATTTGCTTTCTGATTCTTGCCACCAAATTTTCGGGTTCGCAGGGTCAGAGATTAAACATAAATTTAAAATAATTGATATAAACAATCAGTACCTACTCATCATAAAACACCACATTTATTCATATTCATCCTGTTGTGTTTACTAAAATTGAAATACAAAGGAATATACCGTAAAAGACAAAAGTTTAATGCCATACAACACAGTGCTACATGTTTCGGTCTATCGAAACCATAATCATGCAACTTTATTACGAATGTTAAAAAAATAAGACCATATTTAACATGCAAATGAGATGGACTTACGTTTTGCATTTCAAGAGAATATCACGCCCTTAAGCGGGCTCACGCTGTGTAGGGAACATTGTGGCCAACAGGCACAGCACGGTGTGGAGTAAAATGCAGAGTTCTATCGCTGTAACATGGCACCATGTTCAGTATTCGCTTTAATTTAAAGGGTTAAGCAAAGATGTAAGCTTGTAACCCACATGTGGTTTGGAAAAATATTTGTTCCCTAGCGAGAATAATTTCTTAAGAAAAATTTCTACGATTTATTCGCGCCCCTTTTATTGCCAGTTCGTGAATTCACAAATTAATCGCAGAAAGGCGTGAGCTAACCTGAATTGCGCATAATTTCCCCGGATTTCTTACTGATTCTTCACATCTAGTTTGCCTTGATGTTCGCTTGTTATGCCGATTGGCGCTACTTATTGTCATCAATATCAAACAATCGTTAAAAATCACGCCCCCAGATAATCACACTGAACAAGTTTAAAAATTGTCTACAATTCTGTTTCGTTAAAACAATACCCAAACTTGGTTCAAGCAAAACATTTAGGTCATACCGGAATGCAGAAACCATCTGATGTACTCATTCTCCGTCAAGAAGGTTTCGAGAATGTACGTGAAATTCCATGTCAGTTCTTCAAAGAAGTACAGATTGTATGCAACTCATACGGACACCATATACATTTCTCTACAATATCTAGGGAATTATGAAGGGACCTTCTATTGCACAAGAGCCATTGAAAGTCTTATAAACTTCGGGAGCCGCAAAACATTATTTACAGAAAAGTGTTACTGTTTTCAAAGGGACTAAAATTATAAATTTTCACTATTATAGTTAAAAACTAATTTAGATAAAATTAAATCTCTATTGTACGGCTAACATTGTTTTGAAGAATGTAACCGGGATTAAGAAGTTAGACTGCATCCTTTTCACTGATATTTTAAAATAAATTCGTGTAATTCCATTCTACAAAATAAATAAAGAAATATCTGCAGGTATAATTAGTTTTTATCGTCTTTATGCACCCTATTTACAATTTTACTCCTGAAACAAATCATGTCTCTAAGTATTTAGTGTTTCGGCTATTCTGCTGTTACAATTCGTTGTACATGTAATGTTACTCCCAATGTTAAATGTTTTGTACTTTACATCCGCAATTCCCGCAGTATGTGTACAGTGTCCAATATCGCTGTTTATGTAGTTCTCTTATTTCGTGCTTTCCCGGTACGTTTTACATGTGTTTTCTGAATGATTTTGAGATGGTTCCATTTACCACTATTATTAGTGGAATCGCTTTTGTTTTTACATTCCACATGCGCTGTATTGCTAAGTTAGGGTCTTCATATTATAGAACCTTCTTGGCGTCTTTTTTTGATCACAATTCTGTCACCCATATTTGCAACATCTCTTAACATACATGCTCATATTTTCATGATTACTGATTACGATGTCCGGATTACAATTAGGGATGGTTCTCTCGGTTTGCACTTCGTAATTTCATAACGTGGTTACTTTCCTTCATGACTTGTTCCTACCAAATTTTCTATATGCACATATCAGTGTTCATTACATAACTTTACCCCTGTTTCCTTGCATATGTTACAGTGCATTTGAGCACACACTATGTAATGTAACTGTATGTATTGTCAGTTTGCCAGCATTAGGTATTATGATGTTATGTGGCTTATTCTCTCGTCTAATTTTTTACATAATTTTCATTTTCTGTCTCTTTCTGTTTGTAATAATAATTTATTGCATGATATTTTGTTTGCAGTGCCTGATATTTTGCTGCTTTTACTTCACTCTCGGTCTCACCTTTCAGTTGTCCCCTCGACAGTCATAGGAACGAATCTCCTTCACTATAAGCTGCCAATCTCCATCACTATAAGCTGCCAATTTCCATCACTATAAGCTGCCAATCTCCATCACTATAAGCTGCCAATCTGTACCGCTAATTCAGTGGGCAGGAATTACTCTACGTCTCCGTTTTTTCTTTAACGACTCCCCTCATCTTGCTTTTGTGGTTTTTATGCCTTTGTTTTTGCGTCAGTGTCTTCATTTGATTGGATTAATTCTTATGCAACATTTGATGATTTTACTTGTTGAATTTGTATTTGGTTGATTGCTTTCGTGGTTTTTAACAATATTTACAAGTTGGAAATTTTATACTCGTATTTTGTTTCAGATATTCTACAATTTGGATTATCTCTGCTTTGTATGGTCGTTCCATTCTGTGGCAAGCTTCTTCCCCTCCCTTCCTTTTTACATATAGCCTAACTCTGGCAGCTTTATGATGATAATTTTATTGTTGATATCGTTCTGGTGTTCTGAGCCCTTCTTTTAATCTCCAATTAATGATACCAAAATGTACCTTAATATTGGAACGCCTAATCCTCCAAATCCTGTAATTTTATTCTTTACTTTCAACTCGGATTTCAGTATCATTTTTAATGACCTTCTTTGCACACTTATTTCATTTGCTTATGCACACATGCACATTCATCACTCTCTAGGTCCCTGTATATCTTATACTATTGAAACTTTTTGATGTATTGCTACCGTCCATCTCTGTATAATCTTAGTAATTGACCAACTTAATGCACAAATTCTTGTTTTATAATAAGTTTATTACATTCCTCTACATGGTTCGAGCAAAATTGTGCTCATCATCAGGAGGCCAATATTGTATTTTACAGCATCTGGTATCATAACACTGAAACAAGTGAGTGGTCTAAAATTACTAACATCCTAAAATAATGTTTTAGTAATTTTAGACCACTCACTTGTTTCAGTGTTATGATACCAGATGATATACAATACAATTTTTACCTCCTGATAATGAACACGGTAGTGCTCGAAACATGTAGAGGAATATAATAAACTTATTATAAAACAAGAATTTGTGCATTAAGTTGGTCAATTGCTAAGATTATGTTGAAACTTTGTATTTCTCTTTAGATATCAAGGATTAAATTTTGTGAGTGAAAAAAGTTTCCTTTCTTGAGTGCAATCTTTGCACATTTGTCAAGTCTGAATTCCTTATGGAAATCATCACAGCAATTCCTAATTTATTATTATTATTATTATTATTATTATTATTGAGTTTGCGGAAGTTCTGTCAGAATTACACATTTCTTTCATAAGGCTGACAATTTCGCAGTGCTTACGACAGCAGTGTTCAGACATAGAATCAAAGAAGCCGTGTAGTTTTCAGGGCCCAATGTTAACCTACAATTCGAAACTAGGGCACAGTCATTACAGTCAGTTATTAAGGTTACACGGCACGAACGCTCTATATATACACATAGAATTCGGACTATAAAGGGACACACTATTACGTTTGAAGGACCTACTAAGAGACGGATGGTCGCCCGTCTTACTAAAACACGTATTTCCAGACTCCGAAATTGCTTTCATCATCATCATCATCATCGTCGTCGTCGTTATACTGCTAGCCAGTATTGCACGTAGGACCGTAACATATTATGTGTTTGGTGGTACTATACCGCTTGGGTTGTGACCATTTGAGAATAGATTAGGAGAGACAGGACAGGTTAGGATGAGGTAACTTTATCTGGAGCTCCCACAAAATGTCTCACTGGGTGTAGTGCAATACAGTCTGCATTCAAGGAAGTGCAAGTTTCACAAACAGCCCTTTCCCGACCCGATCGTGCGATAAAGACTAAGCCCTTTAACCTTACGTCTTATGTTCAGTTTCCTTCCGCTACGATAGGCAGTTGTGAGTGTCCGGCTGTTAGGTCAACAAGTTTGGCCACCAGTAATTCGCGGTGTGTTTAATCCGCAACCCTACTAATAATTAACTTCATAATAACCATCATCACTACAAATATTAGAAAATACTTATAATTCAAAATTGAGAGGGCCGTGGAGTTGACTACTCTATTTTTTCTCGTTCCTACTACAGCAGTGTTCCCGTATGAAATTACGAAGTTTGCCCACTCATTATATGAGAATTCTATTAAACGTATAACATTTTCTGACACTACAGAGCTATATTCGCTTTGGTTTTCTGCACCAGTTCATTCCCGGCTTTTCTATTTTTACCGAGATGAATCCAATCCAATCTCTCAGGTTTAGTTTCTCTAAATAATTTGTTACATATTCGCGGTTCCTCTCTCATTTTCTTTAGCGTTTATTTTGGTCCTCTCCAAAACATGCTCGGATTCACTTCTGTAGAGCTCATAGCCCTTATTTTTAAGAGATTAGGTCACCAGCCTACAGTCCAACCTCAGAACAATGAAGCACTTAAGATTTTCTGTTGTGGTTTTCTCTCTTAGTCGAGTTTTCCGGTCTTAGGACGACAGAAGCTCGCCTTTCACCCTCTTCCGTTTGCTGCTGTTATTCACAGCATTTCGCAGAGGCCACGACATGGAGGAAGGAATAGGATTTGCTGGCAGAGTGCATTCTCAGATAGCATCTATCTGGTTTGAGTGAGAATTTCTATCGGCATCAAAATCATCCTAGAGAACGTACCTGCCAATGGCTTCCACTTACAAACTTTTAGCGAATTTAAATATACGCGCGACCTTAACCAAATTACATGATGATGATGATGATGATTATAATAATAATAATAATAATACTTAATTCTGTTGGAGGGAGCGTGAGTTAACTCGTTCGAAATATCGTGCAGATAGCAGGTAGCAGATACCATGCAGTTCCGTGATCACTGACATAACAAATTGTTTTAAATAAATCGAACGAAATCTGTCGACATAATTAGAGACGTGAAACATACACGAACATGATCTCCCTATCATGCGATTTAAAACGCTGTGTGTAAATCACGTAAGTACGCAAATCTGCATGTGACCAAACAGATAACCATAAAATTCTACTTTCGTAAGTTTCCGGGTATTAAGGACCCGCTTTCGAGACTGCACGATGTTATAACTTCTTCCACGGGAGGTTTCAGAAAGATTAGCTATTAAGCATGTCGTTTTTATGGAACCCGATTAGTTACATCACAAATATCTGCACAACCCTTAGAGCGTGTCTTGTACAACACATTCAAAAAACCTGTTCTGCTAAACCTTGGTGTTACTGGGTGGCTTGGTGGGATATAGAACCGGTCTACAGAGAGTCGTGGTAAAAAGAAACATCGGAACCCCTGCCGAGAAACGAACCCCAGCCATTCCCTACAAGATGAACCATTTTTCATCCCGAACTTATGTTACACGAATGCTAAAACGTATCCAAACACCACTCACTACAAAAACACCAGAAATTTCAGCAACAGGGCAGCAGATTCGCAGTTTGCTGCGGCAACCAACCGTCTACATTCGATACCGCACAGCGCCACAGTACGTTTCGTAAGTGGGATGTACGGCAACAGATAGTGCAGCCCACAACAATTATTCGGGGCTTGTGGTCTAGCTTCCAGTTAGAGCTTGCATAGTCTGCAATGGAATGTAGGGGTTATGACGTACTTTGATTTTATGTGAGTTTGGAGGGCGGCTGCAGTAGGCTGGGTCACTGAGTTTCTGGAGGAAGTAAGAAAAGCCAGGAAAGTTCGGACGTGTTAGCTGCTGCATCTTAGCCCTACAAAGGAACTATACAACTTGTTGTGGAAGGCAACATAAGAGAAAATGTTTTGAAGTCAGAGACATTTATAGTATTAGCAGCAATTTTAATTCCTGTATTGCAGACAATGCAACACGCAAAGAACAAACAATAAACATGTATTATTCTTGATGTTTTGTTTTCTTGCTTCATTTAACAACTTACTCAAATGAAGAATTTATTGCACTTTAGAATGCTTGTCTAATTTTTGTTCTACGCTGTCATTTCGACTGGACAGTTTACCACTGAATGGTAGGATACTTAGTAACCAACGACTTGGACGGGCTGGAAAGGAAGTAGTCATGGCCTAAGTTAAGGTACCGTCCTAAAATTTATGGAGTGACTGAGATAAACGGCTAGAAAGATTAGTTAGTTTAGCCGATATCCGAGGCAAGATTAATACAAGTGATGTCTATTTTGAACTAGATGTGATAGTCCCTCGACAAGAAACCCTTTTTCATTGTAATATATATATATATATATATGTGGAGTGAGAGAGAAAACCAACAAGATGCAACAGTTAGATGTTTATTTTTAACAATTTCTCAACATGTTTCGGGCATCATTATGCCCATCTTCAGGAGAACAAGACGTATGTTACTGC
>Ga0136643_10014790_pt1 | contig 11727 bp, 10 predicted proteins | sample TergutLab28metaG_FD_96883 | JGI IMG/M metagenome (GOLD analysis project Ga0136643, IMG submission 96883) | Labiotermes labralis P1 segment gut microbial communities from Petit-Saut dam, French Guiana - Lab288 P1 (version 3) (version 3) | ecosystem: Host-associated > Arthropoda: Insects >...
GTATGGAGCAAGAGAGGTCTAAGTCGCAGTGAGTGCAAGAGTGCAATAAGTGGATAATTATATTATCGAAAAGGATCGGTTTTCGGATGGAAAAAATGGTGCCATCATCAGGGTGGTTGCCCCGTGCAGTTCCGTAGTCAAGAAATGGGCAAAAGCCACCAAAATCGTGGGAGAAAAAGTACTCGGGGCGGTTGGTTAATATTATTAAAAACGAAGGCTTTCGAATAGGGTTCTTTCCTTCTATTTCAGGGTAGTTGCAGGCCTGCTGTCTGGTAAAGTGCCACCGTACAATTTGGTATCGATACCTCCATCGCCCTCCCTACGCTAAATGAAAAGCACATGTCCGTATCACGAGATTGTGTGGTATGGAGCAAGAGTGGTCTAAGTCGCAGTGGGAGCAGTAGTAGTACTCGGGTAGGTTTCGTTCACATTATTAATAAGGAGCGGATTTCGACTAGATTTTTTGCTGCCATGTTAAGTGTAGTTGCCGCCGTGCAGTCTGGTAATGTGCCCCCGTAACTTGGTATCGATTCCTCCATCGAACTCCCTTCGCTAAATGAAGACCACGTGACGTGTGGAGTATTGAACAAGAGTTGTCTAAGTCGCTGTGAGTGCAAGAGTGCAATAAGTGCATTATAATATTAAAGAAAATGATCGGTTTTAGGCTGGCAAAAATTCTGCTATCATCAGGTTTGTTGCTCCCGCTTGTTCTGGTAGTCAAGAAATGGGCAAAAGTCCCCAACTTCGGAGGACAAATACTAGTACCCATGGTGGTTTGGTCCACATTACTAAAAAGGATCGGCTTTCGACTAGATTTTTGCTGCCATCTTCAGTATATTTGCCGCCGTGCATTCTGCTAATGTACCCAGTACAGTTTGTTATTGATACCTCCATCGCCCTCTCTAAGCCAAATGAAGATCACGTGACTGTGTCACGCGACTTGTCGATTATCTAACAAAATTGGTCTAAGTCGAGGTGAGTGCAAGAGTGCAACACGTGCACAATTATATTATCGAAAAGGATCGGTTTTCGGCTGGAAAAAATGCTTCCATCATCAGGGTAGTTGACCTCGAGCAGGCTCTTTTTCAGGAAATGGGCAAAAGCCCCAAATTCGGGGGAGAAAAACTAGTACCAGGGGCAGTTTGTTCCACATTATTGAAAAGGATCAGATTTCGTCAAATTTTTGGTGCCATCTTCAGTGTAGTTGCCACCTTACCGTTTTGTAATGTGCACTCGTACAGTTTGGTATCGATACGTCCATTGACCACCCAAGATCACGTGACGGTATCACGTTACTTAAGGAGTATGGAGCAAGAGCGGTAAAAGTCGCAGGGAGTGCAAGATTGCAATAAGTGCATAAACATTATCGCAAAGAATCGGTTTTCGGTTGGAAAAATGTTGTCATCACAAGGGTGGTTGCTTCCGTGAAGTCTGGTAGTCAAGGAGTGAGCAAAAGCCCCCAAATTCGGGATAGAAATAGTAGTACCAGGTAAGTTTGGTGAACAATAAAAAAAGGATCGGCTTTCATCCAAATTTTTTCCCGCCATCTTCAAGGTATTTGCGCCGTGCAGTCTGGAAATGTTCGCCCCTAACAGTTTGCTATCGATACATCCATCGCCCTCCCTTCGCTAAATGAAGATCACGTGACGGTATCACTGGCTTGTGGAGTATGGAGCAAGAGTGGTCTAAGTCGCTGTAAGTGCAAGAGTGCAATAAGCTGCATAGTTATATTAACGAACCGGATCGGTTTACGGCTGGAAAAATTCTGCCATTATCACGGTGGTTGCCACGTGCAGTCTGGTAGTCAAGAAATCGGCAAAAGCCCCGAGGGGGTTTGGTCCGCATTATTAGAAACATCCGGTTTCGACTAAATTTTTATTGCCATCTTCAGGTTAGTTGCCGCCGTGCCGGCTTGTAATGTGCCCCGTACAGTTTGGTATCCATACTTTCATCGCCCTCCCTACGATAAATGTAAATCACGTGATGGTATCACGAGACTTGTGGAGTATGGAGCAAGAGTGGTCTAAATAGCAGTGAGAGCAGTAGTAGTACCCGGGGAGTTTCGGTCCACATTATTAATAAGGTTCGACTTTCAACTATTTTATGCTGCTATCTTCAGTGTGGATATAGATACCTCCATCGCCCTCCCTACGCAAAATGAAAATCGGATTACGGTATCACGAAACGAGTGGAGTATGGAGCAAGAGTGTTCTAAGTCGTAGTAAGGGAAAGAGTGTAATAATTGCATAATTTTATTAGTGAAAAATATCGGTTGTCGGCTGGAAAAAATTCTCTAATCATCAGGGAGGTACCCCGTGCAGTCTGGTAGTCAAGAAATGGCAAAAGGCCCAAAATTCAGGAAGAAAATGTAGTACCTGGTGCGGTCTGGTCGAAATTATTAAAAAGGAACGGCTTTCGACAAACTTTTTGCTGCCAATTTCAGGGTATTTTTTGCCTGCGGACTGGTAATGAGTCGCCGTACAATTTCTTATCGATACTTCATCGCCCTCCCTACGTTAAATGAAGATCTCTTGACGGTAACACGTTACTTGTGGAGTATGAAGATAAAGTGGTCTAAGTCTCAGTGAGGGCAAGAGTGCATAATTATATTATCGAAAGGATCGGTTTTCGGCGAACAAAATGCTGCCATCATTAGGGTGGTTGCGTCCGTGCAGTCTGGTTGTCAAGAAATTAGGAAAAGCGCCCATATTCGGGGGAGAAAAAGTAGTACCCGGATTGGTTTTTGCACATTATTATATAGGATCGGCGTTTGACAAGATTTTTGCTTCCATCTTCCAATTATTTCCCGCGGTGCAGTCGGGTAAAGTGCCACCGTACAGTTTGGTACCGATACCTCCATCACCATCCCTACGCTAAATGAAGATCACATGACGCTATCACGTAACTTCTGGAGTATGGAATAAGAGTGGTCTAATTCGCAGTAAGTGCTGTAGTACCCGGGAAGGTTTGGTTCACATTATTAAATGGATCTTATTTCGACCAAAAGTTATGCTGCCATCTTAAGCCTAGTAAACGCCGTGCAGTCTGGTAGTGTGCCCCGTACGGTTTGGTATCGATACTTGAATCGCCTTCCCTACGCTAAATGAAAATCACGTTACGGTACCACGTCATTTGTGGAGTATGGAGCAAGAGTGATCTAAGTCGTAGTGGGTGCAAGAGTGCAATAAGAGCATTGTTATATTATCGAAACAGATCGCATTTCGGCTGAAAAAATGCTGCCATTCGCAAGGTGGTTGACACCGTGCATTCTGGTAGTCAAGAAAAGGACAATATCTCCAAAATTCGGTGGAAAAAATGTAGTACCCCGGCTTTTTGGTCCACATTATTAAAAAGGTTCGGGTTTGGACTATTTTTTTAGCTGTCATCATCAGCGTAGTTGCCCACATCAAGTGACGGTATCGCGAGACTTGTGGTGTATGGAGCAAGAGTTGACTAAGTCGAAGTGAGCGTAAGAGTGACATCAGTGCATAATTATATTATCGAAAAGGATCGCTTTCCGCCTGGAGAAAAACGCTGCCATCATCAGTGTTGTTGCCCCCGTGTGATCTCGTAGTGTAAAAATGGGCAAAAGTCCCCAAATTCGGGGAGAAATATTAGTACCCGGGGCGCTTTGGTCCACATTATTAAAAAGGATCGGTTTTCGTCTGAATTTTTTGCAGACATCTTCAGTGCTGCGGCCGCCTGCAGTCTGCTAATGTGCCTCAGTACAGTTTGGTTTCGACACCTCCATTGCCCTCCCTACGCTAGATAAGGATCACGTGACGGTATCACGTTACTTGAGGATTATGGAGTAAGCGTGTTCTATGTAGCAGTGAGTTCAAGAGTGCATATTGTGCATAATTATATTATCGAAAAGGATCGGTTTTGGATAGAAAAGTGCTGCCATTAAGGTGGTTGCCTCCGTGCTGTCTGGTAGTCAAGGAATGGGCAAAACCCACAAATTCGGTCGAGGAAATGTTGAACCAGGGGGGATTTTGCCCATATTATTAAAAAGGACCGCCTTTCGACTATATTTTCTGCTGCCATTTTCAGGGTAGCTGCTTCCGTGAAGTCCGTTAATGTGCCCTACTATTTGGTATCAATACCTCCAACACCCTCCCTACACCAATTGAAAATTAATTGAATGTGTCACAAAACTTGTGGACTATGTATCAAGAGTGGTCTAAGTCGCAGTGAGTCCAAAGTGCAATAGGTGCATAACTATATTATCGAAAAGGATCGGTTTTCGGCTGGAAAAAATGCTGCAATCATCAGTGTGGTTGCGCCGTGCAGTCTGGTAGTCAACAAATGGGCAATAGCACCCAAATTCAGGGGAGAAAAAGTAGTATACGGGGCGGTCTGGTTTAATTATTAAAAAGGATCGGTTATCGACTACATTTTGGCAGCCATCTTCAGGGTAATTGCCGAATTGCATTCTGGTAATGAGCTCCCGTACAGTTCGGTATCGATACCTCCATCGTCTTCCCCACGGAAAATGAATATCACGTGACTGAATCACAAGACATGGATTACGGAGCAAGAGTGCTCTAAGTCGTTGTGACTGCAGTAGTAGTACCCGGAAAGGTTTGGTTCACATTATTAATAAAGGAGCGGTTTTTGAATAAATTTTTTGTTGCCATATTCAGGGTAGTTGACGCCGTGCAGTCTGGCGATGTGCCCCGATACAATTTGGTATCGATACCTCCATCGACCCCCTACGATAAATGAAAATCACGTTACGGTATCAGGAAACTTGTGGGGTATTTAGCAAACGTGGTCTAAGTCGCAGTGAGTGCAAGAGTGAATTAAGTGCATAATAATATTATCGTAAAGTTTCGGTTTCCGGCTGTAAAAATGCAGCCATCAACAGGGTGGTTGCCCTCGAGCAGACTGGTAGTCAAGAAATGGGCAAAATCCACCAAACTCGGGGGAGTAAAAGTAGTTTCCGTGTCGGTTTGGTCCACATTGTTATAAAGGATCGGCTTTCGAATAGATATTTGTTGCCATCTTCAGGGTAGTTTTTTCCCCGGTTTGCACCGTTGAGTTAGGTATCGATAACTCCATCTCCCTTCCTACGAAAACGAAGATTACGTGACGGAATCACGTGACTTGTGGAGTATGGAGCAAGTGTGTTCTAAGTACAGTGAGTGCAAGAGTGAATAAGTGCACAATTAAATTATCGAAAAGGATCGGTTTTCGGCTTAGAAAAATTCAGCCATCATCAGGGTGGTTGTACCCGTGCAATCTAGTAATCAAGAAATGGGGAAATCCCCCTAATTCGGGGGAATGTAATTAGTACCCGGGGCGGTTTATTCCACAATATTAAAAAGGATCAGCTTTCGGCCGAATTTTTTGCTGCCATAATCAGTTTAGTTGCAGCCGTGCAGTGTGGCAAAGAGCCCCGTACAGTTTGGTATCGATACCTCCATCTCCCTCCCTACGCTAAATGAATACCACGTGAAGGTATTGAGTGAATTTTGAAATATGGAGCAAGAGTGGCCTAAGTCGCAGTGAGTGGAGTAGTAGTATCCGAGGCGGTTTGGTCCAAATTTTTAAGAAGGATCAGCTTACGACTAGATTATCTGCTGCCATCTTCAGAGTAATAGCCGCCGTGCACTCTTGTAATGTGCCCCAGTACAGTATGGTTTCGATATATCCATCGCCCTCCCTAGGCAAAATGAAGACCACGTGACGGTATAACGTTACTTGTGGAGTATGGAGCAAGAGTGGTGTAACACGCTGCGATTGCACAAATGCAATAAGTGCATAATTATATTATCGAAATGGATATATTTTCGCAGCGAAAAATGCTGCCATCAATGGGGTGTTTGCCGCGGTGTAGTCCGGTGATGAATAAATTGGTAAAACCCTCAAATTCGGGGGAGAAAAAGTAGTACCTGGAGCGGTTTGTTGAACATTATAAAAAGGAACGGCTTTTGAGTATATTTTTTGCCGCCATCTTCAGGGTAGTTGCTACCTGCAGTCTGGTAATGTGCCCCCGTACTGTCAGGTATCGACGCCTCTATCGCCCTCCCTACGCAAAATTAAGATCACGTGACGTAATCACGAAACTTGTGCAGTATTGAACAAGAGTCGTCTAAGTCGCAGTGATTGCAGTAGTAGTACCCGGGGTGGTTTGGTCCACATTATTAAGAAGGATCAGCTTACGAATAGATTTTTTGCTGCCATCTTCAGGGTATTTGCGCCGTGCAGTCCCGTAAAGTGCTTCCGTACAGTTTGGTATCGACAGCTCCATCGCCCACCCTACGATAACGAAGAACACATGACGGTATCACGTGACTTGTGGAGTATGGAGCAAGAGTGTTCTAATTAGCCTTGTGTGCAAGAGAGAATAGGTGCATAATTTTCTTATCGAAAATATTCGGGTTTCGGCCGGAAAAAATGCTGCCATCATCAGGGTGGTTCACTCCGTGGAATCTGGTAGTCAATACATATGTAAAAGCCCATAAATTCGAGGAGTAAATGTAGTAGTAGGGGCGGTTTGGTTCACATTACTAAAAAGTATCGGCTTTCGACTATAATTTTTTCTGCCATCTTCAAGTTAGTTGCCGCCGTGCAGTCTGGTAATGTGCCCCGTACATTTTGTTATCGATACCACCATTCCTCTCCTAACGCCAAATGAAGATCAATTGACGATGTCTCGTGACTTTTGGCGTATGGAACAAGAGTGGTCAAAGTCGCAGTGACTGCAGTAGTAGTACCCGGGGCGGTTTGGTCCTCATTATTAAGAAGCTTCAGGTTTAGACTAGATTTTTTGCTGCCATCTTCAGGCTTGTTGCCGCCTTGCAGTCTGGTAATGTGCCCCCACAGATTGGTATCGAAACCTCCATCGCCACCCTACGCTACATGAAGATCTCGTGACGGTATCACGAGACTTGTGGAGTATTGAGCAAGAGTGGACTACTTCGCAGGGAGTGCTGTAGTAATACCGGGTACATTAGGTTCACTTTATTAATAAGGAGCGGCTTCCGACTTGATTTCTTTGCTGCCACCTTCAAGGTAGTTAACGCCGTGCAGTCTGGTAATGTGCCCCTATCTGTTTCGTAACGATAGCTCCATCGCCCTTCCTACGCTAAATTAAGATCACGTGAGTTATTAGGTGAATTGTGGTTTATGGAGCAAGAGTGGTCTAAGTCGGTGTGAGTGCAAGAGTGCAAAAAGAGCATAATTATATTATGGAAAATGATCGGTTTTCGGATAGCAAAAATGCTGGTATCATCAGGGAGATTACCCCAGTAGAGTCTGGTAGTCAATAAATGGGCAAACGCCCCCATATTCGGGGAAAAAAACTAGTACCCGGTCGGTTTGGTCCACATTATTAAAAAGGTTCGGCTTTCGACTAGATTTTTGTGTGCCTTCGTCAGGGTATTTACCTGAGTGCAGTGTGGTAATGTACCCCGTACATCGCTAATAAAGAGCACGTGACCTAATAACGAGACATCTGGAGTACGGAGCAAGAGTGGTCTAACTCGCAGTGAGTGCAGTAGTACCCGGGAAGGTTTGGTTCACATTAATAAGAGGATTGGATTAGACTAGATTTTTTGCCACCATCTTAAGGGTAGATGTGGCAATGCAGTCTGGTAATGAGCCCGTACAGTTTGGTATCGATACATCCATCGCCCTCCCTACGCTAAACGGAGATCACGTACCGGTAATACGCGACTTGTGGAGTATGGTGCAAGAGTGTTCTAAGTCGCAGTGACTGCAAGAGTGAATAAGTGCATAATTATATTATTTTAAAGGATCGGTTTTCGGCTCAGAAGAATGCTGCCATCTTTAGGGTTGATGCACCCATGCTGTCTGGTAGTCAAGAAATCAGCAAAAGCTTCCAAATTCGGGGGAATAAATGTAGTACACGAGGCGGTTTAGTCCACACTATTAAAAAGGATCTTCTTTCGACTAGATTATTTGTTGCCATCTTCAGGGTAGTTGTCGCCGTGCATTCTCGTAAAGTGCCCCCGTGCAATTTGGTATCGAAACGTCCATCGCCAAATGAAAATACATGACTGTAAAACGAGACTTGTGGAGGATTCACAAAGAGTTGTCTAGTTCGCAGTGTGTGCAGTTGCAGTACCCGGGTAGGTTTGGTCCATTTTATAAATAAGGAACGGATTTTCACTCAATTTTTTGCTGCCATCTTCAACGCTTTGCCGCTGTGCATTCTGGTAATGTGCACCATTACAGTTTGTTATCGATACTTCCACCGCCCTCCCTACGCTATATCATAATCATATAACATCACGAAACTTGTGGACTATGGAGCAAGAGTGGTCTAAGTCGCAGTGTGTGCAAGAGTGCAATAAGTACATAAGTATATTATCTAAAAGGATCGGTTTTCGGCAGGAAAAAATGCTGCCATCTTCAGGGTGTTTGCTACCGTGCAGTCTTCTAGTAAAGGATTGGGCAAAAGCTCACAAATTCGTGGGAGAAATACTAGTACGTGGGGCGGTTTTGTCCATATTATTAAAAAGGGTTTTTAGCTTCCATCTTCAGGCTATTTGCCCCTGCTTTCTGGTAATGAGCCCACCGTACAGTTTGGTATCGATACCTCCATCGCCATCCCTACGCCAAATGAAGACCACGTGACAGTATGTCGTGACTTGTGGAGTATGGAGCAAGAGTTGTCTAAGTCTAATAAAGTGCAAGAGTGCAATAAGTGCATAATTATGTTATCGAAAATCAAGAAAAGGGCAAAAGTCCACAAATTCGGGGTGGTAAAAGTAGTACCCAGGGCGATTTAGTCCATATTATTAAAAAAGATCGGCTTCCGACTAGATATTTTGCGGCTATTTTAAGGGGATTTGCCGCTGTGCACTCTGGTAATGTGGTCCCGTAAACTTCGGGATCGATACCTCCATCGCCTTCCCCACGCTAAATGAAGATCACTTGCCCGGATCACGAGACTTGTGGAGTATAGAGCAAGAGTGGTCTAAGTCGCAGTGTGTGCAGTAGTAGTACCCAGGTTGGTTTGGTCTACATTATTAATAAGGAGCGGCTTTCGACTTGATTTTTTCTTGCCATCTTCTGTGTAGTTGACGCCGTGCACTCTGACAATGTGCCCACGTACAGTTTGGTATCGATACCTAAATCGACCCCCTACGATAAATGAAAATGACGTTACGGTGTCACGAAACTTGTGGATTTGAGGCAAGAGCGGTCTAAGTCGCAGTGAGTGCAAGAGTGCAATAAGTGCATAATTATGTTATAGAAAAATTTCGTGTTTCGGGGGAAAAAATTCTGCCAACAACAGTGTTTGCTCTCGAGCAGTCTGGTAGTCAAGGAATAGGCAAAAGCCAGCAAATTCAGGGGTGGAAAATGTAGTACCGGGGACGTTTTAGTCCACATTATTAATAAGATCGGCTTTCGACTAGTTTTGATGCCATCTTTAGGCTGTCAGCCGCCGTGCAGTCTGGTGACGTACCCCCGTACATTTTGGTTTAATAACTCCATCGCCCTCCATACACTAATTAAGATCTCTTGACGGTAATACGTCACTTGTGGAGTGGGGTGCAAGAGTGGACTACGTCGCAGTGAGTGCAAGAGAGCATATATTACATAAATATTATAGAGAAAGGGATTAGTTTTCGGCTAAAAAATGCTGCCATAATAAGGGAGTTTGCCCCAATGCAGTCTGGTACTGAAGAAATGGGCAAATTCTCCCAAATTTGGGGGAGTAAATATAGGACACAAGTCGGTTTAATCCACATTTTTAAAAAGGTTCGGGTTTCGACTAGATTTGTGCAGCCAATATCAGGGTAGTTGCCGCCGTGCACTCTGGTAATATGCCCCGGTACAGCTCGGTATCGATACGTACATCGCCCTCCCTACGATAACGATGATCACGTGACGGTATCAAATGAATTGTGGAGTAGGGAGCAAGTGATTTCTAAGTCGCAGTGAGTGCAAGAGTGAATAAGTGTATAGTTATGTTAACGAAAAGGATCGGTTTTCGGCTGGGATAAATGCTACCATCGTCAGGATGGTTGTACCCGTGCAGTCTGTTAGACAAGAAATGGTAAAAGCCCGCTAATTCGGGGGAGTAAAAGTAGTAACCGGGGCGATTTAGTCATTATTAAAAAGCATCGGCTTACGACTAGATTTTTTGCCGCCTTCTTCAGGGTAGTTAACGCCGTGCAGTCTGGTAATGTGCCCCGTACATTTTGGTATCGATACCCCCTTCGCCCACACTACGCCAAATGATGATCACGTGACGGTATCACGAGATTTGTGTATTATTGTGCAAGAGTGGTCTAAATTGCAGTGAGACCAGTATTAGTACTCGCGGAGGTTTCGTCCACATTACTAATAAGGAACGATTTAGACTAGATTTTTTGCTGCCTCCTTCAGAGTATTTGTCGCTCTAGAGTCTGGTAAAGTGCCCCGTACAGTTTGGTATCGATGTTTCCATCGTACTCCATTCGCTAAATGAAGATCACGGGACTTGTGGAGTATGGAGCAATAGTGTTCTAAGTCGCTGTAAGTGCAATGGTGCTATAAGTGCATAATTACATTATGGTAAATGATTGGTTTTCGGTTGAAAAAATGCTCCTATCATCAGGGTGGTTGCCCCCGTGCAGTCAGGTAGTCAAGAAATGGGCAAAACACCCAAATTCGGGGGAGAAAAAGTAGTATCTTGGCCGGTTTGGTCCACATTTGCCGCCGTGCAATAAGTTAATGTGCTCCTGTACAGTTCGGTATCGACACATCCCTCGCCCTCCCTGCGATAACGAAGGTCACTTGACGGTATCACGTGAATTGAGGAGTGTGGAGCAAGAGTGTTTTAAATCGCAGTGAGTGCATGAGTGATATGTGGTTAATTCTGTTATCGAAAAGGATCGGTTTCGGAAGGGAAAATGCTGCTAACTATAGGATGGTTGCACCCGTGCAGTCTGGTAGGCAAGAAAAGGGCCAAAATCTATGATCCCTTGTACAGTTGCCAGCTATTTCTCGTATAAGTGTATATGTCATCGACGGTTAGAATCAAGACGAAGATAGAGAGAAGATAGGTTTATCCTCTGCCCGTAGTTTGCTTCTCACTTGATCGTAGATGCTAACCGCGCCTGATAGGTTTGAGCACCAAATCTGATTTATGCACTTTGCAGTCCATCTCACACACGTCCACGTCGAAGAGGTGCAGCGAAGGTGTTTCGGCTTGCCCCTCTAGGATCCAGCTGCCATTTCCGTTTCCAGGGTAGGTAAATATATCTTGTGATATTGACATGTTTTTAATAATATTACAGATTACACAGCTTGCTGTCTCTCTGTCTGTCCTTTCAGACGAGTAAGCGAAATATTATCTTGGCGCTTCATCATGTAAGCATAACCAGAAAATTACTTTCTACCATGCGTACATGACAAAGGAATAATATAACATTTCGTTTCACGTGACGCGTGTCCAGCTGCCAGCTATTTGCAGCCCACCTCTCACACAAACGTCTCGAGGTGTAGTGAAGGTGTTTCGAATCGTCCTTCCAGGATCCAGCTGCCGTCTGACGTTTGCAGGGTAAATATATTTGTCGTATTTAGTGCGCATAACCTTCTGGCAATGTTAGCAGCAAGCTTTATTCCCATGTAACATGCTTACATGGATGCTAACAGTGTTTCAAATGTGTGTGCACCAAATCTGGTAAATACACTTGCAGCCCATCATACATACGCACGTGTATACGTGGAAGAAGTGTCGGGAAGGAGTTGACTGTCCTGTAA
>Ga0136643_10014791_pt1 | contig 11727 bp, 7 predicted proteins | sample TergutLab28metaG_FD_96883 | JGI IMG/M metagenome (GOLD analysis project Ga0136643, IMG submission 96883) | Labiotermes labralis P1 segment gut microbial communities from Petit-Saut dam, French Guiana - Lab288 P1 (version 3) (version 3) | ecosystem: Host-associated > Arthropoda: Insects >...
ACTAGGTGCATGCACATTTACTAAAATGATATGAAGCCAGCGACCTCTCGGCACTATATACGACAACCTATCGCTAACAAACTCTATTCTCTTCACTGCTGATACTAATCTACGGTGCACAAAAAAACCTGTTCCCAGTCCGTACATACCAAAAAATAATAATTAAAATAGAAATCCTTAGCAATTCATTAATATCATGGAGCAGAGTCCTTGATAACCTAACAGCCGCGCAGGTAGTCAAGAAATTCATCTTTTATGGAATCTTCAGGTTCACACTGATGTGTTAATAAGAGCCAGCTACTAATACTATCTCCAACCGAAATAGTCCACATTCTCTCACCCCTTGTACTGAAGATCCACTTTAATATTACCCTCCTATATAGGCTTTAGTCTCTTTCCTCTTAGTTTTACCTACCACAGTTTTGCACGGGGAACGCATGTCTCATCTCCTCTTGCAAGTTCCATGCTCTTATCTCCATGAATTCCGTAATAACAAAATTAAATTTTCATGTTCGGGCCGCCTAAATTTGATAAAGAACAAAATGTGCTTCTGAAATAAGTCAATTCTTAAACTAGCCATACTAAGTACGAAACTCACGAATAACGCTTAGTATTCTGAAGAGAGAAGAAAATAAGGAAGCCGTACTGGTATTAGTGCGGAGACTCGAGTGTGTGTACACTGGGGAATGTGGCCGCGCACTCAGCATACAACTATCGGTATCACATGCATACATTGTTTTATTCGTGTCATGATCTGTCAAGCATTGTGCAATGCGATGGTCCCAGTTCGCTACTTGGACGACTAATGTGAAAAAAAATCTTCCATTATGCACAGCAAGGATGCACCAATCATAGAAGCCAGGTAACCCAGGCATCTAAATTTTGTAAGTTGGTGCGTAATATTTGTGTAACTTGTTTCATGTCATACGCCCTGCTCCTAAAATTTTGAGGTTGCTCCATTACTGGAAAATATTTGTAACCCTGTTGTACAGAATGGGTCGTACCACAAGAACGTTACGTTCGTAACATAATAATTATTTTTGGTCGCCTACGTCTGCAGGCAATTCGTCTCAGCGCTGAGGCATTAGGACACTTCTGGCTCTATCGCAACATTGTTCGCAAATGTTTATATCGAGAACTCCGCATTTGAAAGTGGATACCACGCTGTTTACAGTCTACAAAACAAATACCTTACTACTGCGTATATTTCGAAAGTGAATCCAATCCATGCCATCCAATCCTACTTCTGGAACAATATTTTCATATCCTCCTCCCATCTACGCCTAGATCGTCCAAGCTGTCATCAATCTCAAATGCGTTCAAAACTTCATACATTTATTTAAGTTACATAATTCAAGTACGAAACAAGTAACATGTTAGCAACTCACCATCGCCACGTCATTTTCAAAGTTACGCCCACGTTCACCATACCCGAAGTACAACTCACCTAAAAACAAAAGAAACACATTTATTTTACACTTCGTTTAATACGTGCTGCCAATGTTAATACTGGCCACCTTAATACAAAGGGGACCGCGGTAGCACAGTGGTTAAGATGCTGTGCTACAATTCGAAAGGTCGCCGGCTCGATCCCAGCTGGTGTCAGTGGATTTTTCATTGACATAAAATCCTTCTTATAGCACTATGGCTCTGTGGCGACTCAGCCTCCAACAGAAATGAGTACCAGGAGCATTTCCTGGGGGGCAAAGGCGGCCGGTGCGTAAGGCTCACAAACTTACCACCATCCTGTGCCGTTGTCACGAAATCTGGGAACCTTAACTTCATGGAATTCTCTAGGCCTGTCCAGGCCTGTAATGGGACTGCTTTACCTTTTACCTTAATACAAAGAATATCGTATTTGCAAAATTTCAGGGCTCCGCCGCGCGGTAGCCGAGACAGCTCTTCTGAGCAGCTGCGTGGCGCCGGTTGGTTGTCGTACCTGCTAACAAACTACACGACATGGCGCACAGTAACCCCCAACAGCGAGCGTCTCCACGTCATATTTCCGAAATTCGATAATGGTCGAATACTTTGGCGCAAACAGTAATGTTTTGTCTCACTTGTACTTGGGTGACGGCCGGTTCGAATTTCGGATGGGACACAGACTATCGTGGCTACGCTCAGTTCCTCCAGACAGCTGCTGGCAATGGACGTCAAATCACGGACGCTTCCTGCAACATCACTTCTAGTTCATTATACACAGCACCACCCCACGCCACAGCACGGTACATTCAGAGCGTCTTTCAATAAACCACATTTAAAAAAAAAACAAGGTGTACAAAATGCCCACAGAAGTCAAATAAAGGTAAAGAGATATTAAATAAGCTGTAACAAGGTCATATGTTAACAATTGATGTCTATACACGGATACGTAATTCCCACTCTCCAGGGCTCAGACCATCTCTTAGATTCTTTCAATAATTTGTAGAAATTTGCGGATAATTAACTGGCTCCAGTTTCGTAAAATATGCACGATTAATTTAGGAGTGTATATGGAAAGATTAAGACAAAAGCAATTACAGTTGCCCTTCTGAACAGGGGTTTGCAAATGGGCCTTTAAGACTCCTGAAAATGAGGCCAGTGGCTGTCTCGAAACGTCGGGAACCAAATACCTAGAAAGGCAGCGTCAAATCTCAGAAATGATTCCCGCATTAGAACTGTCCACTGACTCAGTCGCCTACAAACCACCTACCGTCAGCAATTCAGTTTGTCGGTCAACAGGCAGACGGCCGACTGAGATGAGCTGTAAAGATTTCAGCACTCCTCAAGCTGCGACGTGAGCAAGACGCACGACAGCCGAATCGGCCTGAACTCACAGCCATATACCCACCACCTGCTACCTCAGCACGCCTCACAGTTCCATTCATATCGCAGAACAACAACAGAGCGACCTGGTTAGCCCGCAGGCCACGCTAACATATTGCTTCCTCCAGTCTTTACCTATTTTAATCCTATTTTGAGATCTTAATCTTCACGTAAACATGAGACACAATTTGTAAAAATACGGCTTCACTTCTGGCGCTTTCAATTTTATATCTTTTTAATAATAATAATATATTTTTTCACTTCTCAGCTTTGGCTGGGAAATATTCACCTATCGTGGGATGTAGTAATCAAGAGGATTAGCCTCGGCGGTCTTACTTGTAGTTTAAAAAGTTTCTTACAATTGAACATGTGCCAAGACTTACAGATTTTTGTAGCTGTATATATGTATTCGGGCGCAAGTTAAGTCCTGTTAGACTTTATGATAGTGACTTCGGAATTACTCCCGTGTATGATATTACTATCGGGATCACTTGTGCACATATTTCATTCGCCAGTTATTGGTACTTTATTATTATTATTATTAATTGCAATTGGGTTGTCACCCGGTGGCAGTGGTTATTTTATATGCATACAAAATATGAAATTGGTTACTAATAAATTTAAGTCGGGTGGGCTACATGAGAAGCATGTTCTAACGTTAGCCTGAAGATGACAGTACAAGTTCGACAAATGTAGATAAGGTGTTATCATTCCATTTTATATACTAACAACTGAGATGAGCTGTACATTATTTCGCTCATCACAGTCTCATGATATAGCCATCTATTTATCTGGCTATCTGTTTATCGTCTCTCTGTTATTTTGTTTACCCATGTGTCTATCCATTCATTCATCGCAAAGATTTGAGTCCACAAGATCTGACTAGATGTGTCACGATTCTGGGCTCAACGCAACATCAATTACGGGTACAGTTTGTGCATAACTGCAATACAGAACTATCTTTCACATTCAGGCATGTACAAGCTAATGAGTTTTAAATTCTCAGATGGTCCAACAAAGAGACCCTCGGACAGTCCTAATGTTGACGACAAATATAGAAATGTAGGTGTGAAAAAAATGCGAAGTTTAATGTTTGTGTGTTCATGAAGTAATAAATCACAATAGATTAAATTAAACACCCGTATGCGAAAGCACCGACGTGCAGGAAGATACGTTAATGATCATAATTTGATTGGCTTAGTTTGCATCACGCTGGGTAAAGACACGCTCACCATATGGCTAACATGATGTAAATTACTGCCACACATAGGAAAAAAAAACTGCAATATAAATTACAGTGCACACACTCGACTCTAGCCTTCGTTCGACTGAGTAACACTCCTTTTGGCTCAACACAGTGCAGTAAGGAATTCAGCCTTGAACTCACTTTTAACATATCCCCAGCATTGGAATCGCTGTACGCGTCAGAAAAAAAAACTTGATAATATGGAGCCATTAGTACATCTGAACTGCAATTAGAATCCGTTCCCCTGTAGTGCAATCACTACTGGTACTCACATATCACAAAATTACAAAACGTTAATCCAATTTTCAAGGCAAGCTGTGTAAATGTAACTCACAAAACTGTACACAAACCTAGACTTTCGTAGTACATTTAACGAAGGGGATGGGTATGAAATTCTACAAATGTTGCGTTTTTCCATCGACACAACGTTACTGATCGAAAATTGACGACAATTAAATTTTAATTTACATTTAGCCACTACACTATCTGGAAAATGTCAAGGCTCATACTAAAACACCACCAATGTCTCTAATAGAATCACCTCTTATTCGGCCGCAATGGAATATTATTAGCTCACGTTATAACCTGCCAAGAAAGCAGAGAGGGTGGGTGGTTAACGCCTCGCCCCGGCCGCTCTACCCCCGGGGAATGACCGGGTATCCATTGTATAGGAGGCTGGGTGGGGCCCAGGGCCGGTCTGGCCGGGTGCGGATAATTTCGCCCCCAACGGCATTCGATTCCCGGACCGTCCAACCCGTAGCAGCAATGGTACAGTATTAGGCTCGAAAATGTAAATATCTCCCTTCATACGAAAATCAAATGAGATGAAGGGTGAACGGCGCGAGACGTACAGAGTTCCAGAAAGAAACGATACACTGACAGATGCAAAAATTTACCATGCCCAATCAACGTACGTCGTGTCATGTTACATAAATGTATTTGCCACAATAATTACGAAATAATAGCAACGTTTATAAAAACACACTTATATTGTTCCGTGCCCAAGATTTTGTGTAATATGATACTTATATTGCGTACCGAGAGAGCACCTAAATTTTGCTGATGAGGACGTTCCAGCACCACAACAAGAAACACTATTCGACTCAGTCCTCTACAAAGAAACCAATCCTAGCAACTACCACCGTCCATTTCAAAGCCTCTGTCTAGGTATACGGCTTCCATGAGAGGCACATACCAACTTCCAGTACAAATGAGTGTCTTAGGTTGAACTGGTGGCAATACAAGAAAGTCCATTCAACGGTAAAAATGTCTTCTCTCGTCAGCAGCTGATCCAACATACAGAGAAGGTGCTGAACTAGCTTGTTACGTCACAGTAAATCGTGACACTTCCTGTGTATTGATGAAAACGCTCCAAGTTATTTACGAACGCTATTTCAAATTCGGCCACCACATTGTCGATTGGCAAGTGATGACGATTGCATTCGGGGGAATTCGAAGAACCGGTGAGGCATGACCATCTGAGTGCTATCATTTACCTTGTGTTGGGGAAACTGAGGAAAACCACCAGACACCTTAGTCAGGACAGTCGGTATCCCAGTCGGCACTTCTCTGAACACAAAATAAACTCTAAGCCACAATGCTCTGTCCAAGCGAAAAAGTATTTCTTTGTACTACAATACCAGCTACAATTTTTTCCCTCCTGTGGCGCTGTGGCCCAACTCGGGCCATGGCCTCCTCATTCTTGAGGTTTCTAATCACACACAACGACACATCGCAGTCGGTAGGACTCCTCTGGACGAGTGATCAGCGCGTCGCAGGGACCTCTACCTGACAACACACAACACTCACAATAGACAGAAATCCATGCCCCCGGTGGGATTCGAACCCACAATCTCAGCAGGCGAGCGGCCGTAGGCCTACGCCTTAGACCGCGCGGCCACTGGGATCGGCACCAGTTACAATATAAAACTCCTTTTCAGGCGCGTTCGCAGAATTTCGAAAAGCGACTATTAGCTTCGTCACGTTGTCTATCCGCACGGAACAACACCGCTCCCAATGGACGGATTTTCGTGAAATTTGATATTTGAATATTCTTCGCAGTATGTCTAGAAATTTCAAGTTTCATCAAAACCTGGCAAGAATAACGGGTAGCTGTTTTACATGAAGACCAATATACATTTTTGACCATATCTCGCTCATTTCTTCTTACAATGAGATACTTGTATGTTTCAGAAAAAAGTTGTAGACAAAATCCAAACACATGTTTTATGTTAAGCACCTTTTTTTTTTTCGAAAATAGAGCCGCTTATGAGATAATGTGGAAAAATATGGTAGTCAAAAGGACATAGATGAAAATACGGCGCATGCGAATTGTATGCTGGACACCTAAAGCGACACACACACACACACTCATAAAATGTAATACTTATTACAGTCCCGCCGCAACAATGGTTGCAAGAACGCGCCTCAGTGTTACTTTACACACACATTGCCTGTCTCGTTAATTTTCGCATAATTCATACAACGCTTCTAAGCTCAGCTAACAAATGCAGTAACTGTACTAACTCTGCTGTTGTTGGAAAACACGTAACGGAGCCCTGGCAACTCTGACATGATAATGACTTAGCAGTGCGAGTTTTCATGCCTCACTGACGCCAGCCTTCTACGATTACAATTTAAAGTTCATCAACACATAATTCAATCTGATACTTTCAAAACATCCCCTCTACGAGGGCTGAAATGTGATTTAGCGTCACTGAAATATTATAATTTTGTGCCATTAAGCGTCTCCATTGGCGTTGTTTCTTGATGTGCTGCAGCAGACTGCCTCCTCTTGTTTATCTGAGCTTCAATCGTTGCCTCTAAGCCCGGGCTAAGAAAGTTCCGGAGCCTGGCTTGCCCAAACTAATGTGACATGCTGGAGTCTAGAATTTAACATTCAGGCGACTAGTTTAGAAAAAAGTAAGGTACAGAAATTTGCGTGTACAAGCCACGAAGACACATGGAAGAACAGAGGAATGGCGCCACACATTCTGAACCTTAGCAACAGACGGAAGCGAGCGGCCAGCTTCATGTTCTCGCCGCTGTACCAGTGGGGAAAAAAAGTTCCGGATAACCAGTGAACAGACTGGATGAATCCCACAGCCGCGGTTGAGAAGAGAAACAATTTTGACTCCTGCCGGCAATAGTATGATTCGTTGGTCGTCCAGCACGTAGCCTGGCTAAAATAGACTCCGAAACAGCCAAATTTGTTTAGCAAGCGAAGATGGTGTTTGAAAGTGCATACGTCCCCTACATGCTTTGCGTTGAGTCAGCTAAACTTAAAACAGTAACCACGTAATAACAGTCGACATAACTAAGTATGTTAAGTGTGTAACGGTGCAACACGTTTCTGCCTTATTAACTGATCATTAACAGCTGAACACTTTTTGTATAATACATAAAATGGAAGACATTAAAGTGTCTGATTGTTTAATTGCAATCTCAATTTTACAAAACCGTATTTCCAGCGTTTCATTAAAAGTATGGGTTAAAAACAATAGTTAAACTAGCAGTTAAAACGGTAATCTTGAAGCGGTGTCGACGGTGGAGATGTGGGCCACTCAGTGTCTGAATTCTTCGTGTACACGGATTCTGATTTTGGTCCTGGAAATATCGGTATGAGATACGGTAGACAATATGGCGGAGTGTAAGTATGGACGCCATATCATGAAAACAAGAGGTCCTGCCGTCGTGATGTGTGCGTTACTTCACTTCAAACGTTGCATTTCTACAGCGTATTGACGAACGTCTTTCGAGAGGGCATCACTGCTCTTTCGCATTCGGAAGACCTCGGGCTCAAATCTCAACCTAAGATTGCTTAGCCTGGCGGGTTCTCTTTTTATGGTTTTCCACAATCCCCCCAACCGTATGCCGGTACAATACATCAAACTGGGACAATAACTCTCCCCCCACCCTCCTCCCCACAACCCTTTACAATGAATTATTTACTGACCATCTGACAATTTAAAGTAATAATCCCAACAGACCATAAAGTAACGGTAAAGTCCTTGTCAACGCCATAAATGCATACGTGGGGATTAGAGGTGAACTCCATCCATGCCTAACCCCGGCAACTGATGGAGGAGAGTGGGTCAACTTCACGCTCCAGTCGCTATACCACGGGAACAACCTCGCTATCCATTGAATAGGAGGCTGGGTGGTCCCCAGAGCCGTTCCTGGACGTTTTGGAGAACAGAAAAATCTCGTCACTATGGGAATTCGAACCCCGGACCATCCAGCCCGTAGCCTAGTCACTAAACTGACTTCGCTACTCCGGCTCCTTCCGAGCCAATAGCAACGTTCAGTAAAACATATAAAGGTAAAGGTGAAGTTTGTCCTGTCCGCGGCATGAAGACATCTGGGGAGAGTGGAGGCATAGGCTCCACTCATTCAAAACCTCGGCACTAGATGAAGTTCAGCGGTTAACTTCACGCCCGTCCAATTTACCCCTGAGACAGAACGCCGCTATCCATTGAACAGGGGTTGGGTAAGCCCCAGAACCAATCTGGACACCTTGGAATAGATAAAAATTTATTTCTCCTAACGGTATTCGAACCCTAGACAGTCCAGCGAAAAGAGCAGTTGCGAGGTTACTCTGGCTCCCTTCAGCGAAATATCAACAAAAAACGGAGCATATGTTAGGCGGTAGGAACTACCCAACTTGCAGGGAAAAAAAACCAATTTAAGTTTCCAAACTCTCGAAACCAAGAGAGTGTGCTAAAAAAAATGCTTTAAAAACTAAAACTGAGGCGAAATGCACTGAACGTAATTTTGGTCTGTAATGGTAACAATACTCATATTGTTGTAATGAACTTGCTTCATTGTAAGTAATCTTTGTTACGATTTTACACTCACATACACACGCATACGTTTCGTTACTCCATCACAGTCGCAGCGGATACTAGACATGAAACAAACTATTTTACATAAAACAAGATCATGTGCAATCGAATTCCCGGCAGGAGGTGAGATTTTCCGTACCTGTCCAGACCGGCCCTGGCGCCCACCCAGCCTCCTATACAATTGGCACCGGGTATTTCCCGGGGGTAAAGCGGCCGCGTGCGTGGCGTTGACCACCCACCCCTATTTAGCGCCGAGGTTAAGAAAGAGTAGAGCTATACTCTACTCCCCCTCTGGGCCTTTGTGACCTGTTCTAGGGTGACCTTTTGCCTTTACTATGCAGGGTGGAAATTCACGCACGAGCTTTCCGCCGTGTGACGCACTGTAACTAAATAAAAGTCTTGAGACATTAGTTTCAAGTTACATATCGCCGTCAAATGATCAAGCCATCGACGTATCGTAGTAACACGCACACTTGGTACAGAGGACGATCGTCTGGAAACATGTAATACGTTCCGCGAAATGTGGTACGGTCCCACTGGATCGTCAAGATGTGGAAAAAAACTCGGTTTGGATATTACCAATTCTGGTGAGACACCGCGTGGCCTCTGCAAGGCTCTCATGTCCACAGCTGCAATTTTGACATTTCCATTGGCTGTCTCCACAGAGTCCGTGGGCGACCTGTATTCACTAATTCCTCTCTCGCAGAAATGCTGGTGTAACTGTCGAAATACTTCACTGTCGAAAAGTGTAATGCAGTCCAAAATTGCCGTGCACGTTACAGTGTCGGTCGTGGGTGTTCTCCGTGATAACTGCAACACAACTGAGCCCCACTGTGCACTGGATGTCTTGAATCATGGCCGCCAACTTACTATTTGTACAAAAATAAAACCCTAACAAAAGTGGTGTGTTTATCGAAAATCTATTACCATTCCGATATATCATTTCATAAAGTAAGCGTCAATAGCGTCATTTCGTCCTCACAAATTCGGCCGGAATGTAGCAAACTAAGGCTTACTGTGTTGACGTGCACCCTGGCATATAACATTCATACCAAGTTTCGCGGAAATCAGCCAACTGGTTCAAAAGCTGAAATAGACTTAGGCCCAGATTCAGAAAGTGCAGTGATCTCATATGCCTATTTTATTTACTTTGCTTTGCTCCACTTTAGGAAGGAAAGTCAGCTAAAGACACATACACATTCCACGAAAAATTTATTACTTTCTTCGGATTTCTATCTACTTTAACATCGGCCTATATGTTTACATATTTACCGGGCTATCTATATAAGCGGTGGGACGGGTAGCTCAGTCAGTATAGCGACTGACTACGGACTGGACGGTCCGGGATCGAATCCTGGTGGGGACGAGATTTTCCGCCCGTCCAGACCGGCCCTGGGACCCACCCAGCCTCCTGTAAAATTAGTACCGGGGCTTTCCCGGGGGTAAAGTGCGGCCGGGGCGTGCTACTGACCACTCACCCCCTTCTAGTGCCGCGGTCATGGAAGAGTAGAGCTATACCTCTACCCACCCTCTGGGCCACACCGGGCCCCTAACGGGTTAACTTTACTTTTTATCTATGTATACGAGTGCGTTTTCCTGAATTTCCAGTTTCTTCCACACCGCAAAACTTACAGCAAACATCCAATTTAGTAGGAAATCACTTCACGATTGTTTCCAATATGTACGACAGCCACGGCTGTGACAAATGAGTGCTAGAGATTGTGGAAGCCAGTCTAATTATCGGTCCTGAATTTTTTTTAACTACGTGAGTATAAATTTCATATTTGTAGTTCCGTGCATCGTAATTATAGGTTGAAGAAATCGAACGAGATGCAAGAGTATGCAGATATTTATTTGCTGCTAAATTACTCTACATGTTTCGGACGTCCATCGCGCCCATCATCAGGAGCACATACAACTGTAGTTGCAGCCTCTGGTACAGATCATACTATCTGGGGAGCAAGCTTCTTCAAACGTGACCCAATGATCACGTTTGAAGAAGCTTGCTCCCCAGATAATATGATTTGTACTGTGATTCCTTGTTTAAAGAAAGTCCACAGAGTCATACAACATGTTAGACGTTGAGTTTTCAGGATACAAACCACCGTCCAGTGGCGTAACACACCTCAATAGTGACGTTGGTCGTAAGGATAGAGCACAATAGTAGGTATACTCAAGAAAACAGTAGGCCAGACATTGCGTTATGATCTTAACTCTCGTCGCCTGTAGTAGTCGAGATGGTAGTGATGCACAGGAATTCGAAACTGCATTATTTTGTCCGTCATCCAGACCGTAATATGCTTCGACGACTGCAGCACCGTCTCCGTGGGGCAGGAAGTGCAACTCTTAAGGCAACTGTGCATGCATTTCGCCCACGGACTGTAGGAACACCAAGCAATACAAATGCCACAATTGCAGCCGCGGCAAGACAAATGTAATGCTCATTCCATATCCCATGCGAATTTGAAATATCCCAACCGAGGTTTTCCTAAGTACTTCTTGACGATCAATCGCTACCATCGATCTCTCGCCGAACTGTTCCCATACACTCGACCTCTACACATACATATACGTGCACCTACGAGGCTCAATGGTTTGATCATTTGACATCTTTCGCCATTTCATTGTCACTGTATTTCGAAAGATCTCAAAACGTATATAGCGTAACATTTTCGACCTATTTAATTAACAAACCAACAAATGCACATATACAGTGATACCTCGGCTAACGAGTGACCCTGCTAACGAATTTTTCGGCTAACGAAGATTTTTTCGCTGTTTTTCGGACTCGGCTAACGAATATGGATTCGGCTAACGAATGTTTCAGTGGAT
>Ga0136643_10014792_pt1 | contig 11727 bp, 6 predicted proteins | sample TergutLab28metaG_FD_96883 | JGI IMG/M metagenome (GOLD analysis project Ga0136643, IMG submission 96883) | Labiotermes labralis P1 segment gut microbial communities from Petit-Saut dam, French Guiana - Lab288 P1 (version 3) (version 3) | ecosystem: Host-associated > Arthropoda: Insects >...
AGGTCTTGTATAGGCGGTGTCACGTTGTACAAACTGTGTTATTTTAAAAACCCCGAGAACTTTTTTTTATTTTTACCCCCCCCCCCCCCAAATCCTCCACCCGTTACTTCTGAGAACCTCATCTCATATAACCATTCACAAGTTTGAAGGGCAGATATCCAGGAGCAAGTTAAATTTTTAACTCTTATTAAAAACAGTGAACCGTTCTTCTGACAAGGGTTGGGATTCCTTTGTTAAATTGTTCAGTTTCGCAGGTGTGGTGTCGGTGAACAGCTGAACACATGTATTTGTTATGGAATATATCGTTAGGCTTGGTATGAACTTGTAAGCATTTTACGGGCGTCATTTGATCCAAAAAGATGTGTTTGAGTAGTAATAAAGCTCTGTACTTCTTAGTTATGAACAATAAGCAGGTCTGTGGAGTCTTGGAGCGGGTGCTGGAATAATGCATGCAGTGACACAGCGTGCAGTTGTTAACAACGTTCATGAAGTGGACGGCATGTTTCGGCGATAGAGCGCCGTCCTCATGCTCAAGTAACGCCAAGAGCGTAAACAGGAAGTTGGTCACCGTGTGTAAAAAAATTATTGAATAATTTATGACGTAACACACTGGTTACAGTTTTGATGAACGTAGAGTACCCCTCCCAGTACAGTTACTAATATTAGAGTATTACAGCTTTATTAATATGTCATTCAATGAAAGTACGATGATTACGCGTGTGACAGCAGTACAGGCGTGTCTTAACGGCGAAGATGCTTCCCTGCGTCGCTGAATAAACTGCAGCAGCAAATATGGATTTTTATCCTGATGATACGCCCTGTTATATAGTTTACTTTTTTAGAGTAAATTACTTTTATTACAGAATTTACGTTTCTCTGCATGGCAAGATGAAGTCGCCTTTTTATATACGTGTTAAGGTATGTTTTTTGTTTCATATTGATGGTGATATATTTGTGAACTGCAATTGGGTAGCCACCCGGTGGCAGTAATACAGTACACATTTACACACACACACAATACAGAGAACGACACAAAAACAAACAATACCTAGAACAACACAAAAATTTTGGAAAACAACACAAAAATTAAAGGTCTTGTATGTATTGTTGTAATAATTGGGACCTGTTAAGGGAATACTTATTGCATTCACAAAATTGGACCGGCGGGTATGGTTATAAATTAATTACTTTTTTACGTACACAATAAATACCTTTTTCAAATGTGAGATGGACGTTTGGACCTGAGGAAGGTGCCTTATCGCCGTAACATTTCATTGTTGATGAACGTATGTATTGTGACTGTACATAATATGTTCGACTGGCCTGGTACACTGAGGGAAGACCAGTGACCGACGTTAGTCGAGATCGATTTACCGAGGAGAATATCGGACCTAAAGGGAGGAAGTAACAGGAATCAGGAGGTAACTGTATAATGAGGCCGTACAGTTCTCCAGGCATTATTAGGGCGATGAAAGTTAGGGGAAACGGATGGGCAGGATATGCGGGAGAACAGAAATGCGAACGTGATTCTAGTGGGAAGACGTGAAAAGGGGGAGAATTTGGAAACTAAGGCATGGTCGGGAGGACGTGCAAGTGGCGGGTGAAGGTGTGGACTTAATTGGCCTGGCTCAGAATAGGGGTCGATGGGCAAGTTATTAATATTCTGGTTTTGTAAAATACGGGAAATTCATTGCCTAGCTGAGCAGCTTTTGGCTTCGGAAGTGTAATTCGCTGTGTGGTGTTAGCCGATTGGTGGAACTCATTTAAACCTAGTGTTATGATCTAAGTCAATACAAATTTAATGGAATAATGTTCCAACTCAGTTGCCATGTCCTCACGACGATAGTGTGAAGATTTGAAAACGCTTGGGACCTGACGCTGTTGTAGATGGGCAGCCTTACCTGTTCTAGAAATCTGCGTAACCTGATGATGGAAACGGCAGGTTTTATCGAAACGTTGGTAGCTTCACATCACGGAGCACCATAATCACCTTTATTCACCGCGATGGGAACCTGAAACCGCAAACGGAGCGTCAGCCCCAGTAGGTATTTCAAACAGTCGAAGTGCTCGTGACACCCATGGTAAAGCTGTAAGGTGCGAAAGTGGAACGTGCTCATCACACGTGGTGTGTTTTATCTACGTTTGAAGTCGGCCCGGGGGGAGGGGGTGAGCCTTGTGTGCTGAATTCATGATCGTCAAATTCTTGTTTGATGCCGGAGAACACGACTGCTAGTGAAAAACTATTATCTGCAGAATTTGCAAGAAACGCGTCATATGTGTAATGCATTCGTGTGTCTCTTCTTCCACGTGTAGAATGTGCTTGTGTTTACAGTTGTAAATACACCGACGAGCGCCATTGTTAAGAGTAAAGTCTTCTGGGATATGGCGTTGTGTAAAGGTGGTTACCGACGTTGCGGTAGGATAGATCACTGTCCTGTATGTGTGTGTGTGTGTGAGTGTGAGTGAATGAGAGAGAGAGAGAGATTGAGAGTGTTCCCTTCATTTCAGTTTCTGAAATAGTATGTCGATATTCAGGAAACTTCTTATGGCCAGGGATGCACAAACTCCGATCGCCAGGTCGCGCGGGCGACTAAATTTTATATGGTGGCTCCTAATATTTGTGGGTCCTGAGTGTGGTACTTGCTTCTTTTAAGCGATGTGAGGCGTATAATTTTGATATATCTCCTACATTTTTGGGAATTCGCTACACCCCTAGGTATCACCATTATGCTGTAGGAGGACACCCTGACGCCATACAACGTAATTTTCTGCAGTAAGTAAAAATGTGGTGGCGGAGGAACGAACTTGAGAGAAGGGAGAGACACTAGACCCACTGACTTAGGGCCCTTGAAAAAATTATGCAGCTTTGGATATGGTAATATTCTTCGCAGAAAGGAAAATACGGACATGGCGATAGTGCGGATATTTGTTGTGGGTTTCGGTGTGATGGCATTCTGATGAACCGTAGGAGCTGGGCATGTGAAATCTGGTACGGAGATAGTCATTAGCATATGTATGCATTAGTCATATAGCTATACGATGTACTGTAAGCAGTTGCAACCATGGTGACGATGGGAATCTTTGGAGGTCTGATGAATAGTCACAATTTCCGGTTTCAAAGAGGGAGCCGAGATAGCTTAGCCAGTACGGTGACTAGACTACGGGCTGAACGTTCGAATCCCGGCAGGGACAATCGATTTTTCTCTTCTCACCGTCCATACCGTCCCAGGGACTCACCTAACCTCCTATTCATTGGCTACCAGGGGGTGTTTCCTCGGGGTAAACCTGCCGGTGCCTGAGCTGACCACTCATCCGTGTCTGGTAATGAGGTTCAGAATGAGCGGAGCTATAACTCCACTTCCACATCCGCCTTCATGCCGCGCATCATTTTCTGTTGCTGCCAAGGCCCCGCGGAACACAGTTTGGGAATCACTGGTAGGCATCATTTTCGATAGGAGCCAATCTTGCAGGTGAGAGCTCATGGTCGGGTGGTGGATGTTTCGTTAAATTGTGGGATATAATGTGTGTCGTCTCACTGTCTTGGTGGGCGACCTGCATATGGCGTTTTGGAGATCGGCAGTGGCTTCTTAGGACAGAAGATGGTCTTTATTCCCAATCAGCGTACGAATGCTCAGGTAACCTGATAAGGTTTACAGGAAAATTAAGACCTTTATTCATCCTTGAAGATTTGCAAGTTGTGTTCGCGGGTTTCTGTTTGTTTGGGACATCACGGATATGACTCCAGGCGCTGAGTGTATTCTTCTTACTAAGATAACGGTCATCAATTAGTTCAGTAGATGTGTACCAACGTTTCGAAACAACTTGCAGCATAAATCTCCCTTTTCTGCACTGAAGACGCCGACAGCAAGTTTCTTCGAAATTGTGGTACTCCTCTACAACGGTACACGGCGCCATGGCCCGTAGGACTCAAAGTCTTCACATTCACTGCCGTCAGAACCTCACATGTGACAATATTCTTCGAGTTTCTATTTTGCGGTCGTCAGCCAAGATTGTCCGTGAGGCTGATTTAAACTGCTACATATATCTCTGTTTTCTCTCGTTACAAATATTAAAATTTCTCCCGTCCTTGGTTACACGTTGTTAGCACGGTGACGGATAATTGGGTATCGCACAGAATTGCAAAATTTAATTTTTTGTTATTTTTAATTGCACGTATTTCATCAGTTGCCTTGGGCTTTTTTTTTTTTACTTGATCTGTGTATCAGCTGTTTAATGATTCTGTTTCAGAGAATGGGATTACGTAGTACTGAGTTAGGAATTTTAGGTTGAAAGCAAAAGATTATGAAACAAATACGTGTGACGTAATGCCCGGTGCCGTCTCAACATTTGCCTGGTGGTTTAAGGGACGGTAAATGAGAGACCTTCGTTTCTGACAGCGGTGTTGCTGATGTTGTTTCCTGGGATGTGACGCAGTAACTTTGGGTGCATGGGTCACGACGCTTGCGAAGGATAGTGGTGCCGTTGTCTTCGACGGCTAAGGTGTCATTTCAAGCACTTCCTGAATGTAGGTCCCATGCCCACCCTACTTTTACTTGTTAACTCCTTCCCAACTAAATGGTGCAAAATTTCAACCATTAGCTCAGCCGTATTTGCCTGCCAGCCTGCCTCCTTTCCTGCAATGACAACTTGTGAACTTTCGTGTAGGTGGACCGGCGGGGGGCGGGGGGGGTTACGAAAATTTGGCAGTGGATTGCAGGTTTTGGTTAAAATCGGAGGTTAGGTGCAGGTATGAATAAAAGATCAGTAGCAGTCTCAACATAGCCGTTTTTATTATTAGAGGGTATAGTCTTGTCTAATTGAGCAGCAGCGGCTCTATAAGACTATTGTTGATACTGAACTGTACTTATTCATATCACTGATACAGAACGGGATATCACACGTAAAAAATAGTACTGGTATTTAATTAGTATACCAACTGATACACATACATAAAAATTCCACATTAAAACATTAAAATTGCTCCGACATGTTTCGATCCCAAGATCATCAGGGAGCTACACCTTCCTCGCTAAAGTCACTATTAAAATTAGTCACTGATTAATTTCGTCGTACAAACAGGGTGTTGTGGCAACATGTCTTATTGTGTAAGGTTATGTTGTTGAGAGTGCCCAACTGCGGGTGTGCGTCCTTTGCTTTGCTGCGTGATACGTATGGACGGCTGTCGAGGTAACTGAACCATAGTGCAAGCTGCAGAATTGTTACGCTGTGGTACCTTGTGCCTTGTGAAGTGGTAGTAAGAGGCCAGCCAGACACTGCTTGTAATGTAAGGCCATGCAAATCGCATTCGTTCTGTGTACCAGCTGTTTTTTTAATTTTATTTTCATCGTGGTCAGCAGTTCGCTAATTAACTAATAACAAACTTGACGGTTAACATATGCAAATGTTGAACATGTCTGATGTCTTTAAGATGTTAATGGCTACATTACTTGTTTAAACACAGATTCTAAACTGTTCAAAACTATGCAGTTTTATATCCACTGTTATCATCTTTGGTAGCTACGGTAGGCCTGGTGTTAGTAGACGTTGGCCATCACATTAACGGAAGATTGAGTAAAGATATTTGGGAAGAGGGTGCTCAGGAAAATACGGGACATAAGAGAAAACAACAGGAGGCTCGAAAATGTGCAGTTTGGGGAACGTCGTAACATCTGCTCGTCACAAAAAGAATTCCTGCTTGACCGTTTAAGCCCCGGCCCAGCGCTCCACCCGACGCTCAGCCAGCGTTGCGTCGTACGCCGCGTGTCGGGGAGGTTTAATAGTCGACGATCACAGTGCAAATGACCTTTAGAAGGTCTAATAACTCAATAGAGCGTGGTGCAGGCGCTTATAGGTCAAGTACGAAAAAACACCTTATATTATTACTGTGATAAAATCAAGAAGGATGAGATGGTCAAGACATGTAGCATGCATGAGAAGAAGTCGCAGTGCATACAAAATTGTTGCCGATAAAGATGAATGAAAAGAAACCACTGTAAAGGAATGGGGGGGGGGGGCATATGGGAGGATAATATTAAAACTGGTGGGATGGTGTGAACTGGATTGGTCTGTGCATAGGCCGGCCAAAATGCGTTGTTGCCAACTCGAAATCAACTCGCAGCATGCTGATTTCCGCATGTAATAGTATTAAACGATTATGTTTCCGGTGTGAGAACTTGGTGCATGAACCCCCCCCCCCGCAATCAGCCAGCTCCCCTATTGAATACAAACTTTTCTACAAACAGTGTGGCCCAGGTTTCCGGTGACTTCTTCTTGTCTACACTCTTAGAGTCGCCCTGTCCCGCCCTCGGCCTGCCTGCCACACTTCTCGGCGCATGTCGCGGCAGAATTATTTGCACAGGGATTTAGTAACCGTTGCTTTGGTAGTCCTGATGCATTCAAGCATTCACATCAAAGGCAAAACGATTTGACGGGTTTTGGTATGTTTCACGACTACAGGAAACCGTTGCCCAAGGTCGATTTGTATGTGCGCCCGGAAACAGTCGCGGAAATTTGAATATAGCACACCAGACATTGTGTAGTGTGTGTTGTGTGACGATCTCATGGCGGTGACCATGGACGTACTATTTACCCTTCCGGTGGAGGTAGGTGTTTTCTCTGTAACGTTCGTGATTTTCTGCCAGAGTACGCGGCGTCACGTCCCTAAAGACATAATCTACATGCCTATGATACTGTTGTCGCCAACACACACAAGAGTTCCAACCGTCTCCCCAGTACTCCATTTCTGTTTGTCTGTTTGTCGCGTCACTTTTAGCTACTACGACTGCTCCGAGATTCCAAATGCATCATCATCGTCACTGTCACCCACCGTTACCATCATACTCGATCCACATAGTCGTAATTTCCTTTAAAATATAATTAACCATTAGAAGACTAGAATTAATGTGGAGTAATTTGTCAGATGATCTGATCTTCAGTCTTCGAAATATGTTGGTGAGTACCAGAGTTTAGACACAGTCATAATGAACGGGGTAGTAAACGAGTAGCTTGTACGAGGCCTCGGGAAAGAGAAGGATAAATCTTCCTGTACTGATGTGCTGAGTGCATTATTCCGAAGCCCCTTGCTCGAAATATTATTTTTTTCTAGAGCCGTCCATGTTAACACAAAATCGCCAAAACTGATTGAGGATTATTTCATGTAAATTCCACGTCTTCAGTCAACACAGTAGCGATGGAGATCCCGGTTAAGGCAGTCGGTGTAGTGACCGTGCTTCTGGACGGACGTCGGGAAATTTGGATTCGAATTCCGGCAAAGGCGTGTGATATTTGTCTTCTTCATGGAGTCCTCAACGGCTGCAGGCCTGCTGGACACAGGTATAAAGCCACCAGGCCATGACGCTAATCACTCATCTTCGTGTTGCCGAAAGAATACATGGAGCTATTCCTCCACACCTCCAGATGTCTTCATAAACTACTTAATTAAGTACAGGGACAATTTTACGTTCACACAGTAATTTATTGCAGATTGACAACCACAGGCGACCTACTTCTGGTAGATTAGTATCCGGACGGCGAAAGTAGTTCTTGGACATTACGTGTGAGATTATGATCGGGTTACAGCAGCTGTGTTGTGTTTTCATATTGCCTGTCTTGTTCATGTACGTAAGCATCCGTCGTTTGTAGTAGGACACGTAGGGTATTCAGTGATTTGCTGTTTTTTGCCTATACTTCGGTGTGTTGATGATAGACTCGTGAACCGAAAAACTATTATGAAGAACAAAAATATTACAGGGCTGGAGACTGCAGAAGTAAAGAAGCAGTTGCAAGAAGGTCGCAGAAGGTAAACGAGAGTGAGAAAGAACATGTGGAATAGTTGTGGAATATGAGACCTGGTGAGCAGAAGCAGAATTCAACACGAAAAACGGAAGGAGAAAAATGAAAGTTATTAAGAAGAGAATGATGTTAATACAGTAAAGGAAAATACGTATTGTCAGGTGCCGATCCCATTGGTCGCGCGGTCTAAGGCGTGAATCTGCGGTCGCTCGCTTGCTGGGATTGTGGGTTCGAATTCCGCCGAGAGCATGGATGACTATCTGTTGTGAGTGTTGTGTGTTATTCAGGTAGAGGTTTCTGCGTCGGGTTTATCACTCGTCCAGAGGAGTCTACCGAGTGTGGTGTATCTGAGTGATGGTGAAAACTACATAGTGAGGAGGCCCTGCTTCACTGGGGACACAGACAGAAATTAACAGAAGGTGAAGATTACAGACACCCCAAAGTATGTTTAAAATAGAAGAATTAATGAAGAATTATAATGAATCAGTGGCAGAAAGGCTGGAAGATAAAGATTTTAGTCTTACTAAGGTATACCACCCCATTTATGCAAGACAGACGATTGTTACGTAAGAAACAAAAGGAACTGGAAGATATAAATTAGAAACAAGTTCAAAAACACCCCCGTGGGTTAGATGACTGCGGGAGAGTGGGGATGATGTTATGAAAGAGCTGTCAGCTTTGGCAGAAATAAAAACAGTTAAGATGAAGACACAAAATACGAAAAGAAAGAAGTGACTTTAGAAATATAACGTAGAGAAGAAAGAAAATTTGGCTGAAGTGATTGAAGGGATTAAGCAAAGACGTAGTGATTGTCTGTCTACAGGTGAAGACGAAACCAATACTATCAAAATATAGAGCAGTTTGCAAGAAATTCTCCAGTATTTTTAGATAGTCAAATACTAATGTGAAAAACGCATGAACCAAAGACGAAATAGAAAACTTTTGGAAATATATTGTAAAAGGATAAGTGTAATGAAGCAGCCCACTGGATGAAAAACCTGTGCTGAAAAAAATCCCAGTATGGATTGGAGCCCATATCTGACAAAGAGGAGACAAAGGCACCAAAAAACAGGTTGAAATGGGAAGATCTTGGAAGAGACCAAACAACGAATTTCCGGTTTAAGCAACTTAACCGTAACGCACAAATATTTGCAACAGTTTTGAACAGGCTAATCGAAGATGGTCAGATGCGGAGTGTCTGACTGCAGTAGTAACAGTTCTTGTTCCAAAGAACGAAAACACAAAAAGACCATGGAATTGTACATCTTAACAAAGAAAAATAAGGCAAAAGAATATTGGTGACAAAAACCTGATACCTAAAGAACGGAAAGGATGGTGCAGAGGATCACATCGTACAAAGATGGACTACGAATAACACAAGCGATGTTACAAGAATGTATGGAAAAAAAATAAGCGTGGCGTGGATAGATTATCAGAAAGCTTGCGATAAGTGTGACTTACAGCAGGATAATTCAGTTCTTAAGAGTCTGACTGGGATCAGTAATAAAATGATATGCTTCGCGAGGAGTACAGTGAGTGATGAGAGAATTAATGCGTGTTTGTATGCAAAAGAGAAGCTTATAGAAACATAAGATATAAAATACAGTGTGGAATATTTCAAGGTGTCCCAGTATCGCCACTCTATTTTTACATCAGTTTAATCCCTCTCACAGAACATTTAACACGTGTAAAGTACACGAGTACCATGAAGAATAACATCACACATAGATGAGAACTGCACTCTTCTGCCCAGTTGCGCAACGAGTAGTGGTAATTCCTAACTGACGTTGCGGGACAACCATTCGGTCCCATCTTCAAGGGCAAAGAATCCGGATTCTTGATCCTTGAAGACCCGAAACGTCGATAAGAAATTACCACTACTCGCAGCGTAAGAGGCCAGAAGAGCGCAGTTCTCATCTACTTTGCTGTGGAAGCCTGATACAACATCACATGTAGCATAATTTGTAAGCACAGAATGTATGAAATATTATATACGCTAGAAACGTGATATTTTCAGGTATATAATTGTAAGTAACGGTGATTAGTAACTTAATTTACGTATTTGTTATTTACGTGCCGGCACAACACCCGTAAGGTCGATTACATACAGCACAGGAAATATAACAAGAAACGTCCGGTAGCAAACTACAAACGGTAACACCAAGCGCTAATCGGAACAAATCACATCTGGTGTGGAATGTTAAAGTGAAAAGCTTCAGAAAACTAACTTGCTCCTGAATAATCGTTGTCCTGTGTGTAACTGGCGTTACTAAGCATAAACGCTGTTTGTAGCATACGCATGTCGGGAAGAAGAACTTGTTTCGAGCGAAACGAGCGACCACTTTAATAGCAGCTTTATCACGCGTTGTCTGTCAGAAGCCGGAGGGTACCGGCACTTCACAGGCTGTACCTGGCAATAAATCAGATAAATGTGCAAGCACATCGTGGTAAAGCTGGCCATTGCCTCTTACATTTCGCTCTTTATATAGGGACATGTACGCTCGTAAATTGCGTGCTGCCTGCGACTGATGATTTCCAGCCCGTGTTAGGCCGTACCCCGCGAGGGGCAAGCCACATCGTTGGCAAACGATTAAGTATGCTTTCCGATCAGACTGCTTGTGAAGCCATTTGTTTCTCAGCCGTCAAGAAATGCCCCCCTTTTTTGTGGAAACCATTTCGCTACCATCCTCTCCTGAACAAGCTGGAAGTAGTACACCACACAGTCTTCAGCATAAGTTTAGTATTGTGTATGGCGAACGTTGGCGCAGTTGGCTGAGGTACTTACGCCACAATACTGGAGGTTTCGGGTTTGAATCCCGGTAGGATCTTTGGAAATTTTCAAGTGACCGATTCGTTCTGTCCGCATTCTTCAGCCGTGTGGTCCACTCAGCCTGTAACAGAAATGATTACCAAGCAATTTCCTTTGGGGTAAATGCGCTGGCACGTGGAACTCGCCACTCTGCCGGCCGAGTTGTGCCGAAAGTCAGAGTAAGGATGGAAGCTCAACATTCCATACCGGCTCTGAGTCTTCATGACTTCTTACGGGAGAGCTTTAATGCCATTTGAGATTTGAGTTTCTCAGGGCGGTGTTTGAGAACATTACTGCCGTTTGAGACGCCATGTTATCAGATACAAATTTGCATACGGTTTGGAGGAGTGTTCTGCTATCATGTTGTGCTCGAAGATGGAAGCAGCAGCAGCGGTCCCTTTAATGTTGTGTCACATTAGCTTACATTTACAGCTTTGTCCCCGAAGTGATCTCTTATCAGTGCTGTAACAGTTTGCTGTCAATTACGTATATTGCTAGAGTTGTTATCGTCGGACGGTGAGATGTGTCAGGAGAGCTGGAGTCTTGTTCGGATAATTAACCGTAATTAACTAGAAGGCTGCGAAACACCTGTTTGTGAATAAGCCGTTCTGAGTGTAGTTTCGTGTATTGGCATAACTCGAGTCAGGCGTCTTGGAACTTGAGTTTTGTTTGTCCGTGATATTTTATAGGCTATATCATTTTATAATTTTGCTGTAACTTAATGTCATAGGGTCCGAGTGCATGGCGATTGGTGAATTGCAAGGCTGTGTGAGAAAGCGGTCGTGGCCCAGTTCGAGGTATTGCCCTTATCTTTGGCTGGATAGGTTGAAAAAATGACGAAAACCTTTGTTAGGATATATGGTCTGTGCGCCGAGATTTGGACCCGGAACCACTCGACCCCCCGCGTTTGTCTGAATAATGCCGGAAATGGTTGTGCTCGTTCGGACTGAGTAGCAACGGGCATCTTTCGGTATCCGGCGCATCTCGCACTGTTGTCCTTGCTCTCCGTTATGTAACAAGTCATTATCACACCGCGGGGGGGGGGGGGCACTGCAGACAGAAGCCCCCCTTGGCAGAAATATTCCCCACCTGCATTTTAGGTGCGTGAAGGTGCTTTTTAAAACTGA
>Ga0136643_10014793_pt1 | contig 11726 bp, 9 predicted proteins | sample TergutLab28metaG_FD_96883 | JGI IMG/M metagenome (GOLD analysis project Ga0136643, IMG submission 96883) | Labiotermes labralis P1 segment gut microbial communities from Petit-Saut dam, French Guiana - Lab288 P1 (version 3) (version 3) | ecosystem: Host-associated > Arthropoda: Insects >...
AGCCTACACAACACAACAAGTACTCGCTAGCTCCTGAAGATGGACGTATTAACGTCTGAAACATGTTGAGCAATATATAATAAAGCAAGTGTCATCTAGTTGATCAACCTTTATTCAAATATCTATATTGTTTATTTTTAATAATTGAGCATCATGGTCCGATAATCCATTATATAGAGGGGAAACAGTAAAGTTTATAAATTTATAGGTGTCAATAAATATATTGTCTTTTGCAGTATTGGAATAACCTTGAGATCTAGTGGGGAGATATACTATAGCTGATAAATTATAAGTCAGAAGCACTGCATCAAGTTGTCTTTTTCTATCATTGTCTGTAAGATAATCTATGTTTACGTCACCTCATATGATGAGCTTAAATAAACTTTATAACGTATCTTGATTATATCATCTAGTCTATTAAGAAACAAGTTAAAGTTAAAGTTAAAGACTTTGTGCTGCTTGTTTACTTACTTCCAGTCTTTCCCTAACTTTTGCAAACACCGGGTAATGATCAGTATCACAGTCAGCTCCTCTGAAAGATCGTACACTGGGTATATTTGAATGCCATCTCCTATCTTTCAATATGTGGTCAATCTGGTTGTAAGTCTTCCCATCAGGAGAGGTCCAGGTATATGTATGAATGTTTCAGTGCAGGAACATCATGCTGTTAGCAACCAGATTTTTTGTTATTACAATCCTGATGTAGACTGTCATTCTCAATTGTCAGTTTGATAATATCCTCTCTCCCAACTTTTGCATTAAAATCTCCTCTCAAAATTTTTGTATGGTGCTTAGGAAAATGTCTGAAAACCCGCTGTAATTCCTCATAAAAACTGGCTTTTGAATTATGACTTTTCTCCTTAGTTGGTGCATGCTCATTCAAAAGAATGATATTACACCTGCGACCTCTCAGAACTATGTATGACATTCTGTGATCACCTACAAACTCTACTCTCTTACCTGCTGATACTAGTCTGTGGTGTACAAAAAATCCTCTTCCTAATTGATGATTTTTGTGTCCTGTTCCATAGAAAAAATAATTAACAAACCAATAGTGTATGCCTAAAGTCAAGTGATATGTGTGTGAGTGTGTGTATAGACAGAAAGAGTAAATGGACAGTCATCTAAATACAAGTATTATGTGTTGTATGAGGAAGTTGTGTCTGTAGTGATTTATTTGTGTATTATTTGGCTAGTAGACATGTTATGAGTGTGAAATTTGAAGTTCTCATGGAGGTGTTGCTGTTGTCTTCTGGGATGTGTCGCTGTGTCATTAGGCGAGTAGTTAGTTGATTATCATTAAAATGTAAAATTGCTGAGGAATTAATGGTGCAATTATGTAGCCATTTACATTGAGTACGTTGTACATAATTTTATTGTTAGAATATATTTTTGTAACTTACATTTCTAAGTATTTTCAGAATTTCATGTAATGTGCTGTAACTTGCTTTACGTCCTTACGAAGATCAGCTAGTCAGCACATACTATGTAATGTTAAAGGGTTGGTTATTAGTGAATAAATCAAATTAGAAGGGATCTGTAAGGAAGCGGCTGTGGCCTAATTTGGGTTCCCGGCATTGGACTGGAGGGACTGAAAAATACCATGGAAACCCTTAGGATAACTGGCCTCCAGGTCTCAACTGGGATATTCTGAAAGTGAAACAGAAGTGCTCAGTACTCATGTGTGATATTTGGAATATGAATGCATAAAATTTGTCTATTAACTGTGTGTGTATGTGTGTGTGTGTGTTTGTGTGCGTGCATGATGCTTGTGGATGTGCGTGTACATGTGTGTGTATGTGTGTGAATAGTACTCACAAAATTATGCTCTTCAAAATATCTGATTGTTTAGGAGTTAGCATGATAAAATATCCCAGAAGACTTGAACCTTCAACTTACAAGCATTGTAGTGATATACAACAGTGACTGCTGGTAAATGATTTACAGAGGATTGTTTAATGCTGCAGAGATGCTTATGGTGAATGTATTTTTAGCATCAGTGTAAGGTCTTTTGTCCGTAAAGCTTCTGTGACTGCACCACCACAGTGTTTGTTGAAGTTATAATTAACCTTGCATATTAGGTCATGTTGTTGTGTGTGCATTATGGCTATACTTCCATGGTCATTCGGTGTGTAGTCAGCCACAACGTATAGCGGGCAAGTGGATTTTGTTAAGTTTCTAAGAGATTTAATACCTGTCTCTAAGTTGGAATGAAAATTTCACTCAGGGGTTGAAGATTTGAGGTTATGTAATTAAGGTTTCTGTGTGATTTTGCAGATTTTGAGGAAACTGAAGCCACATGTGATACAGTCAAGTGTGAATCAGCAGATGACCATACAGCTTCAGGAACAGCGTGCACTTCAGTACAGTCTGAACATCAGGAGACTTTGGATGTAGCAAGTAAATCAGCATATTATTCCTACAACATTTATATATCATTTAGCATTATATAGCATACACATTTCTCTGCAGCTTAATTCTTTAAAAACTGATTTTTACTGTTGTTATTTCACTATATTAGTGTCAGTGTTGACACATGGCACCATTTCAGATAACTCTGCTGATGAACAAAGTGAACATAATAGTGACATTGAAGATGAACACAAGGAACACAAGGAAAGAACACCAGAAAATGCATATGATGTAATAAAGTAAGTCTGTATAAATATGTAGTATTTGATTTGTTTTGTTCTGTTTTGTGAGACTTTTGAAACTTGTGTGTTAGATAAGGGATTGGTTACTCAAATGTCATTTCATACCTACTCCCCATTGTCATTAATGGTGAGTAGCAACAAGGCCTGGTTATATGAGTCATACTTCTACAGAAACTATTTTCAAGGGTTGTGTTCTGAAAAATATATTGTCTTTTTTAATTTTGTTTCTGTTATTGTTGCTCAATTCAATTCAATTTATTTTCATCCGTATTGTTACATATGTAGCATTGGACTTGTCCACAGTATAATGTATAACTGCTGTATATACATACAAAGTCTCAAACTGTAACAATTATACTACACATAACAAGATTACGATGTATAAATACAAGTTACAATCATACTACCCATTACAAAAATAATGTATAATTACAAAATCTCAAATTGTAACAAACATAAAGTAATTATACACATGGTGTACCAAAACAATAATCTCAACACACAATCCAGTCCAACACAACAGCGCGACACACCAATACATTGTAATAAAGTTATTTAAAATAACTAATAAATATTCTCATACACCACCAATCAATCCCAGTCTAAACTACAAAACTTCGGCCGGACAACAAATATGGCTCAGTAACGAGGAATTTTGGTTAATCTGCTACATTCCTGATCTCATAGGTTAAGTTATTAAAAATTTATATCCTGCACGTGCGATAAGTATTCGTCCACTGAATAAAAGGTGTGTTGTAATAAAATAGCTTTAGGTTGTTTCTTAAAAAGTTTTAAATTCTCCAGATTTTTTATATAATTTGGAAGCTTATTATATAATTTTGTCCTCAAATCGGTTATGCTTTTTTTAAAAATATTAGTTCTGCGAAAATGTGTTTGAAGATCGGATCTATGTCGTGTCTTATACTGATGTATGGCCAGATTTTGTTTAAACACTTTAATATTTATTTCAATGCAATGTACCATTTCCATTATATAAACACATGGCACTGGCAGTATATTCAGTTTCTTGAACTACTCTCTACATGACATCCTTTTTTTAACATTACAGATTAACCTCACAACCTTCTTTTGCATTTTAAAAACTTTTATACTGTACTGTTGCCACCACATCAGCGGAACTTTAGTAGGACAACGAACACTTGTGTCCCTTCCTTTATTGATGTACTGATTGTAATGATTTACACATAATCACAGGTAAAGAAGAGCAGATTTCATGGATACTGAAAACCATGGTTTAATTATTTATCTCATTTCCACGGGATGCTAAAGAACAGTTGGAAAATAAAAATCAAATGTAACTTCTAGTTTTCCTGTAACATCTCGCACTTTGTCAGTTATTTTTAGCTGTGTGCCACCGTAACCACAAACTGAAGAAAGAACTAATTTCTTTCTGTTAACAGATACCAAAGAAGCATAAAAGTAATTACGAGGGTTATCCAGAAAATAAGTTCTGTTTGTGAATATTGTCTCTGCAGCGCTGCGGTCACGACGGTGCGCACGGGTGCCAAGTTTTTTGATTCGTTGGCAAGGCACAGACAGAATTTGCAGACATTCGAACAGTGTTTACACATCGTGCTGTGTGTTTATAATGTTTAAGAAAATAGAGAATCCTGTCGCATGTGAAATGCGGTCTGTAATCCGTTTCTTGAATGCAATTTAGTACATTTCGTTGGTTTTATTGTATGAATATATCACGATGCATTGTCCTCTGAATGTCAGATTAAAAAACTATTTCCTTCATTTAATTAGAAAGTCATTAATAAAGTATCCACCTCTGGAATCTATCCCAGCTGTCCACAGCTGTTTTCCTTGTGCAATGTTGCCTTCATCGCTGTCCAAGATTTGCAGGCCTGTCTTATGAATTTACATTTGAATACACCAATGTTACTGTTGATAGCAACCTTTTAGTGAACAAAGGATGTATCTACACAAACCATTATTAAGTAGTTTAATCATTTATGAAATTGGGGATGGGGCATTAAAGTAAAACACTTTGCTAAGTAATAGATAATTTATCAGTGAATGTTATGGGGGAAGTTAACACATTATCACTGGAACTTTTGAATTTCTTGTACCTGAGAACACAGCTTTATGTGCTTACATTAGTCAAGCTAGTGAAGTGTTAGAGTTGGTGTGTAGGTGACAAAGTGTGGGTAGCTGTTTAACTTACTGTAGTGCTTGCAACGATACTGATACTGCAGTAATTCATATCTTTTAAATTTTAAGACCAATCTTTCAAAAGGTTTTTGCAAAACAATTAACTGAATGCGTAATAAGTGAACCTCCTTGATGTATAAGCATGGGAGATCTTGATTTTGCATAACTTTTATTTGTTGCTAAATTTTAAGCTCATGGTTCCGTGCATCATAATTCAATGTTAATAAAAATCCAACCAGATACAACAGTATGCAGATATTTATTTACTGCAAAGTCACTCTGCAGTAAATAAATATCTGCATACTGTTGCATCTGGTTGGATTTTTATTAACATTGTATTTGTTGCTAGTTTTTTTATGCCTGTGACCTGGAATGTGAATAATATCAGTGTTTGAAGTTTATAATATCTTTAAAGTAATGTTGTGTTTTAGGTGTTTCAGTGTTGTACAGTTTTAATTCCCCTCTTTTTCTGTGAGAAAATTTTTTGTTTTACAGTCTAGCAATGAAGAATCTTTGGACAGCATCTAAACAAAAGAATCCAGAAGCACTGGTGGAGAAAAATGTAAGTATCTTACCTCAAGCAAAGGTAAACAAAACACGGTGTGCAAACCAATTTTAATAACAATAAAAAAGGAAATAATAGAATAATTGATACAGGTATCTTCCAGCCTACTGGAATTTTGCATCAGTGTTATTTGAGATTTCATTTCAGGTAAGTTTTTTAGTGTAGACCAAAATGTAATGAAAGCATTTGGGCTTATTAGAGACTGTGAAATCAATGGAGAAAGACCATACTTGTTAAAGCAACTATCATTTAAGTACTTGTTAATGGCCAGAGTGAAAGAAAGTATGTTACAAAAATATTCATTTCTAATCTTGTTCACTAGAGTCCACTACAATTAAAGCAGTTTTTCTCTAAAGTTTACTGTCCTAGGCATCATTTTAATTATTTGTGCATGTACACACTCACACTACAAATTGGAAGGTTGCTGGTTCGTTTCCAGATGGTGTCATTGGAATTTTTCATTAACATAATCCTTCTGATTGCACTATGGCCCTGGGGTCGACTCAGCCTCTAACAGAAATGAGCACCAATAGTATTTCTGGAGGTAAAAGCGGCCAGTGCATAAGGCTGACAACCTTACCACCATCTTGGGCCATTGTCACGTAATCTGGGAACATAAACTTCCTGGAACCCGTCTGGGCACCTCGGGCCTGTAATGGGACTGATTTTTACACACACACACACACACACACAATTCTTTCATTCAGTGGTCTTCATTTGCGTTGGGATTTCTGTCTGTTTGCTATTTGGCCACCCCAGTTTCATTTCTTTGTATCAATCTTCTGAATAATCACCATGTAGTTTGCAATATAAAATGCCCATGTTGTCTGAAGTATGAAATCCTTTCATTTACCACCCTGTCCAGATACATGTCTGTCTGTGGATAATCTTGAATTGAACAAGTTTGGTGCCAGTTACAAAGTATAATTTCTCTTTGTCACATTAGCTACATTTCTTTCTTGTGTAAGTAACTTGAAAAGGACAGATGTTAGCATGTGATTCATAAAGACTGCTGCAAATTGTGCCTGTTACATGTGGGCTGTATACTTTTGAAGTCTTGTTTATAGTGCAAAAGACTATCGTTTTTACACTGCTGTACGTTATCATTGTGTAATATGTTTGGTTTAGAGGAGCAGTTTGAATGGCATTACAATCCACAGTTTCTGGAGATAATTAATTTACTTCTTTATTCATAATTTAACAGTGCTTTTGGTAAGGGAAACGCATACAGGGTTTTGATAAAAAGACCTGAAGGAAGATGAGAGGATAATATTGAAGTGGATGTTAAGGAAATAAGATGTGAAGGTGCACATTAGATTCATCTGGCTGAGGATAGGGGGCAGTGGTAGGCTGTTGTGAATGTGACACTGAACCTTCAGGGTCCGTAAAATGTGGGAATTTTTGACTAGCTAAGCAAATCTTTAACTCTGCTTCATGAAGTCTAGATGTAAAACTGTCGTCTGGATCATGCAAATAAGGTATTATTTTCAGTATTGTTTGATAATTATCGTTTTAAGCACTATTTGGTCCGTTACAATTCTAGGGCACAGTTATTATGCAAGCCCATTCCATTACAAAGATTTTTACTCTGGAGGTTCAGACTCTGTCAGTCTTTCATGTCTTTACATTTATGAAGTGGTAATTAACTTCTTGTGTTTCATTATCCCATTAAATGAAATATACACTCTTTTTAGGGACATAGTCTACATCATGAAGAAGATTGCACCCAAAAAATGAAAGAAACACTAACAACTAAAAACAGCAAACCAAAATTTATTAGCATGGCCGAAGCTATAAGGCAGTTCCAGACGAATACTCCTGATCGTTTTCACTCCAAACCCAAAACAGGTAAGTAATATTTTGCGTACTGAAACGTACTAATGGCTTTGGAAGTCATAAACTGTGGCATAGCAAAAAACATGTGAACTCTGTCCAGTATGTGTGTGTTGTACATCCTTTGTACCTCTACGTTTATTATATTGTGAGACCAGTGGATCCCAAGAGACACCTGTGGCCTGGAGACTGACTGCCCTCACTGATGATGGCAAGGAGACTTCTTCAGACACGGCTGGGTTTGTCGATGGAAAGTAGATGGAAGAGGAGGAGACCAGTGTTTTGCCTCTTTGTCCAATAGACCTTAGTTTCTGAAATATGTTTTTTAAATATTTTCCTTTAGTATGGCAACAGTATAAGTGATATTAGTTGTTGAGGCCTGGCAATACCAAATGTCACTGAGTCATAATGCAGAGGTACTGGCTTTTCCTCAAACTTTTTTTTTATATCAGTAAATGTTTTAAAGCTGTTATGAATCATATACTGACATTTTTTCTATTTGTAATACATTCATACATTAACATTTGAGATATACCAATTTATTTAATACAGCTTTGTATGACATATGGAGTATATGTAAGTTTATTTAGATAATTATTGTAGCAACAAAAACCAATGCACTGATATATATTATGACCATGTCATAGCCTGTTGTATGGAATGTGAACAAATTTTTCGTGCATGTGCTGCCAGTGATGCAGTCTGTCAGCAAAACTTTATTTTTTCCCTCCTATTTTTTGTTTCTTTCTAGAATGCCCACATTAAGAACAGCACTTAAACTTGGTTCAAATAAATACCATGTTCTTTACTTACCTACTTACTCCATGGTGCAGAGTCCTTCTTGAGAAGCTAACTGGTTTGCAGCTAGTCAAGAAATTCCCCGCATATCACAGAACCCGAAGGTGAAGGTTCATTACCGCACTCACAAGTGTCCGCCACCTCTCTCTATCCTGAGCCAGCCCAATCCAGTCCATATACCCACATCCCACCTCCTGGAGATCCATCCTAATATCCACCCATCTACACCTAGGTCTCCCCAGTGGTCTCTTTCCCTCTGGTTTCCCAACCAAGACCCTATACACCCCTCTCTCCTCACCCATACATGCCACATGCCCAGTCCATCTCTTTCTTCTTGATTTTATCACCCGCACAATATTGGGTGAAATACCATGTTCTTTACACGTTTTTTGTTTTTGAAATGAACAACGAGTGGATGAAACCTTATTTTGTGATGGTAGCTAGTGAGTTCGACAGGAATTTTTGAGTATTTCGTATAACCTGATGGTAATTAATTCAGAGATCTGTTTCAGCTAAATTCATTTCAAGGCTTCACCATAGAAAAGATATTCCTCAGGTCCCACATTTGGCATTGCATTTGCAGTCAGATCCAGTCCACTATATGTGCAGCAGTAAAGAGGGGAAGATAGCAGAAGAGGTGAAAATGTAAGTCTGTTGTATGAGTTGCAAGAATACCAATCCTGTCACTAATATGGCAAGTTGTTGAGCTTAAAGTCAGTTGAGAGAAAATGTGTCTTGCAGTTTTTGTCTGTGAAAACAAAAGCCAAAAACCAAATTTAAAGCAGTCTGTTATCCATTTTGTTACAAAATAAAAAAAGTTTACTATCTACATGTATATTAAACAGTACTGACAACTCAGACATATTTTCCAGAGCTGTTTAATCATGACATCTTGTGTTTGTATTCATAACTACTAACAACTCTGCCATCTTCTGCAAATCACATATAGATAACACATGATAAAAGAATACAAGTATTTGCTGCCATTTTGTGGTACTGTTTGATGCTATGGCTGATTTAAAGCACATGTAACAGAATGTGAAACCTTGTCATTTTATATGTGTGTCAACACCATACTGTCCTCTCTGCTCTTACCAGATTTTTTTGGTCTTGGTAGTACCTCAGAGACATGTGACAAAAAATTTGAATGTGGGCCACTGACTTTCAGATGGCTTTTGAGTTTAGTAGTTTTAATATGGAGGTATTTTCAAATCATTGTTTGTGGTTTTGAATTTACCAGCCTGCAAGTAAATGCCCATGCAAATGTTGTGGAACCCCCAAAAGATGATGCAAGAGTAGAAAGGAAGCCTCCAGAATCAGGGTCCCTCAAACTGACAGAAAAAGTTAAAAAGGTACGTTTACTCATTGATGACAAGCTTCTTGAATACCTTCTAATATCTGGACTCTGGCCAATTTTTCATACAAGGATAAATTTCACAAAAATTATTAGTAGTTAACAAATTAGCACAGTGAATGCAACACTTCTGTTCAGAGGACTGTCTGGGTATCCCTAATTGCTGTTTTAGAAGTACCTAAAATCTGTTTATTGTTTTGTAACTGGGGAACATATTTTTTTTTTAAAGTCTGTATGCTGTGTGGTTAAGTACTTGATTTACGGAAATCTAAGACGCAAAGAATAAAATCTTGTGCCTGTTGGAGCACGGTAAATTTGAATGCCATTGTGCAATTGTGTATAAGTTGGACCAGTATTTTATTGTCAATGTTGTACATTGACTTGTCGTTTGAATACTCAATGTTATATATATGTTAATGCACATGAAAATTTTACTGATTTGATTTTGTATAATGAGTATTAATGAAAGACGTAGTTTGATGAAAAGTACCTATGTGTGGCCCAAAGACAACCAAACAGGTAAGAAGTGTAGATCTGTTATGCAATTAAGGGCACAGTAAATTTAGAAACTGGTCGTTCAGTTCAAAGAGCTGGTGCTTTTTTAATTCAAAAGATAGTACTCACACACGTAACATGTATATTCCTCATTCATTTTTGTCTGAAACTTGCCTTGTTTTGAAGGAATAGCCCACACTTCATGTGTTTGGTGGTGATGTGGAAGTATTGAGACAACCTCTACAAGGTGAAATAAGTGAGAATAGTACTGAGCTACTTACATACATATTTGAACTCAGTTACAATGTTATGAAAGGGAATGAATATTTTGACTCATCATAGATGTGTGTCATTATAACTGAGTGGTGTAATGTTATGGTTAACAGTGTGGAATTAATTTGTACCACAGAATATGTGTTGTTACAGATGAGATGTTTCTTAAACCGATGTCATAACCAGGTTGGCCTGTATGTTTCTATGGTCTGGGTAGATCAGTCAGTATAATGACTAGGATACAGGTTGGTTGAGCACAGAATTGGAATCCATCTGCAATTGGCAGTGGATATTTCCTTTTCCTTGCATCATCCCAAACAGCTTTGGGGTTCACTCAGCCTTCTGTCCAGTGAATAGAGGGGATTAAGAAGCACTGGGGGTAGTACTTATACAAGATCACACCTATTCTATTCAGATTTTCACTTTAATAATATCTGTATGTAATTACACATATTATGCTTCTGAAATCTTTGGATTCTACTGGTCCTTGTGTTTGCCACACTGAACTACATTTGGTTCATAATGTGTGTCATATTTGTTCGCTGACAAATATATTTTTAAATGAAGACTGAAGACTCAACCTCATTACACATTCACAACAAAACTTGCTCCACAGGCCAATCTGGACACAAATGAAGATGTTCTAAAGAAGAAAGTGTTAATGGCCACTGAACCTGTTTTACCCTCCAGTTCAAAGAAATCAAGGGTGTATGCCATTTCGTTGGGTGTAAGTAGAATTTTCTGTACTACATGCAGCCTCTTTGTAATTTATTATTTGTTGCTATATTGAAAACATTCAGTACCATCGACTGACCTTAGAGTGATACACCTGGCATATTGCAGGTCAGTGCACACCATTGTGTATCCCTTCTCCTGGTATAAACAATTGTTAATTTTTATGATGAACTCTATATAGTCAGCAGCAATGGTTACACATTGCGATGTTGTGGGTAATTGTTTTGAATTTCCACATATGTCACTTATGCATGCATGTAGGCTGACCAGTGGCAAGTTACGTATCCTGCTGTGTCAACAGTTCATACATATATGAGATGTGAATCCCTTAAAAGAATAAGTACTTCTAAAAATTTTTGGCTGAATTTGTACTTGCTTTGTGTGTTGTGTTTAAAAAATATCTGTTTATGTCAAATATCAGCAAGGTCTCATTCAGAGGTGGTCAAACAATCAATTGCGATCTACCAGTCAATTGCGCCAGTTGTCTGGTCAATCACAGCTCCATTTTGGTGTCTAACAAAATTTATTTTCCACCTCAATACGATCAATAGCTCTTCATTTGGCAGCATTTTTTGGGTCATTCACCTCTGCAAAGAAATCTTCTAGATGAAGGTAATTAAATCAAGATAGCAAAACTGTCTGACTGATGAACATTCAAAATACTGCTTTCACTTGTGCCTAATTAATTATGAACCCTTTTGCACTAAGTTATTGTGAGATTTGCACTGTCGTGCATCATCTTCGCAGTAGGAAGGTTAATGAAAAACACCATATAATAAATGGTAAATTCATTTAGTTTGAAAATATCAATTTTTATACGATGACACAATTATACTTTTAT
>Ga0136643_10014795_pt1 | contig 11726 bp, 9 predicted proteins | sample TergutLab28metaG_FD_96883 | JGI IMG/M metagenome (GOLD analysis project Ga0136643, IMG submission 96883) | Labiotermes labralis P1 segment gut microbial communities from Petit-Saut dam, French Guiana - Lab288 P1 (version 3) (version 3) | ecosystem: Host-associated > Arthropoda: Insects >...
TTGTGCTTCCGGCGCACTTCGCTGCGGATGTGGAACTCCATCAGGGCGGTTCTTCCAGCGGCACGCTTTCGAGCCGGCGGAGATGTTTCGAGTTTGGAAAGTCTTACAAAGTATTTTGGCATTTCTTTAATTATATCACGAATGGCGAAAGCGGGCTAGGGCTGGAAAAGGGAAAAATTGAACTTTTAAGTGAGGCAAAGGCGTTAACTCACCTTTATTCCAGCGTCCTGGATTTTTTTATTAATCTCTTCAACTTTGGCTCGAATGGCATTCTCTTCGTCAGGGGTTGCTGCAACAACGGGGCGAATTACACGTTTATTTGTTAAGCCCAAAAGGCTTATCGCAAATTTATTCGCCGAGAATGGATCTTTTGCCATCCCCAAAATGTCGGCAGTGTCCAGTATGATCTCGTGCAAAGCCATAGTCCGCGCAAAATCACCACTGCTGCCTGCATCATAATATGCCACAAAGAGTTCGGGGAAGAGCGGCGCTATCGAAGGAACATAGCCGTCTGCCCCCATAAGCAGCGATGCGGCAGTATTGACAGTTAAGCCTTGCAGCACGCACACATTGGGATCATTTTTGTAGACCCGCAATATCTTCTGAAAATCTACAAAGTCGCCTGACGAATCCTTTATAGCAACAACCTTGTCAATCTTGGCAATTTTGCAGATTGTCGCAGCGCTCAACTTGGTGTTGGTGAAAATCGGGATATTGTACACAACAAGGTCAATATTTGTTGCCTTGCTTATGTCTTCAAAATGGCGAATGGTTTCTTCAAGGGGCGAAGAATGCCGGGCATAGAAAATCGGTGTAATTACCGCGCATGTGCCCCCCATCTGTTCAAAGCGCTTGATGTTTTCTATGACCCTGCGCGTGCTAGAGTCCATGAGACCTGCCATTACCGGAACCTGTTTGCCGACCTCGTCAATGGCGATCTTAATCGCCTTATCCCTTTCGCCTTGAGTTAAAGCCAGCGATTCGCCGTTTGTCCCTGCAACGAAAATATTGTGAATGCCCCGGTCTACACAGTGGCGAAGCAAAGCGCGAAAGCCCTTTTCATCCACATTTTCGTTTTCATCGACGGGAGTTATAATCGGCGGGATTACCCCGTGATACTTCTTGCGCATACTTGCTCTCCTTTCCGTTTATCTTATTACCGGAAAAATTCCGCGAACCTCATAAAGTGCCTTCTCTGGCCTTCCAAAGCAACCCTTGTTTCATAGACACTTAACCCCCACGGCTCCTGTAGGTTGAATCTGTTGACTTCAGTCCTGAACTCAGGATCATTGTAAACGATATTAAGAATCGCGGTGTTTAACCTTTCGACAATCAGGCTATTCGTGCCCCTGGGAGCCAGAGCAACGTACATAGTATCAAGAATCAGATCGGTGTAGCCCTGCTCATACGCTGTGGGAATATCGGGAATTAAGTCAGGCCGCTGGCTTAAAATTGTGCTCAAAGGACGGAGGGTTCCCGTTTCAATATGATCCCTGGCTGTAGCAAAGGGGAGTATCGTTACATCAACATGCCCGCCCAAAAGCGAAACCAACCTTGCAGCGGCATCCCCTGTATCCATGGCGACAAACCTTGCGCCTTCTGTTTCCTGCATAATAATGAAAGCAGTGTGAACTCCGCCGCCTATCGAAATCCCAAACCGCATCGTATCCGGATTTACTATCGAGTTTTGGATAAGATCCGTCAAAGTCATAATAGGCGAATCTGCGCGGACAACGATGTTCTCCCCTGACTGCTTGCCAAATATAGACACCGGCTCAAAAGCATCCCAGCCGAAATCTGCCATCCCTGTGGCTTCGTTTCCGGAAAGCGCCGCTGTGTTCGTCATGATGAAAGTGTATCCGTCAGAAGGCCCGTGCCTGTGCTGGGACATTGCGATGTTTCCATTTCCGCCTGTTACGTTGACAACCGTTACAGGCACGCCTAAATCCCTTTCAAGAAAGCGGCTGATAAGCCGGGCGTTAAAATCAGTATCGCCGCCAGCGCCGTGCGTGCTGATAACCGTGATCCCTCTAGTCGGCCAATTTTCTGGATCTCCTTGCGCCTCTTCCGTGCAAGAAAAGAAACCAAGAGACAAAACCAGAACCGAAACTGCAACTAAAATCTTTTTCATCTTCTTTCTCCTTGTTTGATTTATTTAGCGCTTTCCGAATTGGAGCGCGCTTTTTTCCTGTTGGAATGAATATTTATAACAAGCACCGCAATGGTGATTCCAAGGAATACAAGCGCAATGGGGTGGTTGAGCAAGGATGTCCTGTCCATCTGGAACAACTGGGAAGAACGCCGCAGATGCAATTCAAGCGCGGGACCCAGGATAAATCCTAAAATCATGGGAACTTGCGGGATGCCCATCTGGATACAGAAGTATCCGACAAAGGCAAAAATCACAATGCCCCAAACGTCAAATGCAAAGTTGCTGTCGCCGATAGCTCCGACTACGCAGAGCGTAACAATAACCGGCAGCAGCAGGTTTTTGGGGATTTTCAATATTTTTAGAAAACCGCGCAGTCCGATAAATGTTAAAAACAGCATGACAAAAGCAGCGATGATCATAGTCAAAAATATCCCATAAACGACATCGGGATTTCTTTCAAAAATGAGCGGGCCGGGCACTACATTGTGAATCAAGAAGCCGCCCAGAAGCACTGCTGTTATAACATCGCCGGGTATTCCCAGCGACAGCAGCGGGATCATGTTGCCGCCGATGTTTGCGCTGTTTGCCGCTTCCGGCGCTACAATTCCGTCATGAACGCCCGTGCCAAACTTCTCCGGGTGCTTGGAGCGGTTTTTCGCCACCGTGTAAGAAATCATGGCTGCCGTCCCGCCGCCAATGCCGGGCAATACCCCAATGCCGACACCGATAAGGGAAGAACGAATTCCGTTGACAATCTGAGCCGTGAATTCCTTTAGGCTGAACCCAAAACCTCTAATTTGGAAATTGGTTTCTATTTTGGCCTCTTCAGCCTTGCGCGCATTTTGGGCGTGTTTTATAACCTCTGTTATAGCAAACATCCCTATCAAAAAAGCCACCAGTTTAAGGCCGCCGGTAAGCGCCACCTGGTCGAAGGTAAATCGCGGTCTGGCATCGATTGGCGCAAGACCGACCGTGGCAAACATAGTGCCTAACACAGCGCTTATGAGTCCTTTAACAAGGTCATTGCCGGTAAGAATGATAACTAAGGACAGGGCGAACAGCACCAACGCGGTATATTCATAAGGGCCAAACCTTAGGGCAAAGCTTGCCAGAAAAGGCGACACCAGCATAAGGAAACCTATGCCAATAAGCGTTCCAAGGAAGGAGAATACAATGCCCACTCCTATGGCTTTGCCGGCTTCCCCTTTCTTTGCCATCGGATGCCCATCAAAACAGGTGGCGATAGAAGAAGGCGTCCCCGGAATGTTCAGCAAAATCGAAGTGATAAGACCGCCCCCCATAGCTCCAATGTACAGCGAAACCAGCGTGGATATTCCCTGTATCGGAGTCATTGTGTACGTCATGGGAAGGAACATGATAAGCGCCATCGTAGCGGTTAGCCCTGGGACGATCCCGAAAATAAGCCCCATAAAGACGCTTATAAATATCAACACCATTACAACAGGATCCAAGACAACCTGACTGAATGCTACATTCACAATTTCCAGCATTTCTAAACCCCTTAAAAATTAGAAACCGATTATACCTCTTGGCAGCAGAACATTTAGATGCACAACAAATATATAATTGACCGCTATGGCGCTGATAATTCCTGTAATTGCAGAGACAACGATGAGCCTTTTTGTTGTCCTTCTGACTAGAATACAGGACTGTACGCAAACATAAAGCGCAGATGTAATTAAAAACCCAACCGGATTAAGTAAAATGAGATAAACTATTAGCGCTGTAAAAGTAAGGATAGCGCGGCTATTGTCGGCAAAAAAACGAAGCAGCGTTTCCTTCCAGCCCTGTTGGTTGCCATCCCTGCTTCCTGTTTTTAGAAGTTCGCGAATCCCGCGGAAAAGCAGAATTGCGCTTAACAATAGCAGGCAGAAACCCCAGAAACGGGGCAAGTGCGCGGAATTCAGCGGGGTAGCGCCGGGGCCTGTAAATGGACGTATCGCCAATGAATGATACAAATAGACAAGCGAAAACACGATTAACACAGCCCCGGAAAATATATTCTTTGTATAGCTTTTCATAGCTCCCCCTATTTTGAATAGACAACCTTGTTGGCAATATTGGAAACCTGCTGTCCGCGCAAAATCGCCAAGCAGGATTCCACGCACATCGTGTGCATTCTAATTACAGCTTCTTGCGTTTGCGCCGCGCTGTGGGGCGTACACAAAAGATTTTTTGCCCGCAAGGCTGGACTGTCCATGGGCGGCGGTTCAGTTTCAAATACATCCGTCCCCGCAGCGGCGATTGTGCCGTTTTCCAGCGCTTCGATTAAATCAGCCTCGTTCACTATTCCAGCCCGGGCGCAGTTGATCAAGATTGCCGTTTTTTTCATCATCTGAAGCTGTTTTTTGCCGATCATGTTTTTCGTTTCGTCAAGGAGCGGCACATGCAAAGAAACAAAATCGCAATCGCCAAGCATGGATTCATAATCTGCATAATGCAGGATATTGAGTTCTTCAATTTTTTCTTTTGGCAAATACGGATCATATCCAAGCACGTCCATGCCTAATGCTTTGCACAAGCGGGCAGTTTCAATACCGATAGCTCCAAGCCCAATAATGCCAACTTTTTTCCCGCAAACTTCAAATATTTTGCCATTGCCGCGCACGGAAGTAAAATTGCCGTTTCTTGTTTCTGTATCGCATTGGGCAAGGTTCTTGGAAATTGCAAGCATCATTGCCAGCGTATGTTCGGCTACAGAAAGATTGTTGGCACCGGGCGTTATTACAATGGGGATATTCCGTTCGTTTGCAGCTTCAACATCTATATTGTCATAACCGACACCGGTGCGGCCAATAACTTTAAGGTTGGGGGCTTTTTCAATCGCTTTTCTGTCCAGCTTGCCGATGCGCACGATGATAGCGTCGGCATCTTTAATCTGATCCGCGTAATTGTTTAGATCGCCATCATTTGCCACAAAAACTTCAGCCTTATTCTCTAAAAGCTTTAGAGCTTGCGGGCATACTGATTGTGTCATAACAAACTTCATTTTTATTTCCCCTTGTTTTCAGCAAGTCTTACGCCGTATTCAATGGCATTAATTAAACTCAATTCGCTGGCTGACCCCTGCCAAGCGTGGCCAAAAGCCGTTCCGTGATCCACCGAGCTTCTTATAATGGGAAGCCCCAGCGTTATATTAACCCCTTTAATCGACTTCCATTTGCCTGCTTCCTTGTCGTATTGGAACCCAAGCACTTTAAGAGGGATATGCCCCTGATCGTGATACATGGCTACAACAATATCGTACAAACCTCCGTGGGCTTTGGCAAAAACCGTATCTGGCGGAACAGGACCATCAGCTTTGATTCCCTTTGCTTGGGCTGCTTCTATTGCTGGTTTAATCTCCTGCACCTCTTCACTGCCAAACAGCCCGTTTTCTCCGGCGTGCGGGTTGAGCCCTGCCACCGCTATCTTGGGTTCGCTTATGCCGAGTTTTTGGCAGGTGTCATACGCGATTTCAATAACTTTAAGCACTCTGTCTTTTTTTACCCTGTCGCAAGCTTCCCGTAAAGAGACATGGGTGGAAACATGCACCACGCGCAAATTGTCTTCGACAAGCATCATGGAATAATCTTTTGTTCCGGTAAGGTCTGCGTATATTTCAGTGTGGCCGGCGTAGTTGTAGCCTGCCAAGTTAAGGGCTTCCTTGTGAAGCGCGTTGGTTATGGTCGCGTCAATTTCACCAGCCAAGGCGAGTTCGATTGCTTTTTTTACCGACGTGAACGCAGCCGCGCCGCTCATGGCATCTACCTTGCCGATTTTGAGCTTCTCTATCTCGACGTTGCGCAAGTCATACACATCGATGGTTCCCGGTTTGAATAGACATTCTTTGACAGAGGACACCGGACGAATGGTAATATCCTGCTGTTTTACTGCCTCCCGCGCGGCCTTCGCTATAGTTTTGGCATCCCCAATAATCATAGGGCGGCAAATATCATAAGTTTTTGCCTGCATCATAGCTTTGACGCATAACTCTGGACCGCATCCAGAAGGGTCTCCCATAGTAATGCCTAGTATTGGTTTTTTATTCATCGCTCCCCCTAATATAATACTTAGCAAAAACTATGCCAAGTTTAAAGTATTCTTCAAAAAAAATAACATATAATTGGCACGAAAGCAATGGAAAAATCTACCATGCGTTGCGGTATAAACAAGATAAGCCATGGCATATCTGAAAAGCCATTTTTCTAACTGATATTTTGTTTCATGGCCGTTTCACAATTAAACATCAACTGTGCAATTGTGAAACATTAAATCCCGAGGTCTTGTATTTTCCTCCACAGTGTTGTCCGGCTAATACCTAAAGCCGCAGATGCCTTGGTCATTGATCGATTATTATCTGCCAATATCCTGCTTATATGGTTCTTCTCTATATCGCCAAGGGTTATCGTTTCAGTGGCAGCAGTATCATGCGCGGCTTTCACTTTCGCCAAAGGGGAAGCCTCGCGCCGCCCATCCTGAAAATGCCCCAAGCAGATTACTTCCCCATCGCAGACAATAACTGCCCGCTCGATAATATTTCGCAGTTCGCGGATATTTCCCTCGTAGTGATAATTGCAAAGCCATGCGGAAGCATGGGCAGAAAACCCCTGGATGTTTTTATTGTAGGTTTTGCACAAATCTCTGAGAAAATAATTGGCCAATAGCTCAATATCTTCCCTGCGCCCTGAAAGCGGCGGGATATATAATGCCAGCGTATTTATTCTAAACAAAAGATCTTTGCGGAACAGGGATTTGTGTTCCATCTCGACGAGATTTTTATTTGTGGCGCAAATGAGGCGGACATCTATCGGCATGATTTTGGAATCGCCAATACGCATCACTTCCTTTTCTTGAATGACGCGCAAAAGCTGGGCTTGCACGTCCAGCGGAAGTTCGCTAATCTCATCTAAAAACAGCGTCCCCCTGTGAGCCAGTTCAAAGTACCCCGCCTTGCCTCCTTTGCGGCTTCCGGTAAACGCGCCTTCTACATAACCAAACAATTCGCTTTCGATGAGCGTCTTGGGAATAGCCGCGCAGTTTACCGCTACAAAAGGCTCCTTGCGGCGAATACCATCATTATGGATACTTTGAGCGAAAAGCTCCTTTCCCACACCGCTTTCGCCTTCGATTAGCACAGAAGCGGTGTATTGGCTGAATTTTTTCGCTATGGAAATGCAGTGGGCGATCTCGGCGCTCTTATGCACAATGGATGAAAAGTTATGTTTTGCGACAAATCCTTTCTCCAGCGAAGCAATCCTAAGTTTTTGCTCCCAATCCTGAATCTTCTGAATATCCCGGATAATGATTATCGAACCAAAGGAAAACGCCTCCATTGAAACGGGGATACTGGAGCAAGAAAGCAGTCTGTTGCTCACCGTGAAGGTCTGGTCGATTATTTTCCCGTTTTTTTTAACCTCGCAAGCAAAGGGGAGCATTGAAAGCGCTTCAATAGGTTCCCCCAAAATTTCTTTCTGCTTAATTCCCAGCAAATGCTGGGCTATAGCGTTAAAAAGAATTACTTTATTGTCTTTGTCAGTTGCAATTATTCCATCGTTGACAAAATCAATGACGGTCCGTAGCCGGCGGCTCAGTTCCTGCTCTTGTTGCAGCGCGGCGTATATTTGCAATGCTTCATCCAGCGCGACTTTTATTGAAGCATCGCTGGACTGGTGCAAGTAACATTCATAGCCGGCCATATCGCATATTTCTTTTACAATGGTGTCCCCTATAAACATGGAAAAACCTTGCGCGGCGCAAGATGACACAACTTCCTTAACGTCATCATTCTCAGTGATATTCACGATAGTAAGTTCTGTTTTTATTTTTTTCAGCATCGTCTCGTCGCGTTTGTTTACAAGATTTGAGTGCCCCACTATGGCAATAGGCCGGTCTTTCTCTATGGCCGCCGAAAGCGAGTCAATTAAATCGGAAGAACTGAGGCGAATCTCCACGAGTGGGATACCGATATTTGCTTGCTTTATTAATTGATAGGTACAGCCACGGGAAATGACTACGTGCGCATTTTGTTCCACAGCATTGAGCGCCTGTACCAGCCCTTCCTGACGATTGCCCTTGACTACGCCAATATTCCCGTATTTCTCGTCCTTGATTATTCGCAGAGCGGATTCATACATTTGCTGATAGGGAGCAATAAGCAGTATTTCTTTCATTGGCCCTCCTTCATAACAACTGCGCTTCTTTTATATTTCGCGCAATTTACGCAGCGCGTAAAAAAGCGCGTCTTCTTTTCCGAACGCCCCTGCTTTGGTTACCACCGCCAGCCCTTCATGGCGGCCTCCGATAAGCCGCATAAGGGGGATGCCAATGGCAATTTCGGTAATGATGCTCGATCCAAGAGCCCCGGCGCACTCAAAACAGCTTATTGCCGTGTCGCCGCCTGAAAGGAAAAGCCCGGAAACCGTTGCCCTTTCAAGAATCATGACAGCAATGCGGCCTATTGTTTTTTGTGTATAATCGCTCATTTCCTCCGTGGACAGTCCTGCTTGGCGCGCGCTTTCTTCGGTTTTTTGCCATTCCTCTTCGCTGTAGGTAGAAGACGAAAGCAAAATTACATCGCTGCCCTCTTTTAGAAGAGAGACTGCCTCGCCTGCAATTTCTTCGGAGCTGGCTGCCTTTTCAAGGATATCGTAAAGCTGCACTTTTACTACACGCACGCCCTGTTTTTCAGCATAGTGTACTTGGCCCCGCGTTACCGAGCTTAAGCTTGCCACCACCGCAAGGGCAGGGGGAACAGACTGCTCCACATTCAGAAGGTTATCCGCGAGGGCGGCAGAGCCTATCCACAAAGCGCGCTTTCCCGTTGCCAAAACAGCGCGAACAATACCTTGAAGATCGCTGTTTGCGGCAGCGTCAAAACAAAAAACGCGCCCACGATCAAGGTTGAAAGTGCCTCTGCGCACTGCATCAATATCGAAATGAATAACCGGCTCTCCGGGGAAAGCCGCTGCCATAATAGTTTGGATGTCATCGTTTTTGACAGGCGTTTTTGGATCATTAGCCAGCTCTGTTTGGCTTATCGGCGTTCCTGCGCTATCTTCGCCCGTGCGTAGGCGATGGATACGATTGACCGTAATACGGCCAAGGTCTGGAAAAGCCGGGGCAAAGACAATGATCTGCGGCTGGTAACTTTGATTCAGAGCCCTTGTTTCCGCGCCTATATTGCCCCGTAGGGTTGAATCGACTTTTTTTATCACGCGGGAAAAATCGCCAAAGGGGATTCCTTTAGTTTCACGGATTACCTTTGCAAATGCTTCATCTTCGGAAAGCGCTCTGGATTCAGTATCAAGTACGCACGAGTCTCTGCCCGTAATCCCCTTGCCGGAAAGCACCACCCGTACAGGTATGCCCCGGCGGCGGATCTGTACGCCCGTATCATTGGCGCCCGTAAAATCATCAGCGATAACCAAGTAGTTATTCATGGTTTTTTAATATTACTCTAAACTGCGGATATTCGCAATATTGCGCGGACTTGCTTGCCGTTGCCTATATGCTGCACTTTGTTTCTTTGCCTTCAGACAGAGGGGCTTAAAACCCCCTCAACGCTTCTTCAATTTCGGCGATAAGGCTGTCCGGCGTGGAAGCTCCGGCGCACAAGCCCACTGTTTTATATACGGCTATGTCAGAAGGGATTTCCTGTGGGCTTTCTACCAAGTATGCAGGTTTCCCCAATTCCCCGGCAAGGGAAAAAAGCCGCCGCGTATTGGCGGAACCCCTGCCCCCGGCAACAACCACCGCATCTACCTTGCCGCACAGTTCCCGCAGAGCCTCTTGACGCTGCGCCGTTGCGCCGCAAATAGTGTCCTGTATTTCAATAGCGGGGAAAAAACACCGCAAACACCCAGCAATGGCATCGTATTCGTTTTTGCTGATTGTTGTTTGCCCGATCAGGGCGGTTTTAAGCTCAGCTTTTGCGCCGTCTGCAAGGGCAAGAAGTTCCGCTACGGCAGACTCGGCATCTTCGGCACTGGCAACAACGCAACAGGGCGGAAGACCGCCGGCAGGCGGCGCGGCAAGTTCTATATAGCCCCGTATACCAGAAATTTCCCCGTGGTCTTTTTCGCCCGCAAGAAAGACAGTGTAGCCCCTTTCGGCGAAAAAGCGTGCCTTTTTCTGGCTCTGCTTGACGTGGGGGCAGGTGGCGTCCAGCACACGAAGCCCCTGCCGGAGAAGCTCTGCTTCCAGCGCTGGAGAAACCCCGTGCGCACGGATTATTACGGTTGAGTTCTGCGACAGTGTTGGAATTTCGTTTTCGGCAAGACAGTTTACCCCGCGCCCGGCAAGGGACTGTAAAACAGCGGGGTTATGGATAAGGGGACCCAGCGTATACACAGCCCCCGGCACAGAGGATTCCCGCCAGGCAATGTCTACCGCCCGGCGTACCCCCATACAAAAACCCATAACCCTTGCGCGGATTACTTCCATCAGCCTTGTGGGTTTAGCCTTAGGCTTTGGCAGTAACCAAAGAGGAGACCTTGCGCTTTTCTTTTCCGGCCTTTCTTAACTGCCAGAAATACACAAAACCGGAAGCAATAAAGGTTGTCGTATACACACCGGAAGCCATCCCCACCAAGAGCGCAAGGGCAAAGTCTTGCATCGCGCCGGTGGCAAAAATGAACAGAGACAGCACCGCCAGCATTGTTGTAAAAGTGGTGATAATGGTGCGCCCCAGCGTCCCGGTCAGCGAGCGGTCAATTATATCTACAAAGCTGTCGTCCGGGAAAATACGCAGGTTTTCCCTGATTCTGTCGAAAACAACGATGGTGTTGTTGGTCGAATAACCGAGAATCGTAAGAATTGCCGCAATGGTAATGGTGTTAAACTCCATTCTAGTCAGGGCAACAAAGGCGACGATGATAATACCATCGTAGACAATGCCGATTATGGCTCCAACTGCGTACTGCAACTTAAAGCGGAAGGTCATATAGGCAAGCATCAACAAGAGTGTCAGAGTTAAAAGCAAAGCCGCCTGATCGGTTAAGTCCCGGGCAAACCGGGCACCGACAAAGTCCGAGCGGTTTATCACCACAGAACCCTGTCCAAAGGTATATTCGAGGGCGGCGATGACTCTTTCGGCGGAAGCGCCTGCAGCTCCTTCAATTTCGTCGGCTTCCATACGAACCATAAAGCGCCGCTCGTCGGGAGCCCCCAGATTCTGAACGGCGACCGTACCCAGCGGTGCAAGGCTCGCGCGGACATCTTCAATGGAAACAGGGGGCGCATACGGCGAAAGGTAATGCACCACAAAGGGGCGCTCCATTTCCAGCAGGGGGATATTCTGGGCGCTCTGGATCAGCCACGCGGAATTAATGCCGGCAGGGGCTATTACCAGAACATGTATGCCCGGCATCTCCTGCAGTTCAGAAATGATGTCCCCCTTTACCGGATACGAGGCAAAGGCAAAACTGCGGCTGAACTCGTCAACCCCAATGCCGGTAATTAAAATGTCAAGGCTGGTGTGGCTGAGCGAGACAGAGGCAGTCCCCAACCCGTCGTAGGTTATATGGAAGGCGGTTTCTGCCAACTGAACTTCCTGCATAAGCCCTGCCTGAAA
>Ga0136643_10014799_pt1 | contig 11725 bp, 4 predicted proteins | sample TergutLab28metaG_FD_96883 | JGI IMG/M metagenome (GOLD analysis project Ga0136643, IMG submission 96883) | Labiotermes labralis P1 segment gut microbial communities from Petit-Saut dam, French Guiana - Lab288 P1 (version 3) (version 3) | ecosystem: Host-associated > Arthropoda: Insects >...
ACATAAAACACTTTTAAAACATTTTAAAACACTCCGACATGTTTCGATCTTGTCAGATCATCATCAGGGAGCTTTGTTCCTTGCTAAAGTTATGTTACAGTATTCACAATTCAATTGGTATTTACAAACGAGGTGTTGTGGAGCAGTGGCTAGCCACTGCTCCACATGTCGGAGTGTTTTCAAATGTTTTAAAAGTGTTCTATGTGAAATTATATGTGTATTCGTTGGTTGATAAACTGAAGTGATTCTACAAAAATGCACGGTGCTACAATAAGATGTATACTCAGTCTCCTATTTTATTGACATCGGAAATTTTCGCTGGTGATTAGGCGAACAGAGCGTGAAGTTGACAACACACTTGCATGTAGTGCAGTGGTAAAGGATAAATAAAAATAAATAAATCTATATTATTATAAACTCCCTCCAATTTTAAAAATTACTTACACAGTGACAAATTTAATTTTAATCAATGTATAATAACGTGCAGAAAATGCCCGCGTTAACAAGGACGCAAGTACTTAACAAGAGCTTGATCCAACTGCGTCGGTTAAAATCTCTACTATTATATTCCGAGAATCAATCTTAATATTTGTGCTCTTTCTAACACAGATTTTTCAAATGATTTATCCCCTCTACATTTCCCTATCAAAATTATTACGATCTTCTCATTTCAACCACAAGACCTTCGCAAACTGCACAATTTTTATGCTGCGATATTTCAACCTAAGAATGTTTGGTGAAGACTAAAAGTTGTGAAATGCTTCATAATGTAATTTTCTTCAGCCCCCTTTCACTTCCACCTACATGTTACTTTCATGCACTTATGGTTATCACAATTTTCTTCAAAGTCCGCACATCCAAAGGGGTTCTTCACTATTATATTGCTATTTATGTGTACACAAGTGAATATGTTCTCTTTGTCGTGATTAGGTCTGCTGAAATTCCGTCTCACAGCCAGCATTATTTTCTCGATAAAGAACTAAGAAGTATTCAACCAAAACAACACATTATTGAACTTCACAGCTGCTACGAGTTTTGGCGCTTAAGTTAAGTATAAATCAGGCTGCACAAGAATTTAAAACAAAGCGTAATGTAGTGAAAAGCCAGCAAGATTAATCAAGACTGAATTGTCATATTTCGTAAAAGCTTCCACGATAAATATTTATGACATATAAGCATATAGAAATCGACAATTGTAATTTCACAATCTTTACTGATTTCATGTGAGAAGATAATTTGTACTCATGACCAAATGACAGCTAAGAGATCTTAGTCGATATAGCGGATCGCTACGGCCTGGAGGGTACAGGGCTGGAACCCCGATGAGGGCAAGATTTTCCGCACCCATCCACAGCTACCGCAAGACGCACCCAGCCTCCTGTAAAATGGTCTCTTTCCGGCGGGTAAAGTTGGCAAGGTGTGACGTTAATCACCAACCCCCACCTAAGGCCGAGGTTAACATAAGGGTAGAACAGTACCTGTACTCCATTCTAGAACCTATGTCCTGTTTAGGACGACCTGCACCATTATTCTTCACCAAATAATTTTCCGGTAGTAAAATCGTGAATAATGAGATGAGTTGGGCACGTTGCGCGTATTGTTGACACGAGTGGTGCTTACAGAGGTTTGGTGGAGAAACGTGTGGGAAAGGTAGCACTGGGAAGACTTAGGTATAGATGGGACTGTAATATAAAAATGGAACTTCACGAAGTGGAATGCAAGGACATGGAATGGATTGAAGTGGCTCAGGATAGGAGCATATGAATACGGTGATGGACATTGGGTTGCACAACCTGCGTCCAATTTCTCGAGTAGCGGAGTATGTTTTAGCTTTTCATTAAGGACTCCTCTTTGTTGAGTTACTTCGTTAGATATTTAGTTAGTTAGTTAATGTGTTAGTTTAGTTTATTCAGTTTACTTTAGCTCAGTTATTTCACTTTTGTTTAGTTAGTTAGATAGTTTATTTTAGTTAGTTAAGTAGTTTAGTTAGTTTAGTTTGGCTGAGTTCAGTCAGTTTAATGTAGTTAGTTTAGTTAATTTAGTTAGCTTAGTTAATCTATTTAGTTAGGTAGCTTATTTAGTTTAGCACAGTTAGTCAGTCAGTCAGTCAGATAATCAGTCTGTCAGTCAGACAGTCAGTCAGTCAGTCAGATAGTCAATAATTTAATCTGTCAGTCAGACAATCAGTTAGTCAGTCAGTCTGTCAGACAGTCAGTCAGTCAGTCAGATAGTCAGACAGTCTGTCAGACAATCTGTCAGTCAGACAGTCTGTCAGTCAGAGAGTCAGTCAGACAGTCAATCAGTCAGTCAGACAGTCAGACAGTCAGTCAGTCAGTCAGACAGTCTGTCAGTCAGTCATTCAGTTAGTTAGAATGATTTTACGTTTAGTGTTGTCTAGCATGACATCGTACAGAGTCTGGTGAAACCAAATGATGTTTTAAGCACAAACCAAAACCTGCAGCTGCCTTTAATTTCTCTATAAGAAATACACGAATAGTTTGGCGGTCATAGGTCGGTTCTTTGTATAATTGGCACACCGCGATAACTCAGTTCCGAGTTTATATCTCGGTACCTGTTTTAGTACTGGCGATAATTACCTTCGGCACTACTGGCTACTAGTATGCATCTGTAGAGCTAATTTACGCACAGCAGCTAAGTGTGTCTAACTTACTAAATCCTTTACACTCAGTGGCGTTTAGCTTTCACACCACAACACCGGAATTAAATATGGGGAGGCAGTTTCGCAACACGTGTCTCCGTCCGTGGGTCACACGCTGACTTGGAAAGTGGATGAACGGAATTTTGTACAGAACTGATTGAATGAATTGTTTTGGTGTGCCACCCGATGTTTTGTGTTCCTGCACATGTTGCGGAATAGGGCAGCAGCCTCAAGTAGGCGTGTTGGCTGTACGGTTGTCCGGCCTGGAGTCGGACGCAGGTAATAGTCCGACATGACGGAATAATTTAGTGCGGTTTTCTGCTCTACTCCTCGTCCCTCATATTCCCACGAGTGGAGAGAACCATCGGCAGGGACTAGTTCTGAAGCCACAGAGTTAACTTGCAGGGACTTGTCGGACATGCGACACGGTTGGCAGGCCATCAGTTCGGAACTAACCTCTTGTCTACTCTCACTCTAACACGAGAAAATTTTCGACAGTGGGCGGAACAAAATTTAAAGTCTTCTTGGTGTACTCTGATACTGACTAATCGCACAGCCTCTTATTTACACCGTATATAACACGATATTAATGAATTTGAAAGAGAGACGTAGAAAAGTTCATAATTCTGTTTTCGTTGTTACACTGTGTATGTTGTCGAGTTACTCAATTATTATACCAACCACTGCACATATATAAAATTTATAAAATTTTACACGTTAAAACATTAAAACATTAATCCTTAACACGCTAACGTGGAAAATATGGTGAGCTCCATAATAATGCCAGCAGATGGCAGATGGGATTTAATTCGGCGTTTAAAGGGTTAAAAAGCTCCGACATGTTTCAGTCCTAGGACCATCATCAGGGAGCTATATCGTCCTTGCTAAAGTCACACTATAAAAGTCACATTAATTTCGCTGTACCAGTTGGGTATTGTGGCAGCATGCTGTGTTGTGCAATTTTATGTTGCGAAGAGTGCCCTGCTACGGATGTGCATTCTGTGCTTCGTTGCTTTGCGAAATTAATGTGACTTTAGCAAGGACAATATGGCTCCCTGATGATGGTCCTAGGACCGAAACATGTCGGAGCGTTTTAATGTTTAAATGTGTAAAATTTTATAAATTTTATATATGTGCAGTAGTTGTTTTAATAATTCAGTAATTCAATTCTATTTGTACCGACTGAAGGCATAGCATTCCTATAAAATGGTGTAACAAGAGGTAGTGTATTATTAAAATATTCACAAATGTTTTAAATATATTAAATGTCTGGTAAAATATGATAAAGGGGAACAACGTCCAATGAAAATTCAACTGACAGATTTGACAGACATCATTCACAAGTTACTGTTACGGCGGAATATCCTTCCATTCCTTTGTTATTACACACTACAGATAATGAGGACTTTTAAAAGTCACTCATCTTCGAAGTGCACACGGTGAGCGATTTCTCTGTGGTAAGGGTCGAAACAATAATAACGTCTGAAAAACGGGTAAACTTCACTGCCCTTTATTGTTTCAATACTCCGGTCTTGTTCTTAAATACAAAAATATTCAGCATACAACATAAAACACATAAAACCAATCACAAATAATAACCCACCGTATAAAATGTAAAGGTAAAGTCCACCCTAGAAAAGGCCAAGAAGTCCCAGAAGTGGAGTAGATATAGCTCTACTCTTTCTTTGACCTCGGCGCCAGATGGGGTGGGTGGTTAAGGCCACGACCCGGCTGCTTTAACCCGCGAAAGACCCGGTACCCATTGTATCGGAGGCTGGGTGGGCCTCAGGGCCGGTCTGGACAGGTGCGGAAAATCTGGCCCCCAGCGGGATTCGATCCCCGGACTGTCCAGCCTGTAGCAAGTCGTTATAACGACTGAGCTATCCCAGCCCTCAGTACCCCACGGTATATACCTGTAAACCTGAATGTCTCTTTATAAATACTTTCATCTCAAATTCGACACTGATAACAGCAGGGATTTAACTCTTTAAAGAAAAAACGTTTACTCGTATGTGTTATATGAGGATTCAGTGCGTACCGCCCTGTAAAGACTCTCCATCTCTGTCATACGAGACCAGTCTGTTAGTGTTGTGCAAGGTGAAAGTCCATACAGAACACTGGAAAGCAATGTAGATTTTTTGAATGTTAAAACTGGTGGTAAGGTAAATAACCTCTAGGCTTTAAAAGTCTGATACACATATGAACATTTATGTACTGCCCAAGCAATACCTTGCAATGTAAATTAATGTTTGAAGACATTCCGTGAAATTAACTAGCATTGAACACTGCTGTTGTATTTATTTTTTCATATTCTCCATTCCGTGCATTATAATTCATTCATCACAATTCAAACAAACAAAAGCACACTTTTGTACTGAAATCACAATGACATTACAAAACACCAACTGCTACGTAATTCAGACCTAATCGCACCAATCATCAGGAAGTACACCATTGTATAAAACATATGCGTGTATGATTTGATGTTTAATAATGTCATTGTAATTTTAATAAAATTGTGTGCGTTTGTTGGTTTGAATTGTGATAACTGGTGCTGTACTTGTTTTGAATATTTGCTTTGAAATGCGGGATTTAATATGTATTTACGCGCTTTCATCTGATGAAGCGCTTATGCATATTAAAAACTGTGTCTCTAAACATCTACGTGGTACTTGACCATCCGTATAAATAATGTCCATTCAAGTGAAGAATTTCTGGTAAAATTTGGTAACTTTTAGACAATATTGAAGAATATCAACAAAAGTGGGGCATAATTAAAAGAGGGCTGTGCTACAATACAAGATGAAATATTGCCATATGCTCCACTTAAAACAATGGCCATTATGTTACTAATAGATCGCAATGATTCCTACACTACACTACATTACTCCAGAACAAAATAAACAAATTTTTAAGTCCCTTTTAATATTATATTTCAAATTATGTTTGTCTCCCATGCGTTTTATTTTAGATAGATATTATTCTCTTTAATCTTTTAGAACTTGGTGTCTGACGATTGTTTCGATAAGCCGAAACATGTAACACAGATTTACTTAAATTTTGTACAGTGCATATTTTGTGGGACGGGTAGTTAAGTCGGTATAGCTGCTGACTATGGGCTGGACGGTCCGGGATCGAATAACGGTGGGGACGAGATTTTCCGTCCGTCCAGACCGGCCCTGGGGCCCACCCAGCCTCCTGTAAAATGGGTACCGGGTCTTTCCCAGGGGTAAAGTGCAGCCGGGGTGTGCTGTTGACCACTCACCCCTTTCTAGTGCCGCGGTCATGGAACAGTAGAGCTATACCTCTACCCACCCGCTGGACCTGTAAAGGGATCACCTTACCTTTGCCTTTGTACGGTGCATATTTTACTATATGTGTAACGAACAAACAAATGCACACATGGTTGACATTTTTTTACATCAGTTCCTCTAAATACTGTAAATAAAACTCTGTTAGTGCACTTGATAAGGGTGACCCCACGGCTGTGCCTTGTGTCGGTTTGAAATATTTGTCATTGTACTCAAAAATAATTTTGATTTAATACCACTTTTATGAGTTATAAGGTTTGTTCGATTATTTATATTTTGGTTATTGTGTCTGTCTAGCCAAAATTAAGTAATGTTGATTATACAAGGTGATTCAAAAATATGGACTCAATTGAAGAGTAAACGGCGCCTCAACACACGCCAGACAGTTGGTGACGGTATTCCAAGTTCTCTGCTCGCTCTACGGGTTGACTTGCGTGGGCTACGCTCAGATCTCTCTTGAATTCGTCTCACGTTCTCCTCTGATACACGCAAAAATTCTTGTGCTGCATACTAGCCATTTTGCTCTCAACTGACGCAGCTGCACGGCTGTGCACTAGGCTAGCGCTCTAGCGACGCTATTTGAAAATCTATGACTTCCTCTTTCAAATGTTATGTATTTCATGCACATACCTTGTTTTGTTCAGGAAATTTAGATTACGAAATTGAGTCCATCTTTTTGAATCACACTCTATTATGTACAGGTAGTGTGACATATAGAAGATGAGCTGGGCATGTGGCGCGTATGTTTGAGGAGAGGGGGGTGTATAGGATCTTGCTGAGGAAACCGGAGGGAAGGATGCCAATGGGGAGTAAGTAAGTAAGTAAGTAAGTAAGTAAGTGTGACAGGGAAGGATGCCAATGGGGAGTAAGTAAGTAAGTAAGTGAGTAAGTAAGTGTGACATAGATCTTTTTTGTCAATCAATCGTGCATTTGTTTGTTCATACAAACACACGCACCATAGAATTCGACTATAAATATTGGAAAAAAACTTTAGCTGTAACTGACGTCTCTTTTCCGTGCCTAAAACATATATGAGCTGTTCAGACTCCGAAATAGGAGGAAATCGTGTGAAAATAATGTTACAACATTGGAATAGCTGGCGAAAGCTAATTTACTTAAGCCCAGAAAGCATTACCTTCATTCTGTATGCCCAAAGTGTAATTCGGTACTTTCAAGTTCATTTTACACCCTATAACTACTCTGCTAACAAGTTTAAACAAGCGGAATGCATACACGTCTCTTACAGAAGAAAAACATTTAACACAAACTGCAGGAACCGACTCTGTTTTCTTCTCTTACCTTTACCTCAGCTCGTTCCACAATTTAAGCTATTAGACGTGACACTCAAAGAGGGTAGCATAGGATCAATTCCAGAATAGTCGAGATTAAAGTGCCCCTAGAGCAGGATTCTCCAATTATTGTCTTCCTCTGTAAATCGCCATTTCACAACAGATCTCCGCTCCGCTGTCCATATCTCCGGTTCGCGCTAAGTGTTCCAACTAAAAACAGGTACGTGCCTGAACTTGCTTTAAATCTGGATTTACGTAACGAGGCTTTCAGTAAATCAGATTAGCTAATATAGAGTCAAATGATGTGAAATTTAGTGAATAACAAATTGAAAAAATGTTAATGGAGACGGGCATCACTCCTGCTGTGTTGTCCCAGGAATGATAAAAGCTGGCAAGACGATGAGTCAGTTTAGCAGGTGGCTGATGCGAGATCTGAAAGCGGGACCTCTAAAATGTGGAAGGGTTTTTTCACAATACGAGAGGGTATTTGTGCCTGAGGTAAATGACCCAGTTTCGATTCAGTACTTATTATTATTTAACACGGTGTATCAAGAGCCAAGCGACCACTAAGAGAAATGAAAAACAAACACAAAAACAAATAACAATAAACAGGATACAAAATAACAAACAACGAACACATAATGCGCAAGGATACCTGAAGTTATAGACCTAAAATAACACCTAATCTCGCTAAATGTGTGATAATTTGCCTTCTGAAGACATCAAAATAACTAATAACTGGATCTGGCACATTGGCACATCTGGCAGAGATTTTAGGGAAATGTATACAGGTACACAAGGTACGCGGTGGCGTACTTCGTCACAACACGGAAGGTCGCGGTTTCGATTCCCGAAGGTGTCATTGGTTTTTTTATTGACGTAATCTTTTTTGCCGCATTATGGACCTGGGGTCGACCCAGGACCTAAGAGAATCGAGTGCCAGAAATATTTCCTGGGGGAAGGGGTAAAGGCGGCCGATGCGTAGGGCTGACTACCTTAAACCTTCATGTGCTGTTTGTCTTGAAATCAGAGATTCTCAACTTCCTGGACCCTTAAGAGCCTGTCCAAGCGTGTACAGGCATTGATGTACCTTCTAAATAATGTTTACAGAATTTCTTGTATTACTGTTTTGGGGTTACTGTTTTTCACTCAAATAAGAAATATATTTTTGTGTAATGTTCGATAGGTGTAGCAGGCCTTCCGATTAAAAAAGTAAGCCATGATGGGCTGCCGTTAAATTATTTTTATATGTTATTAATTTTGTATCTATGTTATTATTATTAATAATAAAATTATTGCCATCCATGACACTGTTTCCTTGCCATACTCTTTGAATTAAACCGTCTAACTTCAGATCCTCCAGTAAATCTAACCTGTATTTGTGTTTCGTACATAGGTTTCTGCTAAATTTGCATATTTTATGTTTGTATTATAATTGGTACTGTGCTGTTAAATTATCAAGTTAATAAATGAGAAATTGAATTGGGTTACTATTATTATTATTAGTAGTAGCAGTAGTAGTAGTAGTATTTAAGAAAATGTGATGGAATTTCACCTAACAGTAGACCCATATTGATAATTGAAATTTTTAAATGAAATAAATGTATTAATCATACACACAGTCCTATGGGCATGATGCTGTATGAAAGCGACTTAGTCGATTAGACGATTTAAATTTTAGGCTTCAGCATTAAACAGCACAATCTTGAAGTAACTGATGTCTCGATCAATGCCAGGATGGATGTGATAAAACCGAGACTTGACCAAGAGTCTTGCAGTGGTTTATACAGCCATATGACCTACATAATTGAATGTATGATATTCCATACCCAGTAAGCTGGGTTTAGGGCTCACTGTCGTGGCTTATAGACAATGCTGCAGTTAGGGTGAGTAGGGGTGATGCGGCAAACCTCAGAGCATGTCGACTCACGTGACTAAAACAATCTTCGTACCAGGCACAAACCTCACTACACAACGTAACGCTAATATTGTGAAAGATGGGGACAATAAATAATTTGTTTCTTGCATTTTGAATGTACTGAGCAATATTTACATCTCGGAAATTGTCGGTTTAACAATAACTCACGATATTAACCCTTGAATTACTGACTGGTACAGAATATAAACAAACTTTGTATTTTCCTCACCAGTTCTAGGTAGTAGAGGGTAGAATTATTACCAAATTTCCTTTTTGATCTTCGAAGTCCCCTTACCACAAAATTATCATTCTTCAGCGAATATACTTCTTATATAAGGTATATTTTTTCCAAATTCAACGGGACCATTTTGTACCCAAGTTAGTTCTATTCGTTCAACAGCCTAGGCAAAAGAACACACTAGCAATTTTGCGAGTTCTGATAGAGGGTATGCAAGGACCATTCTGTCAAGAAAATGCAAATAATATGCAACATTCCCAAGGAACAATCATAATACAGACAAGTTTCCTTCACATTTTAGTTCTAAACTACATTTCCTTTTCCTCAAAAATTCTAAGCGCCTCATTCTAACTTTAAATATTGCTTTGAGAAAATAATTTAAAAAGATGGGTAAAAATTGCGCCCAGTACAGTTGAAGCTGAAAGTTTTATTGGTCCCTAATTCAAGGGTTGAAAGTACCTTGCCTTTGATTGTCAGAATATGTAATTTGTGGTGTTTTACGACCAGAAATGTCTCCAGTCTTTATGTTTCAACAAAATGTGAAATTGTCTGGTAAAAAGAGTGTTTTGAAAAGGATCCATATGTGAACACGACTGGAATTTTTTTTCATTGTTACACCGTGCATGTTGTCGAGTCAATCAATTATTATACCAACTAATGCACTTACATAAAATTTATACATTAAAAAACTAAAACTGCTCCGACATGTTTCGGTCCTAAGACTACCAACAGGGAGCTGTATTTCTTTGCCTTGCTAAAGTCACATTAAAAGCCACATTAAAACCAGTCATAAATTAACTTCGTTATATTAGTAGGGTATTGTGACAGCATGCCTTGGCATTCTGCAACAATACCCTACTAATAAAACGAAGTTAATTTTGGACTGGTTTTAATGTGGCTTTTAATGTGACTTTAGCAAGGCAAAGAAATACAGCTCCCTGTTGATAGTCTTAGGACCGAAACATGTCGGAGCAGTTTTAGTGTTTTAATGTACAAATTTTATATAAGTGCATTCGTTGATATAATAATTGAGTTACTAGAAAAAAAATTGTTTCCTACTGGCGTATTGGAGAAAAAATTCTGAAAATTCGCATATCCCTTGTCCACGTCTGTTACTCCGGCCCTTCTGAAATACTGGAAGCCTGAAAACTGCCGATGAAACTTATTTCATTCAGGAATTATACTAAGATTTTTTTATTCATATAAAATCATAAAAGAAAAACGATTAGGTTGGATGAAGAGGAAACCGTGTTTCTTTGCTTATTTCGAGTTCAAGTCACTAAACCATTTCTGACCTTTTCGTAACGCATAGAGCGACTGCAGCCAGTGTTCTGTGGAAGTTAAAGCCACACAGAGGGCCAGGTGGAAAGATCACCGGCTGGCCCAACACTGATAACTGATACTTGCGCCCTAGGAGGATGTTAAGCAGAGTAGGTTGGGAGTTGTTAACGGAGGTTTCGGGAAAACAGACCCTTCCGATTCTAAAGTGTCAAGCAAAACAAGCAGAATTCTTCTTGGACTAAATATCAATACACATTGGTTACTATTGCAGAAGATCGAAGGCCAAAAGAAATGTCGGCGAAAGGCCGAATTCCTGGAAATTTGGAGCTTCTTTCTCGAGTTTGTCTGATACGTTCTGAATCTAAATATGAATGCAGAATATACCATGTGGCAAGCGTCATAAATCAGAATAGGATGATGTAAACAGCAAAATGTTTATCGAGGAAATATACAGTCCAATATGTGGGGAACAGAATTCTTAATATATGAGCCGCGTCGTTATTCATAAACAGTTCAATTAAGACGAATCCGGAAAGTGGCCGACCACGTATCACATTCGTATATATATATGTATAAAGAATTAGACGTTCAGGTGAACGTGCTTCGTGATAAATTCTTATAATAAAACCAACTAGATGCACTAAATTCTCAAACATATTTTGGAATAAAAGTCTACATTTTCGGAAATTTCTTCTGTCCATTATCGGGAGTTTTTCACTGTACACACAGCAATGGTACATGTCATACAGGTTTGCTGACAGCTTGCGAGCAGGATCAGGACGGAACTGCAATTCCGTCCTGATCCTGCTCGCAAGCTGTCAACAAACCTGTATGACATATGCCACTGCTGTGTATACAGTGAAAAGTCCTGATGATAGAGAGAGGAACCGTCCGAAACACGTTGAGTTTTATTCCAAAATAAGTTGGAGAATTTAGTGCATCTAGTTGGTTTTATTATATATATATATATATATATATATATATATATATATATATATATATATAGAGAGAGAGAGAGAGAGAGAGAGA
>Ga0136643_10014804_pt1 | contig 11722 bp, 6 predicted proteins | sample TergutLab28metaG_FD_96883 | JGI IMG/M metagenome (GOLD analysis project Ga0136643, IMG submission 96883) | Labiotermes labralis P1 segment gut microbial communities from Petit-Saut dam, French Guiana - Lab288 P1 (version 3) (version 3) | ecosystem: Host-associated > Arthropoda: Insects >...
ACCACCACCACCACCCAAACTCAATCTCTGTTCACACTTGGCCAGAACATGGCAGTAGTTTTTATGTTAACAGTAATTAGTAGTATGGGAAACTTAACCATTACTGTGTGTTCCAAAAACATTGCCATTTTCACTTCCCTATCCTTAACAACATTCATTCTGGGAATACTGTGGGTCAGGATCAAGAAAGAGTTCTAAAGGGCTACAATGGGGGGGGGGGGGACGCTTCAAGGAATGATACAACCAGGTTAATTGCACATTCTACATTCTTTGTATGGGTTACTTTCCAAGACCAGAAGAAATGATTGATACTTGGCAGGACAACAACATATACAGAAACAATGGATAGAGGTTGCACTGTAATTGGTGTCTGGCAGTGATCTGTAGGACAGGTGATCGGGGGCAGTAACCTGTGATGCAGTGTAGGGCTTAGTAGGAATACAAAAGGCCTGTGACAGTAAGCTTGAAAGAGGAGACTATTTTACTATGGAAAAGGGAAGTAAAACTGTTTAGTGGTTTTTAGTTTGAAAAGTAGAGTTTGTTATTTATAGGCTATCATAGTTAAACCTGCAGGGTCATAGAAAACCTACTACTGTTTTAAAACAAATTTTTTATTAACTTGTTCTGATTGTTCGCAAACTTCTGATTCTTGTTGCTGTATTAGAGTTTTATTTCAACTTGAAAATATTTTAGTAGAGTGCTGAATTATTTAGCCAGTATTGAGCATGTAGATATAATGTGGTTTATTGTCTTTTGAAATTGTTATCGTAGTCTGCATTTTCTATCTCTTTCCATTTGTAATATTTTTATTGTGTGATATTTTGTTCATAATACCTGATCTTATGCTGCTGCTGTTTTGCTTTCAGTTTATGCTTTCAGAACACCCCTTGACAGCCATAGGAACAAGTCTTATCTATTAATAATTTGTGTGACTACTTCTAATATGCTGTCCAGGAATTAACTTTACTTTTTGCATTTTTTCATTAAGGACTGTCCTAATTTTGTTTTGTCTAGTCTGTGCCTACCTTTTTATGTCACTGTTTTCATATGAGGTTTGTAGGAACTCCCTACTTAACATTACCTCGCTGTTGTGTAATGGTTTTAATACATTATTATATTAGGCAATGAACTGTACCAAAAGATTGTGTTCTGTCTTTGCCCTCCACTCCAGAATCTTATATTGTTTGTTCAAATTAATATTTTGAGAATATGAAGTTGTGCATTAAAGCTATGAATACCACATGTGAAATTGCAGGATAAGCTTTACAGAATTATTTGAGAGAGTGTTCAAAGTTTGTGCTTGCATTCCAAAGGAGCAATAAATTGAAGGTATTAAAAATAAAATGCTGGAATGTATAATTAGTTAGTGTGAAATTATATTTATTTATTCATTCTGGTTTTATGATGAAAATTCTGAGGCAAGAGAGAAGTACATTGATTGTTGTATGTGTGTATTATAGTTAAATTCATTGTTTTCAGTTACATAATTGGAGTGAAAGAGCAGCAGTTATCACCAAGGCCTAGTGGAGACAACAGTAATCATCCTCATGTAGGGACAAGTGAAGATACAGAAGAGAAAGTAATCAAGTCTGCTAATAAGCAAGAAACAGATGATGTTTACGCTGAATTTGCCAGCATGGTTGCTGAACGAAACGCTCGAATAAAAGGGTCTGCCACTGATATTAAGCGCAATTATCTAATTGAAACAAGTATGACCCCTGCTGCCACACAAGACAGTGGTAATGAGCATACCCTGTCCAACAGCAGTAGTAGCACTTTGGTTCAGCAGTCGTCCGAGCAGCAGCAGTGCGAGGAAATCGATCATCCCCCCCACAAAACAGCAGACTCAGCATAGTTGCGACACACACAGCATCTGTAAAGAGGAAGCAATATTATACTGTAAGTGTGAACAGGCTAGAAGGAAGGATATGGGATGGCTACCAACACAACTATAAGAAAGCAGTGATGAGGAAACTTCATCCATTAGCAACATAGTGCTCTGTGTACTTGAGTGTAATTGTTTGCAGGATAAGATTCCTACACTCTCAGTACTGTGATATTAACATGACATGCTTAGCCAAACAAATTTGTTGCTAGATACGGAAGAAAGGAAGGTGAATAAATTACATAATGTGTCAAGATTACCCCATTATCAACTGTGGTCTTTATCCAATAAAACGGGTAGGGTAAATTTATTCAATGTGGAATCATCAGGTTGGGTTGCCTAGACAGTGGTGATAACTATGTTTAATTTATTCCTTTCAATCAGCTTAGCATTATTTAATTGCAACAGTTTTGCATTGATTAAAGTAATAACTATATTACCATACTCCCTTTGTAATTATGATCATTAGCCAGAAAAGTTCATCCACTCCTAAATGTTGTACATCCAAAACAGTTGAACCAGAATGCCAACTATCTGTTGAAGAAACTGTGAGAAGGTGAAGGTGAGATTCAGCTTGAAATTCAACATGACGTACCATCTCAGAGTTACAGAATAACCCTAGTCAGAGAATTGTTGGACATTAGATTACAAGTTGTCCCACAAGTGTGCTAATGTTGAAGTTGACCATGAGATGTTGGAGTTTGATGGAATGATACTGGAACCAGTATGACCTGTAGTTACCTATTGATCAATGGAGGATTACCTTTCAGAGATACACAACGAGAGAGAGAGAGAAAGAGAGAGAGACATGTGCGTAACATAACCTCCACCATAATTATTACCATTTGCAGAGAACGTGTATGAAAGATTTAAGTTCCTGGGTGTGTGTGTGTGTGTACTGGTGATGTATGAAATAGAAAACAAGGGTTCAGCTTTATGTTGGTGTGTTTTTGTGGACACCTAAGCTTATATATGAACAGACTGGCAACAGGCTGCATTTCCAGTGTGACATGTCAAGATTTTCTTGTGAAATGAGTAATAGCAATTTGAATTGAAGTGGTTGATTGAGGGTGTGAGCAGCAGTTGGAAAGCTTGATACACACCAGGTAACTTGAGCACATGATTTAGTATATTGCTTATTACTAATTTTTATATCAAATTTAATTTTTTATTCCCATAATTTGTTGATGTTGAAGCAAACATTGTAGTGGAAGGCATGTGGCAGCACCTTAGTAGTGTGGCTGTAGTGAGAGTGTGATTTTGTTTCAAACCAAGTTACCTGTACGCTTTTAATTTTTAAGTGGCTTTAAATTTCTGAAAATTGAAAATTTCTAGTAAATAAAGATAATGGAATCAGTATAATAATTAAATTTGAATTGGTGTTTATGTTGTGCACTTTTTTTAAAGACAAATTAATGTAACCAGTTTTCAGTATAATCATGTTCATAATTGGAAATCATCTTGGTACAGTAGTTCTTGAAACATACTTCCTAGTAAAACAGCATGACACCATATGATGGTGGTTCCCATAGTAGTTGACTAGCGAACATGTTTTAGAGGTACTTTTTCCCTACATTTTGGGAAATGAGTGAAATGGGATGCTGAGCCATGAATTAAGTTTGAGCATCAAGCATGAACGTTTTTAAGTGCTGGACCCTGAGGGCCTTCTAGTGACTGCAGTAGAAACAGTGTAACGTACAACCCGTAACAGTTTGTACAGATTAATTAAAAGTGCTAATGTAGATTGACTTTCCTGACAGGCCTCAAGTGAGTTCCTTGTAAATGCCAAGTATGATGTGAAGAAGTGGTTCGCAGTTGGTGGAGTTAGGACATTCACTGTTACAGAAGTTGGAAGACTCGTGAAACCGAAGTAGACTTTAGTTAGAAACGTAACTGTTGTAACCATGAACTCCTGAAAAGTTTCGAAGCTAACCTCAAGAGCTTTTGTTGTTCGTGCTACAATTTTTTGTATTATGAATGATATTCATGCTTTTATTATTATTATTATTATTATTATTATTATTTTAAAAATACTTGAATATTATGCAAGTCAAAATGGGGAGTTGTTATAGTCAGTGGACCAGCCTTTTGAAAATGGCTGTTTACTGTGGGCTCTGTTTGTACAGTAAATTTGTATGTTGGAGCTTCAATCTTCCCAACCACTTGCAATCTCTCTCCTCCTCCTCCCCCCCCCCCCCCCCCCCCTCCCCTCCCGCCCCTTTTTTTTATAAATAAAAAAAATAAAAAAAAAAAAAAAAAAGGGCCCCCCTCTTCAACTTTAAAAAAAGAAATATGGGGGGGGGGGGGGGGGGACTTTTGGAAGAGATGGTGACCAATATAGATTTTGAAATACCAGAAAGCACAGTATTAATGTGACAAAGATACAATGTAAAACAAAAACACAAATGTATTGTAAAGAAAACGGCTTTCCTGCCCTTAAGTACTGATACTAGTTCACACTGCAAGTGTCTCCATTATTTCTCAGCACATTTTTTCTTTATAAACATCTTCCAGTAACCCATGGAATGGTGTGAGGGCTTGTCACATAACCAACTCAAATCACAAACTGCATCTCATCAGTAAGATGCAGATTTAGCTGAAGGCTCCTTTAAGTGTTGCATGTTAGCAGGTATCACAAACCTTTCGGGAAACATATGCACACTTCATTGAGTTGCATTTTGTTTTGAACTGAATTACTCAGTTACAATGACAAGGCAAGATTACCCAAAACTACTCTGTGATTTTCCTAAATTCCTTTGTAAATAGGACCATTAAAAGCTGGAACCAATTACCTGCAGGTTTATTTGTGTCTTTCCCCTGTAAACTAAACACTTTTAGAAAGAGGGTTAAGAATGTAGTTACAAGCAAGGGAATTCAAGTGGGGGTTGAGTGTAAATAAGTGAAGTGGTGTGAAGTGCACTGATGTGATACATGTGAAGTGAAGTGAGTTATGTTGAAGTTCTTGGGGACAAAAGTTCCATGCACATTAGGGTGACCTTAGACTGAGGGTACTTGATTGTATTGTGACTATTTTATTTGGTGTGTATCTTGTACTGTGGTTGTTTTAACTTCTTTTTTAATATGTGGTGTGTGTATGTGTGGGTTTTGTAATGTTTGGGGTGTGTATGTGTGGGTGTTTTGGTAGTATGTGTACTTGTACTAGTATTTACTGTGTTTTTATATTGCTTCATTTATGTATATTTATTCTTTGTATGCTTTTGTTTAATTTTGTAAGTTATGTATTTTTATTGTTATGTTTATGTACTCTTGTGTATGTTCTGTTCTGCATATTCCATTTTCATCATGCCAACTTGCACTCTTTGGCTACCCTGACTGAGGTTCCTCTGTGCTTTTTTTTTAATTGTAAGGCAAATGCTAGGGTAGAACTTGCAAAGACGTGACATGGCCAGCACTCTTCCCAAATTAATTGTGTTGTTCTATGTATTGTATGTGTACTGTACTACTGCCACCAGGTGTCAACCCAACTGCATTTAACAAATATATCTATCCATCTTTGCTTTTAAAATGCTGTCAGGACTGATTCTGAGTGTGTGCAAGCAAGGCACATGTGACTTATTATACTGTCCTCTGTGGCCTGTCTAGCTCTATCATACTTTTCCACATTATCTCATAAATTGCAGGATAAATCATTTGTATTGATTTTCTCCACAACTTCGGTCTAAACATTACTCATTCTACAAAAAATTTAACGAGATATGATAAAAAATGTACAGGGTGGGCCAAAAGTAGGCATACAGTTATTAACTATACACTGTATACTTACTTTTGGCCCACCCTGTATATTGGTCTTCATGTAAAGTACCCAAATTCTTGTCAGGTTTTAATAAAACTTGACTCTTCTCAATGGATTTTTTAAATATCCTCAAATATCAAGTTTCATAAAAATCTCTCCAGTGGTAGCCGAGTTGTTCCATGAGGATGTATGGACCAATCTACAGACATGATGAAGCTAACAGTAGCTTTTCACAATTTTGTGACTGTGCATAAAAAACCAAAAAACAACTGTGACCCGAAAGTGCGTAAAACAATTTTCTCATAGCACTAATCTCATAGCAATAACCATGAGATATTGTGACTGCTATTATTTCCTCCCAGACAGACACTGTATTCGTCATCCACCAAAATGCTTACATCCAGCTTCACAGCTATTTTACTTCTTAAAGAAAAAGAAATTGGAGTTGGGGTGGGAAGAAAGTGCACCGGCAACTGTACCTTGCTTGCAGTACAGTGATACAATGAAACCTGCCTACAATGGAACCACAAGGGACCAGAATTCTTTCTGTTGCAGGCAGTTTCCATTTCATATAGGTACCATAAGTCTGGCAATCAAATCTGCTACAGCTTCTTCACAAATATCATGCTTCACCACAGATTACATTAAACATAATCTGATGTCTCTTCTGAGATTTTCTAATAATCCACTATATGCTCCAAATTCACTGTTCCTCAGCCGTTAGTCACTTCTTTTGCATGGCCCTGCACATTGTTCCAGATATTGAAAGGTTTCTGGCTCTTGCACTTACAAATCACTGCCTCATGACCTTACTGCTGTATGCATTTCCTGTTTTCTTTAGTTTCCATTTGAATGAACCATTATTCCAGTTTCGACACTGGTTCCTTGTTTCTGACTTAGCTCTTAACATCATAAATTTCATGTTTTCCCAGTGCCACAATCTGTTTCACTGTCAACTTATCTTTTTTACTTCTTTCAATCACTTTTACTTGTGTGCTGAGATCAAGCAATGCTCTTTTATTTGGAGCCCACTGCTACAAATGAATGAAAAAGTAAAAATCTAGGGATATTTTACCATAAATGGCATGGTTCTCCTTTTCTGTTGGGAAAAACATTCTGCCAGCAAGTCTAATTCTGTTGTTTGGGTTAGAACTTATTAACGGATGCCACTATTTGGGGTGTGAAGGAGTGAGGTTTGGATTTCACCATTGTGTGCCTCTGACTACTTCACAAAAAAATATTGCTACCTAATCTAAAGTGACATTCAGTTCTTTATCAGTATACCAATAAATTCTGGACTGGTACTACACACAATTTCATGTACTGCTGTAGTTCAAACCCAAGACTTTGGCAGCCTTCAGTCCAAACCCTCCCCCAGCTCGTCTTCTGGTCTGGTACACTTCCTAACAGCACCTCTCACTGCTGATAAACAACAGACAATGGAAAGGTATAGTCATGCTGAAAGTACAATAGAGAACAAAATTAAATTTGCACATGAAGAATATTCTGCTGAAGTCTTGTCTTTGTCTTCTGTTTCTGTGTTATGTTGCATTCACTGAAGGTGGTTTCATAATGCTTCTTATACAGAATACTGGGGACTGTAAAAGTTTTCTCCTGTAGACAGGTTTCTTATATTTCCATATTCTTTTTATGACAGGTTTTACAGTAAATAAAGTAAAGTGTTCCTGTTACAGGCCCAGTGTGGCCCAGAGGGTGGGTAGAGGTATAGCTCTACTCTTCCATGACCGTGGCACTAGAAGGAGGTGGGTGGTCAGCAGCATGCCCTGGCCGCACTTTACCCCTGGGAAAGACCCGGTACCCATTTTACAGGAGGCTGGGTGGGCCCCAGGGCCAGTGTGGACAGGTGGAAAATCTCGTCCCCACCAGGATTCGATCCTGGATCATCCAGCCCATAGTCAGTCGCTATACCGACTGAGCTACCTGGCCCACAGGTTTTACAGTACTTGGTACATAAAAAGTACACCATGATGCCATGAGCACTGCTACTGCCACAGTGACAATGACCAACACAACCATAACCAAGACCACCAAGACCATGACCATGATGATGATGATGATGATGATGACAACGATGACTGCAGGCACTACCATTACTATGATCATTATCATTATCCTGAAGGATGGACTGATAAACTTTCTCCCAATGTACGTTACCTGGGATTTGACGTTGTGTCACTCAGTAAGTGTTCTGTGTTTTGACCTATCATGGCACCTTCTACTTTCAAGGGTCAAGCAGCCATGATCCTTCAAAATGTTGGGGACCACTTACCTGACAATGCAGTGTTGTAGACCAGAAGAACTGAGTCCTAAACCACACTGCTGTTTGAACCTCAAATATTATGATCCAGTGTTCAGGAAATGAGTGTCTGGTTGCAATTTTTCAGAAAGTACATCTGTCATATAATCATTATACATTCAGGTGTGGAGGACAGGAATAACAGAATAGTATAAATGAAATACAGGCACAGCCTAACAAAGAATTCAGAAAATCCCACTGAACTGAAGCATTTACCTTGAGAGCCCGGCGGCCTGCTGCGCTAAGCAATACGTTGCTGACAAGAATCTCAGCTGTGTATGGTGCTGCCTCCATTGAAACATAGTTCTCATCCTTGATTGAGGTTTGTGCACTGCAAACAGTACCACAAAGAGACTTGGAGATGATTACAAATTAGGGTGACAGGGAGTGATGGGTAAGAAACTGTAAAACACTATATGAACATGTGAAGGAAGCTGTATGATGCTTTCCAAATGAAATTTTGCTGCATTTCTTGTTTCCCCTTGCACATTATAAATCCCGTCTATCTCACCCCGATTTAACGACTCCAACATTAGGTACAGACCCTAATACTATGAAATACTATGGAATTGTTATTCATTCTTCTGCTAACTATAGTAACTTTACAGAGCAGAGTCCTTACAGAGAAGCTGCTAGTCGCCTAGCATGTCATGAAATTCCCCCCCCCTTTTTTGGAACCATAAGTTTTATCTCTGTCTTCACAAAAACCAACCACCGATATTTATCTCAGTATTTAACCAACTTGATGCACAAAATTTTGTTTCACAATAAGTTTTATTCCATGCTTGTACATGTTTCGAGCACATGTGCCCATCATCAGGAGGTCACAATTGCATTACATATCCCCTGGTATCATCACACCTATAGGTGCAATGATACCAGAGGATGTGTAATGCAATTGTGACCTCCTGATGATGGGCACATGTGCTCGAAACATGTAGAGGCATGGAATAAAACTTATTGTGAAACAAAATTTTGTGCATCAAGTTGGTTAAATACTGAGATAAATATACTGAGATGCATGGTCAGCAAAACGTCAACCACCGATGTTCTGTATCCTGATCAAATGAATCCAGTTCACACTCTCCCTCCACATTTCAGATCCAGTTTCATATTATTATCCCCTCCATGCCTACAACTTCCAAGTGAAATGTACCCTTCAAGTTTTCTAGCACAATTCCATATGCATTTCTTGTATCTCATTTTTGCAACATGTCCAACCCATCCAAACCTCCTGGAATTAATTAACCCAGTATATGGCACAAACAACTATTTTTGGGAGTGGTCACAGTAAGTTACTAGCGCAGAAAAATTTCCTAAGCCATTTTCTATTCATGTCAAAGTAATGGCTTTTGTCACTCAGAAGTAACACCCTGTAAAGTGAGATTATGTATTGTGTCCCACACTATTTAAATTTTATTAGAAAATGGCAGAGTTTAAATCACACTGTGTGTGCATCAAGTTTTCTTTCAAACTAGGCAACTACTGCAGAAAACTATGTTATGATAAAGCTTTTTTAGGGACAGAAAAGAATGAGCACTCATTATCTAATACGCTTTACAACTTTAAAAATGGATCCTTCTGTCTCCAATTCACTGTCACTTCTTGCTTTCCTGCATTACTGTCTTCTCTTGGTACATTTACATTTCTGTCTTCAGTTCATAATTTTTAGAACATATTTGACACATGTTTTTACACATTTTACTTTTAACTTCATTTCACTGTGTCTCTCCCTTTACTTTCTCTTGTTGATCTGTTCTCTGTTCCTTCACACAATTAAAAAATGGCCTGTTACATTTCCATTTCGTTCTGTGCACTAATACTCATATTTCATCTCTCACTGGAAAGTTACAGCTTTACCCTTCTCCACTCAGTCCCTGTATCTGCCACCCTTTGTCACCTACAGCTTGCCCATCTACAGTGATAATGGAAGCAGCAGGATCCTCTGAAACATCAGTAGACTTCTACCAGACAACACAGCAACAAGACCCAGAATGAAGTATTTTAACCTTTACTGTACTAACACGCCGAATCCTTTTAAATCAGCATCTTAAGAATGTACCCAGCCCGGAGCGTGGTGTCCATTTAAATGCTCCATACAGTCATGCAGAGGCTCAGAATTATAGCCCCACTTGTTATCTCCACATTATATAATGGTTTGTGGTCAGATTCAAGCTCCAGCCACCTTACCCAATTATGTACATATGCACCTCATGAATAGCAAATTTCTAGCCAGCCTGTACTCTTCGAAACCTCGTATGTTTTGTTTTTATGCTAAGCAACTGATGTCTTTCATTTCCTTCTGAAGAAACTTGCTACACAGTTCCTGGAGTACTCTGACCACACATTCCAATGGGAAGGCTCATTCACTCTGCCAAGCGTTGCTGGTACAGGAAGTATATTTTTGACAGCGTGCTTTGTATAGGAATTTTTTTGCTGTGTACCCCCCCTCTACCCTGTAAAGAATTACATCATGTGGTACTGATATGTGACACAGTTCCTTATTCTGTTAGTCAAAACACAGACACACTTATGTGCATGGTCACAGGATATATTAGTGCTAAAAGGGACTAAGCACCAACTGTCCATATGATAAAATGCCAATGGTATATGGTTTCTGTAATGCCTTTGTTACATTTCAGTTCAGTTTCTGCCCTATTCGAGAAGGACAGTTTGAAATGTAAGATAAACAGGATGCATAAATTCACCCACACAAATAAATATAGGTAATTACTGGCAGCACTGTGAGGTCATGATATTCCCATAACTTATACTGAAATTGATAAGCCTCATTGGCAAACTCCACTGGGCCATAATTTCATCTGAGTTTGATATATGGAAATAAACAGACTGGTCTGTAAATAGTCAAGCCATAAACCAGGTGAAATAATATGGCATTTCAATGTGTTACCACTTGTTCCAACTTTGTAATAATAAGCCGGACTGAATATTCGTTTCTAAGTTAGCAGTCTGCGATGTCCGTGCGCAAGAGAGCAGGGTTCCTGTCCCCAGACCGGATATCTGAACTGGTTTGGGACAGCAAGAGTGAAGAAGCAGGGGCATTGAGCGACTGCATCATTTATTTAGGAAATAAAATTTTATGCATTTTTTGACAACCGCTGAAATATCTGTGTTTTGGTTACTCTTTCCTTGATGGAGTAAGGAAACACCATGTAGAAATTCTCGATTCCCCAACGTGAAACACATACTGGAAATGACAATGCATGTTGGTATACTGGAAGAAAACTCAACAAACGTAGGTCTTTCTCGGTTCATGACGGTGTTAGCAAGTGGTGTGAAGAGAAAAGTTTTTAGTGAAGTGTTGAGAAAGTATGATGTGTGTGTGTGTGTGTGAAATAAGATGATGTTTCTGACACCACCATGCCAAGGCACAAATCCACAAATCCTGAAGTTGGAGTTTCCCATGCAAACTTGGGGCCCAAAACAGAAACATAAGTAAAATAAATGGAAAATTATAATTTTTTTAAATTAACTTCCTGCATTTAGGCATTAAATATTTCTACTGAAATTTTTTAAAACTGAAGTATCTCTGATTTATTCCCAACACAATTCAGATTATTGCATTATTTCATTATCTTTGGTTCATAATGTATAAACATTTATTGTCAAACACACGTAATGATTTAACCTTTACGCAACGGGATTTAAATGGCTACAGTCAACCTTCGCGTACGACATTATTTTCGCTTGGCATTTAAATTTTTGTACATGGTTTACAAAAAACTTTATTATTTCAGGAACCAAA
>Ga0136643_10014807_pt1 | contig 11720 bp, 4 predicted proteins | sample TergutLab28metaG_FD_96883 | JGI IMG/M metagenome (GOLD analysis project Ga0136643, IMG submission 96883) | Labiotermes labralis P1 segment gut microbial communities from Petit-Saut dam, French Guiana - Lab288 P1 (version 3) (version 3) | ecosystem: Host-associated > Arthropoda: Insects >...
CCTTAACGTACGGTAGACAGATATCACTGCCTTAACGTACGGTAGACAGATATCACTGCCTTAACGTACGGTAGACAGATATCACTGCCTTAACGTACGGTAGACAGATATCACTGCCTTAACATACGGTAGACAGATATCACTGCCTTAACGTACGATATGTCAAATGCACCGTCATCATTCTACTCACTGCTAACTCACACTGTCTACCGATGCTTTCCCCACAGTCATTACGTCTGACAGTTTTCTGACCTGCATAACTTTCAAAGAGTTTCTGAACTCATGGAAAACTACCGGTGAAACAGTCACTAAAGGGACACGTGTATTTCATAGAACAGGACACCTGACATGTTCCCATACAAGACACCTGACGTGTTCCCATACAGGACACCTGACATGTTCCCATACAGGACACCTGACGTGTTCTCATACAGGACACCGGACGTGTTCCCATACAAGACACCTGATGTGTTCCCATACAGGACACTTGACATGTTCCCATACAAGACACCTAATGTGTTTCCATACAGGACACCTGACGTGTTCCAATAGAGGACACCTGATGTGTTCCCATACAGGACACCTGACGTGTTCCCATACAGGACATCTGACGTGTTCCCATACATCAAACTGAATGCTGCTGTATCCTATTGATTTAGTCATAATAAAGAAAGCAATTTCAAGCAAATGGCAGACAGTGACACTTTGTTTTGTATATTTGCAGCATCCAATATACTTGATGGCTTCAATTGTGTATCTGGTGTTTGGCCTTGCACTCACATCTATGTGCATCAACGTTGTGCAGGTGAGAATTTATGGTGTCACTCTTTTTCTAATTTTCATTTTGAATCTGATTAAAACTTACAAATTTGTGTAGCACATGATCAGATGTGCTGCATCACTTAATGCACCAATGTCACTTTGTGTAGCACACCAGCAGATGTGCTGCATCGCTTAACGCACCAATGTCACTTTGTGTAGCACACCAGATGTGCTGCATCGCTTAACGCACCAATGTCACTTTGTGACCAAGAACATAATAATAATAATAATTAAATACACAAGACTCTGTAATCTCAAAATGCACAGCTGCAAGGGCTTCAGAATTGTGTTGTGTTGTGTTAGTCAGGAGCAAATGTTGCACCGTTTATCAGCAGAATATTAACAAACATACCATATTTCAGAACAGATTCTTATAATAAAACCAATTAGATGCACTAATTTCTTGAATTTATTTTTGGAATATAACTCTACATGTTTCGGACAGGGGAAGTGTCTGAAACATATAGAGTTTCATTCCAAAAATAAATTTGAGAAATTAGTGCATCTAGTTGGTTTTATTACAAGAATTTATCATGATGCACAGTCACCTGAGTGCCAAATTCAGAAGAGAGTTCTGTAAGATATACTGTAATTGGATATTCTAACATTTATTAATGGTACACCAATGGCTGAGCAAGATACCTGGGGGAATCCTCAGTGTTAGGCATGAGATGTTAGAGGGGCTGAGAATGGTTCCTAAATTGCTGTGTTGAAATAATACTTAATAACCTATAGGTGAAAATGCTGAAAGGGGGGGAAAGGAGGCAGATAATAAATATTGGGAAATGCAGAAACAGACTGAATGAAAGGTAAAAATGTAACCTTCACGCACTCACACACAAGCACAACATAGTACACAATCAGATGTTTACAGCATTCTTTTATGCATACACACCATACACTAACAACATGCTACATCATTTCTGTGCGCAGGAGAAACTATCAGACAGTTTCCGACAAGCCAGCGCAAAGATCGGTGCTACAATTGGGTTGCGAGTGAATGAAGAAGATGGCACAATAACCCCAGTACCACCAGTACAGATTGAGTTGCCAGAGGTTCACGGCACCATCACCAAATCACAGTCAACATGAACCAGCAAAATCTAAGACAATATCGATGAAACTGCACAGTAGGGATCATCATGTCATACAGTCTGATATTCCAGTCACATTGTGCTATTCTACACAGATTGTAAATCCTGATATTTTAAGGTCTACCATTTCTTCTTCTGCCTGCTACTGAAGATAAGTTCACAATAATGCACACAAAAAATGAGAAATGAGGAAAACACCAAATGGTACTTATAGTATTACTTAACCCTTTAAAGCGCAGTGGTCACTTTATGTACCACCAGGTTTAACACAAAAAATTCTACCTTCTGCCCACAGTGCACTTTTGTGTTGTATGTCGTATGCTGATGAACTGTTACAGAGATTCAAGACTTCCGGTATGTCTTCAGGGCCAAGCATTCTATTTGAAGTGCCTGACATGAATAGGAAGGCATTACAATCCTTTGAAATGTTGGGAACTGTTTGTGTTTGTGCAGCAGTTCAGTGTCACATACCAGAAGTCTTGAATCTTCAGAAGGACCGCTGTGAGAATCTCAAATCTGACAGCGAGTATTACATGTCAGATACAATATGAAGCACATACCTTATGTTGACAGAGTGCAAATAGCCGAAACAGTTCATCTCTCTGCTTTGGCATAAGAACTGCAGGCCAAGCGAACAGTATGCCATGATACAGAGTGGTTTTATAAAAACAGCTCACAGTTTGGAGGGACTGTAGATTCTTTACTGAGATTCGATACAAAACAGTCTTCCAAAAGTGCAATTTTGTTTTGTTGCATATTTGTAAGCTTGTAAGTAGCAACTGAATGGCAGGATCAGGTATGCTGTAATCACAGTCAATCAGAATATTCTGTGAACTGGCCTGCAGGTAGGACACGTGTCACATCACTGAAGGAGTACCACAGGGCACTGGTGACTACATGAGAAGAAACTTGAACACCAGGAGACTGCCTGCAGAAAATAATGTTTCTGTATGCATTACTGGCCATCCAATCGTTGGGCCACTAGCACAGAACTGTAAGAAGTCACACATACTTGGAAGAAAGAAACTTGCATGCCAGCAGACGATACTGCAGCAAAAATGTTTTATATGTTACATGCCCTCCAAATGGTCTGCTAATTTGTAGCCAACCTGCATCAACTGATTATGGAACTCAAAATTACTTCAGAAAGCCTCAACTGTTATTGCCATTAATAATACCTGCTGTCCAGTCATTAATGACATGTCAATTCATTATGTAATGTAACAATGACATGTCAACTCACTATGTAATGTACCAAGTCATGTATCCCAGAGAAATGACAAGCGTAAGTCATTATATTGTATTTACCCAAACAGAAGGCAAGATTTTTCTCAATCCATCGTCTGACAGATGTTGCAGGTGCCTTTTAATTGTGCACAAAATTAAGCAAGTTCTGTACGGGTATTGCCTGAACAATGGAGATCACAGAGCAAACACATTTGTGACGCACGGTATTTGGGTAAATACAGTAAATGCAGTAAATGCTGATGTCATAATTAATGAGAAGGTTCTTGTCCTTCATTTTAAAATAAGAAAGCTTTACACTGTAACATTCTGTACAGCGCCCTACAGAACCAGAGGACGTATACAGAAGTTTCTGCTGCACCCAGTCTTTCCCCTTGTTTCATTCAGGTCTGTTCAGTTCAGATGGTTCACACCATGCAAAGTGGTTTTGCCAGTTCTTCACAAATCCCAAATGTCACGTCAACATGGTGCCTAGATAATCCGTCTTGGCACCCATTATTTCACATTGCAAATTAATTCTTGCAAAGAAAAACCAATCTGATGCACAATTTCTTTTCAGTACATTTCGTCAAACGTCTACATGGTTTGGGTATAACCACGGCCCATCATCAGGAAGCACACCGTCAGCCTCCTGATGATGGGCCGTGGTTATAGCAGACAGTCAATAGGTACCAACTGTTGTAGGCTTACAGTATACCTCCTGATGATGGGCCATGGTTATAGAAGACAGTCAATAAGTACCAATTGTTGTAGGCTTACAGTATGCCTCCTGATGATGGGCCGTGGTTACGCCCGAAACATGTAGAGATTTGATGAAATATACTGAAAATAAATTGAGCATCAAGTTGGTTTTTCTTTACATGAATATACTGAGATGCACGGTCAACAGAACATAAAATGTAAATTAGTGTTTTAGTTTCGTTCGAAAACCACAGTTCAACAAGCACTTCTGTGTAACAATGTAGGATCCAATCATTACAGAATGAACATGTAAAAACATACTGATTTACACACAATTTAATGGAATGCCTGAAGATGGCAATTTACAACCAAAATGTGTAACAGGAATATCAAGAAGAGAAAGATGTGCCGAATGAACATGTGTTCAAATATAGCCAGTTCCTACATATTTGAGCCGGTTCTAGGTTAAAAAGAAAATTTGTTGTCTTGTGTTATACAACTCTGTGATATGACATGACACCTTTCAGATAACTAGACCACAGGCAGGGTACAGGAACAGGAAAACTGACGAAATGAAGGTATGACTTACTGCAGACCCACATTAAGTGCTGCCACATTACAGGCAGTAAAAAAGTCACTATAGTATAACAAAGTGCATGTTTATGAGATCTGCTAAGGTCAGTAGCCACATCAGAAATGACTGCTGTCAAAGTACAGCAGGTATGAGTCACTCTCATGCCCATATTTCATACAGTGAGCACGGCCAGTTGGCCACCTTCAGTCATGGCTTATGTTCATCCTCCTTCATGCATAGCCAGAAATATACAGAATGGGATTGTTATCCTTTGTGACAACTACAGTTCACCACCTCCCACTACTATTGTGCCATGCACGTGGGCTACATTGATACAATAAAGCCCTGACAGTAAGTGGGAACTGCCAGCTGTCAGTAACAATACCATACAACAGCACTACATAATCATGCTTACATCTGTGGGTGGCAATGCAGCAGCACCCACACTGCTGTGTCAGTATTTCTGTTGCCTTATTTTGCCACAACTCAATTTTATTGCTCTACGCTTGATGCCAACTGCAAGACTTATCTTCTATGTGCCTTCTGTTGCTGTACAGTTTCAAAGTGTATGTGAGATTAAATTCAGTAATTTTAAAGGGTAGCACATCAAGAAATAGATCTGATAATATTAAAAAGTAATTTTGTATGTGTGTATAGGGGCAACAGTTGTTTGCAACGGCTGTAGAAAACATTTCTGCTGTAAGACTTCCCTCAACATGCCTATACAAATACAGTTGCTTTATCAACAAAAGTCAATACAAAGAGAATTTTATTTTCTATATGTGCATGACATGAAGCCAGGATACCACAGTTACATATGGTAATGCAGATACAGGCTGGATAGCAGAGGAACCAAGGTTCAATTCCCAGAAAGTGCACGAACGTTTCTTTCCTGTAATGCATCCAGATCAGCTGTAGGGTTCACCCAGCATCCTATCCAGTGGGTAATGGAGGGTCTTTCCCTGGGAATAAAGGCAGCGCAATGTGCAGCTGGCCACCTATCTCCATCTACTGCTAAGTTTAAGAGTCAATGGAGCTATACCTCCATGCCCCACATGCTTTTTTGGATTGTGTGAGCACAACTGTACCTTACCTTTATACTTGTAAATGTTTGATATTGGACCACAAACAGATGGAACTGCACGGTACTTGTGACAAACAACAGCACTGCGCATATCTGTAACTGTCCCTCGGACAACAGAACAGCATTTATGGTCATTTCACTGCAATTAACATGCAAATCCGCCCCCAACCCCCATCCCCACCCACCCCCATCCCTTCTAGCATGGTCTTTCTTATCAATTAGTGACAGCAAGTTCTTAGTTGTGTTCCAATATTACCTCAGTGTGTTACACTCGTTACACTCAACAGCATCCATCAGCTGTCGAGTGTAACAAATAGGGAAATACTGTGAGATGTAAGGTTCTCACATTAGTTTTTCTAAACATTCCAGTGTTCTGGGGCATGACGCTGTGCTGGGTAAACACTGTGTTTATCCACATGTACTCTGACTGTGCACATAAGATGACCTGCTTTCAAAATCTTTGAATGCCAATAAATACAGAATGTGTTCAGATCTGTACACAACTACACGGCGACCAGCATTTGTCAGATGATGAGTTAGAACAAAACTGTTTATGTTTGGGCCCAGTCTTGAAGCACCCAACCCTAAAGACAAAGGCAACACAATCTTTCGGAACATCAGGAGCCACCTACTCAACACTACAGCATAACGCCCCACAAGACCGCAATGTTCAGGATAGTCTGCTTTAATCACATGTCACAAAAAGAAGACGACCCATACTTGCTTTACAAATAGCACCTGGAAAACGAACAGCAGTGTGACCGCTAACGCCAGCAGCACAGGACATCTCTGCTGCCCCCAGTGCAAGTCAGACGTCACTAACCTGTTACATGTGCCTGTTCTGTCCCACACAGCTTATTCATGTATCCTGAAGATGTAAGCAGCAGTTCTTCTAAACATGGGCACTCTTCCACCACACAACATGGCGCCACATCCTACAAGCCAGTAATCTTCATGGTCACTGCTATTAGAACTTTACACCTTGCACACTCAGACTGCAGACTTGGTTGCTAGACAAGCCACATAAAGTGGAAACAGAAAGAAGCAGAAGAAGACAATAAAAACACAGGCCCACTAGAAGGTGCATCATACGATTCCAAAGGATGCCAACCGTGCAGCTTTAATATTCCCTCCTAATGTATTCTCTAAGTCATCTTCCCTTCCAATTATAATGTTAAGCGAATCAACGAATGACTTTAAGAAAAGTGTTTCTTGTGAATGTAACAATTTTAAATATTTAATATTTATGGTGCACCACTCAGTTCATCCCATTTGGCACTTATGCATTACTATATTCATGCACAAATAATTATGACATTCAAACAGAAGCAATAAACATATAACATAAGATGCCTCTACACAGTTCTCAAGTTTTGTACACTGACAGAGATCATAAAGTTACGTACTTCCCAACACAGTCCACGCAACGTTCAAGTTAAGACACTAGGGTGTCAGCAATGTAGACACTTTTATCTTGCCATCGCCAGACGATGCAGTGACACACGTTGCACACTGGTTTGCTATTGCCCAGTCAACTGCCAATGTTGGACTCCTGTGTCCCCCAAGTTCCAACAGACAGTTCAAACCACTTCCACAGACCTGTAACAATACAGACCATGGGGCATGTGGCACATATGGGGGAGAAGAGGAATGTGTAGAGAGTTTTGGTGGGGAAACCTGAATTGAAGACAGCTCTTGGAAGATCTGCACAGATTGAACAAAAACATTAAAATCACTCTTATAAAACTAGACTTGGAAGGCACGCACTGGATTCCTCTGGCTCCTCAGGACAGGGACAAGTGGCAGCCTGTTGTGACCAAGTGCCACTTCCACCTACAGGTTGTTCTGATATCAGAACAACCTGACGGTGGAGACAAAAAGTAATTCTCTAAAAATTATTTGAATTGAACCACTTAATGTGGCTGTCAGCCTGACAGACTCCACTACAGCTAAACATGTTCTACATATATACATATGGCCCTGAACAGTGAAGACCAAAGAGGGAGGACGTCGCAGTTTATATGGACAGTTGTGACACACATGGGTAGACATGGCAGACAGCCAGTGTGACAGTTTAAGCTGGAAATCACTAAATTACAAGCCATACACAAAATACTTTCTCAATAATATGCTAACATGTTTACATACCTGATAAATATTACCTCCAGTCAGACCACACGTCAATACATGAGAACCTGGGGGGTCAAATGCAAACAGCTGCCCATACGGTACTGCCAAATTTTGCAGAGGTGGGCAGTTCCACAGAGAAGCCTCCCACATCACTTGCCCACTCTGGTTTAAACTTCGTTGGCAGAGCTGGAACAGTAAGAAAGTTCAGCCAGACCGCAGATCACTGCTGTTACATTCTGCATTACTGCAGAAATGGAAGTGCAGAAGGCTTAACAACTACAGCTGTGTGTCTGTGGGAAGATTATTTAATAAGCTAGCAAGTACAGTTCATTTCAAAGGACAGTCACCTTGGATGTGACACCATACATGAGGGGTGGCTATTAAATACTGAGACTAACTTTAAAAAAATTCACTTTATTAACCCTTCAATGATGATGGGGCTTAAATTCCAACTGCTGCTGCTGCCGCTGCTCATGAAGAAGGACTTTTAAACCTAAATTACCCCAACATACACTCATTCTGTAAAGTGCATAGTGACTAGCAAAATGAAAGTTATTGACCTACATGTTATGCCCTTCAAATTGTTTTCCATTGGATAGTACACTCTGCTCCATATAAATATAAGCCTTCCAGCCCTCAAAACATCACCTAAAGTCATTGTGTGAGTGTCCCTCCAGTAACTCTGCAGCTTTATCCATAAACCCCACGTAAAGAAATTGTAAGTTTTGGTGGCACTTCATATCAACGTTACAACAAACTCGATGTTCACTCCTTCCTCAATTAATTTTTATCGATAACTATTGCCACAAGTTACAAAATATATATAGAATGTATTATTTGACACTATGTCACCAGAATGGAGATGGGGAAGGTTCAGTGGTAACTACTGTATATTTAAGAAGGTAATCACATGCAGTCACGTTATTTAAGAGCCACTGCTTGTAGATCAGCACCTTCAAGACAGGGGCAGCAGGTTCCTCTGAAGGGTTGGTTGCAATCTAACTGTATGGCAGCACATCTGTACCAGATACCTTTATAGTCAGTCAAGGGGTGGATCAGAACTTCAGAAAATATCCATCGGAAAAAGAAGAAATACAAGTTCATAAACAAAAATATAGAGGAGAATGGTGGAGCGACATAGTACTGTGGAGTGACACAGTGCTGTGGAGTGACACAGTGCTGTGGAGTGACATGGTGCTGTGGGGCGATATGGTGCTGTGGGGCGACATAGTGCTGTGGAGCGACATGGTGCTGTGGGGCAACATAGTACTGTGGAGCGACATGGTGCTGTGGGGCGACATAGTACTGTGGAGCTGGCAACTTGGGCACTGTCAGTTTCTGAAGGAAGACACTGTAGTTTATCAACTTTTAAATTGTGAAGCAAATCACAGTGTAAGGACAGCTAATATATCCTCTGAAAATGTGGCAATGTTCCAGTACTTGGGAGTGGCAATAACAAACCAAAATTGTTTATAAGAAAAAATTATGAGCAGATAAAATTCAGACAATGCCTATTGCCATTCGGTCCAGAATTTTTTGTCTTCCTGTCTGACATCCAAACACACACAGGATAAAATATACAGACCCACAGCCCTTCCTTTGTTTATGTGGGTTTGTACCTTTGTGTCTTACACTAACAGAGGAACACTGCTGAGGCCATTCAAGATTAGAGGGCTGGGGAAGAAATTTGCCTGAGAGGGGAAAAGTAACAAGCAATTGAGAAAATTGCATAATGGGAGCTTCATGATCAGAGCTGCTCACAGAATGTTACTACAGTCATCATATCAATGGGGATGAGATGGGCTGGACTTGTCGCATGTATGGGGAGAAGAAAAATGCATACCGTCTTGTGCTGGGGAAAACTTTTAAAAGTGGCCATTTGCAAGACCTAGGCATAAATGGGAAGACAGTATTAAAATGGATCACAAATAATTAGGATGGAAGGGAATGGACTGGGTTCATCTGCATCAAGATAGGGACAACTGTTAATGACCCTCTGGGTTCAGTAAAATATGGCATATTGCATGCCTAGCTGCAGAATTGTAAGTTTCTAATGAAGGACTCTGCTTCCTGCAGCTAGTTACTACAGCAGCAGTCAGTCAGATCAACTGATAAGCAACTTGCCTTCCCATCAGATCCCAAAGTGTAGCAGACTGTGAAGTCTGCAGTCAACTGAATGGCCAGTGCTTCTCCCTGGTGTGCCATCCACGAATCAATACAGTCACTACGACGTAAGTCAAATATCCTGACAACGCCATCGCTGCATCCCACAACCAGCAGCTGTCCATTGTGATTGAATGTACAGCAGGTGCCAACAGCAGAGCTCTGGGTACAGCCAAGTGTCAGAGAGCGCTGTACAGCAAACAGTACAAGTCAAGATACAAACTGCAATTCTGCAAGCAACAGACAAGGCTCAGCGATATGACACAGTGTTCATGCACTAACGCACAGCATCTTCCATTATACAAATCATGATGTGTATATTATTGCATTTTATTGAGCGCATTTGTTGGTTGATATATTGAAAGTAAGAATATGCACAGTACAGGTAGCATAAAAGTTTTGTAATGCATGCTAGGACCGCCTCTGTGGTCTAGTGGTCAGAGTTTCTGGCTACAGATACAGAGGTCTCGGGTTCGATCCCTGGCGCTACCAGATTTTCTGAGTAGTAGTGGGTCTGGAACGGGGTCCACTCAGCCTCGTGAGCCTCGTGAGGTCAATTGTGGGGCTACTTGAATGAAAAAAGTAGCGGCTCCAGGTCTAGAAAACAGAGATTAACAGCTGTGGGGACCCGTTGCGCTGACCACGTGACACCCCTCTACCCGCAAAAGTTGGCACTAACTTCGCCGACCGGCGGCGGCCGCTCTGTCGGTATAGTTCGCATGCGGACTGAGGCCACGGAGTTTAGTTTAGTTTAATGCATGCTAGATTTACCTATGCATTTGTATTAGATAGAAACTTTGAAATTTTAGTACTTGAATTCAGGAAGAGATCGTTCAGTCACAACCGCTGAAGTCAGCAATACCAACCAGCCTGAACCCGGCAGTGACTTGATCAGATCATTATACTTTTAGAAATGCATGACTTGTCAGCTCTACTCTATAAAGCTTAGCGCAACCCGGTAAACGCCCTCACTCGCTACAAACGTGTTATCGGCCGTCACGTATCTACAGTTGAAGAAATAAGTGATTGAATACAATTATTACAAAGACTGTTGTAATGAGACTACGATGCTGTACCGTCTGCTTTTTATTCAAGGTAAGGCATATTGACTGGTATTCTAAATTCACTTTATTTCGAGTTGAGCAGTTTGGCAATTACATTAGATATTATTCCCAATTTACGCGTTTTGATTTATAGAGACAGAAAGAGCAAGTTATTTATTTTAAATAACGCATATTACACTCTGACAGAGCTTGACTGATTTAGTTCTGTGTTTATTTGTTTGTTAATTATTGTTATATGATATTTAGTTTTACAGAACAGAATATATATATATATATATATATATTTTACTTTTATCCAAATTGCGACTGAATTAGACGACTGTTTATAAATCCTTCAGTCCTTGGTGAAATCAGAATTGCCAAATCTATTTGGCTGGTGGCATCGAAATTCTACCATATAGTTCCAGTGTCTTTCCCCGAGGAAACTCGATGGAGGTCAAGCCATCATTTAGGTAGGAAGGCACTACAGTGTATTGACATTACATCGCTCTAACATTAATACGATTGTGAAAAAGAATTCAGAAACACTCAAAAATGATGTTTTATTAATTATCGGTTTGTGGGTAAAAGTCGTAAATGAACTGACTTTCAACAGCTTGTAAGACAAAATTATAGCTTGGTGACAATTGCACAGCACACACAATTGCACAGTACATACAATTGCACAGTACACACAACTGCACAGTACACACAATTGCACAGTACATACAATTGCACAGTACACACAATTGTACAGTACACACAATTGTACAGTACACACAATTGCACAGTACATACAATTGCACAGTACACACAACCGCACAGTACACACAATTGCACAGTACATACAATTGCACAGTACACACAATTGCACAGTACACACA
>Ga0136643_10014810_pt1 | contig 11720 bp, 2 predicted proteins | sample TergutLab28metaG_FD_96883 | JGI IMG/M metagenome (GOLD analysis project Ga0136643, IMG submission 96883) | Labiotermes labralis P1 segment gut microbial communities from Petit-Saut dam, French Guiana - Lab288 P1 (version 3) (version 3) | ecosystem: Host-associated > Arthropoda: Insects >...
AAAACCGCATTGATGATCCCCGATAATTTCCTTCGCATATGGAGTTAACTTTGAGAGCAAGATGTTAGATAAAATTTTGTAAGTGGTTGGCAAAAGTGAAATGTCCCTATAATTATTACAATCTGTTTTATCCCCCTTCTTATGAATAGGTACTATGATCGACTCCTTCCACTCTTCAGGAAATTTTGCAAAGTTCTAGGAGACTAAATATTGTTTGTGTGTGGCGGATGTTGAGATCTCATCATTTGGCCTACCACAAACCACACACGTCCACCACGTTACCTGCTCACACGAAGTTTGTCATATATAATTTATAGGCCTGATGATGAGATCTCAACATCCGCCACACACAAACAATATTTAGTCTCCTAGAACTTTGCAAACCTGATGATGGTCTCCAAGTAGGCCGAAACGTGTCGTTTCATTAACACCAATAAAACTATTTGTGGTTTTACTTACTTTGCTTTTTATCTCATTCAGAACGTGTCTGTCTTGTATTTAGTGTCGCATACAGGTATGCGCCGCATAACGACGTTTCGGTCAACGACGGACCGCATATATGGAGGTGATCCCGTAAGATTGTAATAATATACTATAATATTATAATATTATATTATAATATTATAGTGTAATATTATAATATATTATATTATAATATTATAATACTTAGCATCTTGTTACAATTGCCTACAGTATTCAGTACAGCAACATTTTGTACAGGTTTGTAGCCTAGGAACAATAGGCTATACCATATAGCTTAGGTGTGTAGTAGGCTATAATAATAATATTTATGAACTGCAATTGGGTTGTCACTCGGTGGCAGTGGTTACTTTACATGTATACAAAATATGAAACTGGTTGCTAATAAATTTAAGTCGGGAGGGCTAAATGAGAAGCATGTAGTGGCAACTTGGAATGTTGGGAACCATCTCAGCATTTGCTTATAGACAAAAGGAAACCAAGAAAAACTTGTCTCTAGGTGGCCGGTCGCAGGACCTTCCGAATACTGACTTCTGGCCAGCAGCCCGGCATCTTAAGTAAAAAAAGCAATAAATACATATTACAACAAATACACATAAGATGACAACAGTACACACAAGACAACTAACAACAATACACACAAGACCCCTACAACAATACGCACAAGACATCTTAAAATACAACATGTACAAAAGGTAAACAACACCAAGGTAAGAAAGTACTGTGTATAGTTTCTAGTATTTTTTTCCTACACATATTTTACTCACGCTTTCACCCCAGCCCTTCACTTCTCACCACTTTACTACTCTACTATGCCGTACTATCTAAGTTAGGGCAAGTACACGTTCACACAACGACGAAATCGCCTAACAACGCATTTCTCAAAACGTGTCCACACAGTTAAGTGACACATATCTGTGTTTAGATATGTAGCCCAATTGAAAACGATGGGGATAAATCTTCAAGCCAGCAGACACTACAGCCGGGAGGTCATACAAACAGATGTGTCAAAATGACTGAAGCATGTGACACAATCTGGAGACACGCCCCCAAAAACGAGTCTTTGTATAATTTGCACTTTCGAAATGTCTGTCTTCTTTATTTTATAGAGGGTGTTCCTCTACTTTGCACAGCATGTCTACCCCAGGTTTAATGAAATCTGCTCGCCCTCCGTCCGAAGACCCCGCCCTTCCTGTCGGCGCACGGCATCCTTCCTAGAGCACGCCAGAGATTCTACTTAATTTACTTGATCGAAGGGGACGAAGTAATCAAAGTGTCTTTTCCCTTATTTGGGCCCGGATTAAGCTGGTTCGATGAGACGGCTGTTAGAGCAACGCGTTCCATTGCCGTCACTCGAATCCCTGCCCGAAGGGGCTAGCCTCAGTCAACGGTGTGCTGGGCTGCCTAGCAGTGAAACATGGAAGTCTATAATCACGAGATACTGAATCATGTTCTGCCAGTTACACGCGGTGCTTGTATTCAGTTAGCACCAAGTTTTTTCCAAACTTTTCTTTTATAAAAGGTAGGCAGTACATCAAATTGTGTGGTGTTGTAAATTCGTGTGTGACAATATTTTAGGTACGCATTTAATCCCTCTGCATTATCTGTAATGCCCCTTAATTGTTTAATGTAATCTACAATATAATACAGTTAATATACACATCGAATGATTATAAATTATGAATGTCAATCCTCGTAGTGCTTGAATCAAAACTACCTAATTTTTAGGGACATGAAAAATGGTCTGTACTTAAAAATGCCTCAGTGGATGGAGAGAATAAATTTTTACTCCTAACCAAATATTATCACGGTAATCAGATAAAAATAGGCATATAACCTACGTCACTATATATATATAATTCTTGGTTTCTGGCAGGAAGACATCAGCATATTGAAGAAAACTCCAGAGTTCCAATTCAGAACACAATCTGAAAGTGTGAGTCCAGGAATAATATACAAATTTAAGAATTTCAAAGAGTATTCTCTGAAATAATATTAAACCACATTTAATTAGTAAAGGTCACATTCTGCTTTCCGCGCATCATAATTCAATTATGACAATTCAAACTAACGAATGAACACAATTTTACTAAAATTACAATAATATTATAAAACCAACTGCCACAAGATTCAGGAATTATTGACCCATCATCAGGAAACAAGTTGTGATATATACTGCATTAACTGAGGCGCTGTGACGTAAAACAAAATTATTCAATGTCGACATAACTTCTATACGCCTATATACAGGGCTATTTATTGACACAACAAATTTATTGCGCCTCATTCCAGCTAACTGAAAATCAGGAAGAGTCCATAGAGGAAATATCTGATAAATTTTCAGTTGCTATTTTATAACAAGAACGTGTAAAAGTCATAAAATTTTTTAAATAGGATTGAAGGTGTTTTACTTTCTTTAAGACGGAATTAAATTACGTATTTGATTCGTTTAAACACAAATTGGTAAAATGGTTCTATATCGATGTATAAAATTCGCCTTTATCAACAAGGAATTTCGTATTCTTTACATGGTTAGATCGGCAGCAGATCATGTCAGCCATCTCAGGGTACAGTACCAAACAGTCCTGAGACTGCGTGATAAAACAGAACCTTTGGTTATTCTAAATTTAGGGGAAAATCTATGTGATTTTCGTTAAATTGTTGTGAGGGGCCACTATTGATGTGAGGGCCCACTATTGCTGTGAGGGGGCCACTATTACTGAGAGGGGGCCACTATTGCTGTGAGGGGCCACTATTGCTGTGAGAGGGCCACTATTGCTGTGAGAGGGCCACTATTACTGAGAGGGGGCCACTATTGCTGTGAGAGGGCCACTATTACTGAGAGGGGGCCACTATTGCTGTGAGAGGGCCACTATTGCTTTGAGACTTCGGTATAGGAAAAAAATTGTTTTTCACAAAAATTATTAAATTCTTCGAGACATGAATTTACTGGAACAGATACTGGAACGCGGTTATGGTGAAATTGTTGGAGACATAAACATTTATAAGGGAGAGGCATTTATAGAAACTGATGTTACACATAATTTATCATATACTACATACTGCGCACAGAAAATATTCACATACATCAGGGAGATAATTCTTAACGGATTTATTCCTTTCCGCTGAAGATGTAGACAGCTTGTTTCTTCGGAATATTGATAACAAACTACAAGAGCAGCCCCATGCTTTACCATAATATTGATAAACTACAAGAGTAGCCCCATGCGGTGCCATAATATTGATAACAAACTACAAGAGTAGCCCCATGCTTTACCATAATATTGATAAACTACAAGAGTAGCCCCATGCGGTGCCATAATATTGATAACAAACTACAAGAGCAGCCCCATGCTTTACCATAATATTGATAAACTACAAGTGCAGCCCCATGCTTTACCATAATATTGATAACAAACTACAAGAGTAGCCCCATGCGGTGCCATAATATTGATAACAAACTACAAGTGCAGCCCCATGCTTTACCATAATATTGATAACAAACTACAAGAGCAGCCCCATGCGGTGCCATAATATTGATAACAAACTACAAGAGTAGCCCCATGCGGTGCCATAATATTGATAACAAACTACAAGACTAGCCCCATGCAGTGCCATAAAATTGAATGATAAAGTGTAGACTCGGCAAAAGTACAAAGTCTTACTCTTACACTTCGTGTCCAAGATAGCCATAACTGAGTCAGGGTAAGCAGTGACATCTACAATTGCCTTACAGAAACTGATGCTCCCTGTACACAGCCGTCGTGGAATGTGTAAGACGCCATTTAATTTTGTTTAAAATACATGTTAAAATATTCCGTTCTTATTTCGCGGGTTTATTTCGACAATCTCTGACATCTTTATAAATAGACCTAATATATTCCCTCTGTATGTTGTCACCTACTGTTGTCACCTACTCTGACTGCCATAACCTGTTAATTTCAAAAGCAAAGCTCAGGGCAAATTGGGCATTTCTTCAACTTGGTTATTCAATGTACTTAGGTAAAATAATGCGACCTACCCACGTGTTAAGGCAAAAAATGTTGTTTATCTGCTGCCTAATCCTCCTCTATTTTCAAATAACGTGTGTCTAAAAACGTTTTAGATGGTGTGACAATAAAGCGCGTTGGAAAGAAAAAAAACTAGGAAATTTGGAGAAACGGTGAGAAAGGGACACAGGAAAGTATTTTAGCATATTTGAACTACTCTGCCTTGAGGAACAAAATTCGAAACGCAGCTCTGCCCAAACGTTGGAAAAGTGGGTCGGTAAACTTAGAAATGTCCCTTCTAAAGAACAAGAGAAGCAGTACTTCGCATGCTTAAAAGTTTAGGAAAAGAATATTTCATTTTCTGCGAGAGAAGACTTTTGAAATTAGTATATAATTTTCAAAAGGTGAATGCAGCTCCACGCCCCTTTTAAAATGGAACAACAGAGAATTAATACAGATATGCGCCTTTTAACGACGGGGATACGTTCTGAGAAATGCGTCGTTAGGGGATTTCGTCCTTGTGCGAACGCCATAAAGTGCACTTACACTAACCTATATAGTACAGTACAGCCTACTACATACTTAGGCTATATGGTATAGCCTATTGCTCCTAGGCTACAAACCTGTAAAGCATTTTAACTGTATTGAATACTGAAAGCAATTTTAATACAATGGTAAATATTATAATATTATAATATTATAATATTATGGGCCCACCGTCGTATATGGGGTCCGTCGTTTATGGGGTCCGTCGTTTATGGGGTCCGTCGTTTATGGGGTCCGTCGTTGACCGAAGAGTCGTTATGCGGCGCGTATCTGTAGTTGATTGGGTTTGTAAGCTGATATCCATAGCATTATATAGGAATGGTTTCACGAGAGTCAACTTCATTTGCCAAGGATAAGAGGATTCAACCTTCCAAAGATAAATGGCTAAACTCTCCTATGGGGTAATACCTTTAAAGTAGAAAGCGGTTGTTTTGTGTCTTTATCACGTGGACGAAAGTGGCGTATGAAATTCGACAAAATTCTGTAAAAGTTTACCCTAGAAGAGGCCACGAAGGCCCAGAGGAGGAGCAGAGGTATAGCTCTATTCTTTCTTTAACCTCAGTGCTAGATGGTGGTGGGTGGTTAACGCCACGCCCCGGCCGCTTTACCCCCGGGAAAGAGATCCGATACCCATTGTATAGGAGGCTGGGTGGGCCCCAGGGCCGGTCGGGATTGGTGCAGAAAATCACGCCCCCACCGGGATTCGATCCCCGGACCGTCCAGTCTGTAGCGAGTCGCTATACCGTCTGAGCCATCCCGAAACCGACAAACTTCTGTACACTTGTTACTTTTGAGACAGGAAGAAAATAAGTGCTGCACAATGTGGGGAAAATTGCAAGTGCAATATGCTGATGCAAAGCTGCCGGTTCGTTCGTTTTCAGTTCCTCACATTTGCAAGAAGAATCATGCAGGAACACGTACTTGATAAAGATTCGAACTTATAAAACAATTACTGGATGCAAGGAGAATCATTTCCTGAGCCATTGATTGACGTGTGCTGTATATTGCAGCGTGAAATGTTCTATTGGAACAGGAAAATAATGAAACCAATAAGATTATTAGGGCTGTACATTATGCCACGGAAAATGATGTGTTCTTGCCACTATCTGGCCTCTCACAACTTACGAAATACCCCAAATAAGTACAGCTGGGTGAGTGCAGTTAGAACTATGTACTGAACAAGCTTTCCGTGATGAGCAGAAAAGCAAATCTAGGCTTTATATTTGATCAGTATGTTATTGCCAAACTCTCTGCACCTACATAAGTGAGTGTTGCAACTCCTCAAATTCCAGTAAGAGGATTCCATTGTTTAAAATCCGGATTTGAATCACTAATATTTTACCTGATGCTTTGTCACCGGTCACGTCATCCTTATTGTGTTCCGTCTTCTGCCACTGCTGTCACATTTCCTGATTGTGCTCCATCTTCCGCCATTGCTGTCACATTTCCTGATTGTTCTCCGTCTTCCGCCACTGCTGTCACATTTCCTGATTGTGCTCCATCTTCCGCCACTGCTGTCATATTTCCTGATTGTGCTGCAGCTTCCGCCACTGCTGTCACATTTCCTGATTGTGCTGCAGCTTCCGCCACTGCTGTCATATTTCCTGATTGCGCTACAGCTGTTTTCATAAATGATCGCTCATTTCCCAATTGTACTGCAGCTTCCACCACTATTCACATGTTTCCTGATTATACTCCGGCTTCCGTCACTCTTCGCCCATTTCCTGAATGTAATACAGCCTTATTCAATGATCGATTATTTCCAGTTTCATTCCACCTTCCTTCGCCGGTCGACAATATCCTAATTTTACTACAGTTTCTTCTACCAGTCACACATATTTTGAAACCCCATGTTATTTTCAGACGAGATTTTACTTCTAGAAAATGAAACGCATTTCACTAGTGATTCAAAATGAGCAGTTACAGGCAGGGTCATTCACCGGCTAAAACGCGCTTGGTGTTGTGCCTTGTGCAACAAACACAGTCGAATGGTAGAAGGAAGGGAACAGAAAGAGGCCAAATTTCTAAAATCATAATTAGCTCACTAATAAAGAAGGAACAAAAATAAAGAAAGATAGAACACAGAAAAAAAAGTGCGTACGGCTGTCAACAGTCTTTAAATGGACCACTCTGTATTCCGTTCTGTCGTCTTACGTAATTGCAGTAAATCTGGATCCGAATTTAAAAGAGTAATTTGGATAAATGTTTCTGTTTGAAGAGTATACACGTATATATTGCACCAAGGTACACACAAATTAACTGACTCTGGTATCCAGGTAAAATGAGCAAAATACACTTTTTAAATCTTATTTAGTCACTTGATTTTAAGAGTTTGGCTATGATTTCATAATGTAATGAATGTAAGGTTCGAATGTAAAATTTGGAAAGTTTACTTGTACTCTGTAACGACAAAGCCACTAAACTCTGACAATGAGGACGTCCAAATCAGCAGTTCACTGCACTGAAAAAAATGCATGATTATACAGGTTAAGCACCTCACAATGTATATAACCCAGTGCGACTAGGTAATTGCCCTCATTCACTCATACACACTCGATTCCAATACGATATACGTCGAGATGTTACAAGTGGAGAAGGTTCTTGGCTCGAAGCCCAGAAGAAGCAGTACTATATGTACAGGACACGTTTGGCTTCTGATTACACGAGGTAAGCTGTGCTGAATGTATTGGGAAATTCGTATTTCTTTGGTAACATCCACAACGAGTTGAGAAATTTTCAGTTAACGTTGATTGGTTAAATTTACTTGAGATCATCATTCTAAATCCCTAACGTTATACTGGGTTATACAGAAAGTGGGATAAGGCAAATATTTTGATTGACTATTAAACTTTAACCCTTTTATTCCAATTTGTAAACACGCGTATAAACTGCTAAATTGTATAGTTGCCCTTAGACTAGCTGTATAAATCAAATAGCTTCAGTAGACAATACTTTACCAGCATTAATATAGTCTACTCAGCAAACTAATTATAACGTCCTTGAGCTCCCGACAAGGTGACTGCGTAACAGGGTAGAAAGCAAGCTCTACTTTAGTTGGCTCGTGCCATATAAATAGTTATCAGTTACCTACTTTCAAAATTTGAGCAAAAACTGAAAGGTAACAGCGCTATCAGATTGTGAAGTCCTAGACGACGAGGTTAGGACCGTCAAAGTCACACAGTCTGCAGTGTCTCGCGAGTAGGATGTAGTTGAATTTACACTATCATCTCGGGAGGCATTACAGCAAGTTCGTCTCCGAAACACTTATCTATTAGTGCAAGAACACTCGTACTTATTAAAAATTTACAGTTAGTGTGTACCAGAGATTAACATAATATGACATTTAATAATATTCATACTGTAATAAATGAACAAGTTACTTCAGATTTGAGTTAGAAATCAGTCGCGCACAGACGTGACAAGCTCGTGAATGCTGACAATAGCAGTGCACTGCACTCACAAATATGTGCAACTTAGCCGTTGATTTCCTGTTTGTCGTAAAGTAGCGGAGTTTACGAACACTTAGTGAACTTCTCCGTGGCAAACAGCGCAATGCACTGTACAATACGCACTATTTTTAGATGTGTCAGCGGCCTTACTTTATAAAGTCCACTGTAACTGGGCGAATGTGCTCATTCTCGTGGAAATTTTCGTAGTAGTTGTGTGTTTGTTTAACGTGAAGATTGTTCTGACTTTTGCACTACAGAAGACTTTAAATTATGTGTGCGGGACGCCGGCTTCTGCTAAATATACAGGGTGAGCTGTGTTGAACTTATTAGAAAACTGTTGATTGAACTGACGCGAGTTGAGCAATTTCGGTAAACGACTATTTAGGAAAATTTACTTAGAAATTTAATTCTAAGTTACCGGTATACTTTGGACTATATACACGAAGTTGAAACGAGTATTTGGACAGGTAATAAATTTAAACTTTCTATTTGTTATATGGTGACGGCGTAAATTATGGTCGTTTGTGTATTTTTATTTTTTTATATTGAATAAATTTTGGGGTTAGTTACTAAATTTGGATGACATAATTGACGTAATATTACTACTAACTGATGTCCCTGGAAGATTAGATAAGCTAAGTGATATATATAGAAGAGTGCAATTTTTATTTTACTTCGTTTTGTGGCGGAGTAGTTCGCCAGATTTGCGACAGCTTAAATTTGGTTGTAAGTCTGGCTGGTGGCAGCACAGAAGTTAGAGCCCTCGGCGCCGACGGCAATAACCGCACCCTTTTAGTAATAGTGTCTCCACGAGACGGGTCCAGTCAGGCCAGGGTACCAACTCGGGAGGCACTACAATACTTTAAAACTTGCATTTAATATATAGGGTTATTCGAAATGATTGTCGGGGGTTTTAACAACTTGCCATACACAATACTGTACACTTGAGATGGGAGTATATGCATTTTATATTGAATAGAATGACACTCCAAGTTTTTGTTCCATACCTTACACATCCCGGACTTGAAGGTTCGAATCAGAACCGTCATTGAAACCATCACCGCTGACACGCTACAAGCAGTTTGGAACGAACTCGATTATCGTGTTGATGTTTGTAGAATCATAGAGTGTGCACATATAGAGCATCTGTAAGGTATGTAACGAAAACTTGGAGTGTTGTTCTATTAAATAAAAAAAATATATACTGCTATCTCAAGTATATTGCGTACAGCAAGTTGTTAAAACCCCGACAATCATTTCGAATAACCCTGTACATAAAACAGTTAAAAAAATGCAATTTTCACTTCACAAATAATGTGGGTAATGTTTTACCATTACAAAGACCGATTTGGAAAAACAGCTTTTTTCTTAAGATAAATAATCCTTTTGTATTCTGCAAATAACACAAAATTTATTGACACTTTCTGTTAACAAAACGCAGAATTTACGTACAATGCATACTAAAAGTACAGTTCCACAAATATTACAAGTAATTAAATGGTGTGGCATTTTTTTGTATAATTCATCCCGTTGTACCGTATTATATTAGAAACTGATAAACCTACAGCCGTCAATCACAAATAATTTTATCATTCCGTCTACACCCGCTACATGTTTCGGTCGTACTGACCGTCCTCGGGCATTAAATATCATGTACTTAATGAAGGTGTTGAACGGATATTCAAAGTTTGTTGTGGCTGACCGCTGTTAAGTTTATCAATTCTATACGGCATAAATATTCTACATTAAACAGTACAATTGCCGGTCCCAGTGACCGCGCGTAGGCGTAGGTCTGCGGCCGCTCGCCTACTGAGATCGTGGGTTCGAATCCCACCGGGGGCATGGATGTTTGTGTGTTGTGAATTTTGTGTGTTGTCAGGTAGAGGTTTCTACGACGAGCTGATCACTCGTCCAGAGGAGTCCTACCGACTGTTATGCGTCGGTGTGTGTGATCTAGAAACCTCATGAATGAGGAGGCCATGGCCCGCGTTGGGCCGCCGCGCCACAAAAGAAAATAGTACAATTACATAAATAACAAATAATATCGCACAAGAAATTCTAACACCAATCTAGTAGACAAACGAATCTAAAGAAACTGCCGCTGCATATATGACCAAAACAAACAAAAAAAACACTCTACGAATAATTCACATTTGACACTGTCACTGCACAAATTGTGCACACAACCCACAATTTCATAAATCATCTACTCAGAAACTGCCATTCCATAAAAGATATATATATATTAAAACGGTGTATGTGGTCAACAAAAATGTACAAGTTAAAACGAAACGAACTGCCTCGTGGCCAGTGTGTGCTATAAACCCCACAAAATGGAAAAACTTTGCTTAAGCTCACCGGGGCATTCTTCTGTCCCAGTCTCCCCTTCGACCACAACCCAATCCCCGTGGCTCAAGCCTTCCTATCTATAATGCTGCGAATCGTATGACGGGCACAAGCCACTGTCAAGTGCATTGAACCACAGTAGGTCTAGGTCAGACACGATCACGCGTAACCCTTCACATCATGTGGGTAAAATAAAGGCAATATTTACTTACTTACTCCATGGAGCAGAGTACTTCTTGAAAAGATAAACTGTTTTTAGCTAGACAAGAAATTACCCGAATTTTATGGAAACCGAAGGTTCATTACCGCATTCACATTTGCCCGCTACCTGGCCCAATCCTGAGTAAAATAAAGTTACAATAAGTGTGACTGTCTCTGGGCACTCCAAAAAGACATATGGGGAACTGGAAGCAGGGCTGCTCTTATTATTGCTCTCAGAATTAATTGGAGGTGGATGGCCAGCCTCACGCCCAGGCCGCTTTACCTCTGGAGAAAGAGTCCCGTTTATCTATTAAACTGGAGAGGCTGGGTGGTCTAATAAAGTCACGGTTATCATGTAATATCTATCAATCAAACCATTAGAGAACATGGCCGAATTTTATGGAAAGTGTAGGGATACTTACACTGCCTATTATTAAAGCTGATTAGTGCCTGTTTAATCTTTGTAATTTAAATTTATTCTAAACAACATTTAAACTTTCAGTACACACCTCACAGAAAACTTACTACGTTTCCACCATTAGGACCAATTTTAAATGCAGTTTAACACAGTAATCGTTATTTTTATGTTCATTAACTAATATTTATTACTACACCAAAAATTATAATATAATTTTATACTAATTATATGAATTGGTTGGTGTAATAATAAATATTAAACTGATTGTTGTTTGCTTTGAGAACCACATCA
>Ga0136643_10014812_pt1 | contig 11719 bp, 10 predicted proteins | sample TergutLab28metaG_FD_96883 | JGI IMG/M metagenome (GOLD analysis project Ga0136643, IMG submission 96883) | Labiotermes labralis P1 segment gut microbial communities from Petit-Saut dam, French Guiana - Lab288 P1 (version 3) (version 3) | ecosystem: Host-associated > Arthropoda: Insects >...
CTGGGAGTGAGAAGATGGAGAGAGTTGGTGGCAGATAGGAAAAAATGGAAGGACATTGTTCGACAGGCCAAAGCCCACAGTGGGCTGTAGTGCCAATGGAAGAAGAAGAAGTAGAGGAAGAAGAAGAAGAAAAAGAAGAAGAGGAAGAAGAAAGTGGTTTTTAGTATTGTATTTCATAAACTGAAATTTAAAAATCACAACTACTGTTTTATTATAACTGTTCCTTTATTGCATCTCTTGTTGCTATGCATGCAGTCCAAACTATTTCAACTAGAAACCTCCAAAGTATTTTTTATCATACATTACAATTGATATATCATTATAATTCAAGCCCAGAGAAAATGTGCTTTTATGCATTAAAACAGTACTGTCCGTTTCCATTATAATTACGGTAGATGCGGTTTCAGTACATTTGAATAAGGCAAATACTGAAAGTGTTACTGTAATATTTACATTGCTTATACTGCACATAAAAAAATGTTATTATTGTGTTTTGAAAATTTAACTTCTTGAGCATGTTGTTTTTTAAAACTTTATATTAACTGTTGTAATACTTTATGTAGTTATTCAAAGTTGTCTGAAATTCTGTTTGTGCACTACATAAGCAACTATCTGCCTTCATGCTCAGTTGAACTAAGATATGAATTCTGTGACATTAACCACATTTTGTAGTAAGCTAATTTAGGCACAGGTTTATTATTCTGAAAAAAATCATGCATTTTACATAAGAGATTTATAAATTAATGCAATGCAGTCATATATCGTTTTTGTTCCTTGTAGAATATCCTGATGTAAATGACATTCAGTTCTTTGGGTCGATCCACATTAATTTCCAAATTACTGAGTGTGAAATATGCTAACTTAAAAGTATAGCAATAAGCACGCATAAAAAAATGAAATGTCTTTGTGTTTTACAGAATTCTTTGCTATCTCTTTATTAAAGTACAAATATATTTGTAAGATTTGAAATTCTCATGGTGATAATTATGAAGAAAAATGTCCTCTGGAATCTGAAAACAGACTACATAGTATTTTCTGAGGTATGATGCCAGACAATCGAGTTTCATCTGGGATGTGATGCCTCGCTACACAGTATCATGTGGCATGTGATGTCAGATTATGCAGTAGCACATTGCAGAAGACAGATTTCTCCACAAATATACTTACACGTGTAACGTGTTGTTATTTGTTGAAGAACGGTTTATTAACTGGTTTGCATAATATTTACCTGAATATAAGACAATACCCATTCAAAAACTGGAATTGAAAACAGAAAATATTTCAATTTAAGTGTTGTAACATTTTCTTGGAAGTCATTGCTAAATATAATTCTGAAATAAAACACATTGAACTGCAATTTATTCATTAGTACTTAAAAATATAATCAGAATTACAAGTTTATGTGCACTTTTTTACCACCAGAAAATATTACAAACATATTAGAGTCCAATCATTTCTTGAAACCTTTCTGTCTACATATGAATGGAAGGAAGGCACAGGTGTTGCAAAGGCAAAACTCTGTGAGCGCCAATACCAAACAGCAGAAGAGGTAGCACATACATGCTGGAAAACATACATTTTTAGGCTAATTTATCTGACATTGGTATGACGCAATGTTCAAGGCTATGAACTCGAAGAGTGACCAACTTCTTAGTTGTCAGTATACAGACCACAATATTTTGGAAATGGGTTCCAATTAACATCTTCAGGTGGAAAGGATATAATGATAACCCTACTCAAATGGGTTCAGAGGTAGAGCTGCTCTGATATCTCAGTGGCTCAAAACAGTATGTAAATGAGGGACAAACCCCATATAAATAGCACTATATTTTAATGTTTAATAATTACCCTGGCACACACAAACTTGAAACTCATCACTTTTGTTTTGCTATGCATAATTTTGTTTTAATGTAGAGTACATATGAGAGCCAATGTCACTATTATCACACTGTTCAACCCTTCATATTCCAGCTCTTCCATGTGCGGCCATTAGCGCCCTGACTCTCGCACCACCTGAGAATCAGGAAAATTTTTTGTTTAGCTAAAATTCAAAACCTCCATTAAGTAACAAACTAGTACTGATTATGCAGTGTGGCCAAACATTTTTAATATATTTGTTCTTAGGACTGCTGGCGTCAGTTACGGACGGTTCATGACCATGCGTTGTAAGTTAATCTGTCAACATTTATTCAGAACAGTTGGTGACAGGTAAGAGGGGAGAGATTTAAACAGAGAAACGGTTAGGAGCTGATAACGGACGCTAGCAGTCCTGTAAGGAATTAGTCGCGTACGAGAGGTGGTGTAGGTGGGAGTACAAGTGACTGTGTTATATTAATAAAATATTATTCATTTGTTTAACTTGATACAGCACGACTTTTTTTCATTTTATCAACCATAAATTGAGTAAATAAAACAACAAGTAAAAAGAAATAATTAAAACTTTATATGATTCGGTGAGCCACACCCGTTTCCCGAAAGAGGATCACCTACCAGACTGTGCATGTCGGGACAACAAAGTAACAAAGTGTGATCGTGTAGAACAGTGTCCTAATTTTATATGACTAATATCATTTGTCGGATAAAGTGCAGTACTTATACATGGTATTACATAAAGCAAATGATTGTGACAGCAAGAACCTAAAATTCTATACCATTCCTAACAATCGTCATGGCCACAAAGTATGGTAAAGAAGTTCCCACTGTGCACATCTTAAAGCAATATAGGAAAGCGGAGGTATAGTTCCACACGTTCTTAACTTTGGTACAGATCAACGTGCATGATAAACTGTTATAGTCACAGAAATCATTTCATTGTACACAATTGTTACAAGACACCTACATCTCTTAGATGTTAAATTACGTTCAAGAGGACTTGTCTTGTATTCAGGTAAGTACAGTTATATAATTTTATGCTGAAAGGACAGTCACATGTGACATCAGGCCAGCTCAGTTTATATGAGTTGATTGCGGATGACAATTATGTTACTGTTTCATGACTTAAGATTTTATTTTTTGTGTAAGAAGACTGGAGAGAGTCTTAGAAGAAAATGTGGTGATCTTTGCTGCAATACAATTTTTTATACCTATGAGTTCCATAATAATTTGAGATCTAACTTTCAGTTGTAAAGTGTGATTTCTTCTTACACATTCGTGCAGCAACCAAGTCATCATGAGAAAAACAATCATACACGTATTTCCAAATCAACAAGATAATTCACAATAAGGTGTTATGTCAATAAATTATGATCCCCAGAAATAAATAAAAGATATAGAAGATTAAGAATTTTTTTTTAGCAGAAGGCAATGAAATACTTCGATGGTCCTTATATTTTACATACACTGTTTCACTGTAAAACATATATAAGTCGTTGGTTTTAATTTCATTCCTGTAAACACAGTATCTGATTTCAGTTTCATCTTAACTATTTGTATTTCGATTGTTAAAGTTTACCCTGCATAATTTCATGAAATAACTTCAGATAACTCATTTCTAATACACATGGGGTTTAATTAATCCATGGTACATTTTACAGTTTTGAAGAAGTTAATTCAACCCCGATATGTGACATTTAAAATACAAGCAGGGATTATTTTGTCAGAAAATACATAAATGGATACAAATATATATGTATAAATAACTATACCCAAAGTTTCAAGTTGTACCTGCTTCTTTTATGTGTTAAATATTTATATAATTTACAATAACAAATTCCCCCCTCCATATCAATTATGAAACATAAACTTTCCAGAAAAAAGTTCCCATATACAGTATTATAATAATTATGTATCTTATTCACAATAAAATTATTAATATACTCTACTTAAATATTATATATATAAATATTTCTCGTGAGTGTACATAATATATTGTGCTATTTACAGCCTTTATAATAACATTTCATGTTATGTAAAACATATTTTTTAATAAAGATGGTAGTGAAATTCAACAGCCATGTCTTTGAAACAAGTGTTGTGCATTTTTGCAAGAGTGAAACTGCAGAGGTACACTAAATATACAGATGTCATTTATACAGAAAAAAAAAAGAGAGAGTTTTGAACCTACTTACAAAACTAAATAGGAATGATTTACATTGTCATTTTAAGATCCACCTGAAGTGTCCTAATTATAAAGGCTATTGGGTTGTGGATTTGACTCAGTTAAGTACTACATATGAAAACTGTGAAGACCAGAAGGAGGGATACCACCTCAGAACATGTTTTGAACATGGGGATGAAACTTCATTCAGAAATCCAAAGAATAAACTCCTGTTGACTTACAACAAACAGTTCCTTTTCATTTATATAATCTCTACAAACATGCTAGCAGGAACTACAAGCTAATAATTACAAAACTTACTGATCTCTTTCCCTGAATAATTTACTAAACATAACCTCAAAATTATTATCTACACCATGTTTATAATTCTTAACCTATGAGAAATATTTCATACAAAACTGTTATACATGTTTACAGTCTACTGCCATAAAAAAATTCATATTACTACCTCTGATGATTGGTTTCTACAATAAAACTCAAAGTAAGTACAATGTTTTACATTCTGATGTTAAATGAAGAAGCTGTATTATTGGAATGCACTAACAGTGAAAAATACTTCAGTTGTAGCAAATATAATTTAGAATCTCAGTGTAAGGAGAAAACATGGCCAGGCTTCAGGGGTGAAACTCAAATTTCCAGAAAGTGAGCAAGTTGGATCAAGTACTGATGACTCTGATTTGCATTTGGGAGGCACTCATTTCAAATATCAGCTAGGAAACTGACTATCCCAAGTGTGGTTGTTTGTGGTTTACCTGGCAACTTTCAGTTATGACAAGACTGCTTCTTTCCACATCCTTTCCAATTCAAAATTATCATCCATTAACTCATGGCTATAGTTTGAATTAATGTCACTGAATAACTTAGACATATGGAGACTGCAGTCCACAACTAGAGAGGTGGCATCCCTGACTGGAAGATTTTTGTACATTAATTATTAAAACAGGAATAATTTGATTATGATTAAATGACAACTAAGTACTGTATTTAAAAGTGATTTAACTTAATGGTACACATTTTCATACATCTGAAAAGATTTAAGAGTCCAACAGTGCAAATGTTCAAACAAAGAACAGATTATATATTCAGTTACACACATTCAGTAATATAACAACTTCTCTGTATCAGTCCAAAACTGATAGTTTATATGATCAAATTTGCATTTACAATAAAAAAAATACTTTCACCATAAATTCATTGATTCTTTTGTCACAGCATCTCACAGCATTGCAATATACTTTTACTATTAAATTGATAGTCAGAGACTGAGATCAACAACTAACATATTTAAAATATCTTTTAGTTAACATACAACTTTTCTTATAATGAAAATATCGACAACATCTGACTCACAAAATCCACACATATTTACATAAACATTCACTCAAATACACTCTCATGCATATGAACATATATTTGTCATTACTTCTCTTAATTTCAATGTGCAATAAACGCATTTTAGTGCCTCAATGAGAAATATATAGTATTAAGACTATGATAATATATTTATATCTATGTTAAGTTATGAGCCTTTACTGTTCTATGTATTTAGTGATTCAAAGTTATTTAAGTTGGAAGCAACTTGGATGTATGCATCATTTGAGATTGTGTCACAAGTATTCATCTAAGTTAACAGCCCTTTAAAAAGTGTATTCAAATTGTTTTAAACATATTGTGTGGTGTAAATGACCTTCAGACATCTTGTACCTTGTCATTTGGTTTTTTATGTATGTAAGTTAACTCTCGTCCAACCAAATTTACCTCGGTTAGCTAGTATCATAAGATTTCTGATCATTTAAGTTCCCATCAAGAAGAATGATGCTGAAGATATATGGCTACAAAAACACGACAATTATACAGGATTTACTGCATCTGATGGTAGAGTTTTGGTCTCAATATTCAGCCATCTTAAGCACCCCCCACATACATACAAGCACACACAGTGTGTTTTTCTTCTTTGAAGAAATCTGGTAGTACTCAAGAAAAATTGCCAATTTTAAACCTGTATGGCTTACATTCTTCCTTAACCTTTTAAAGCCCAGCAGTTAATGTATGTACCACCTGGGAAATCGTTAGCATAACAGTAATCCCAATTATGGTTTCAGGTGTCTGTTATAGAGCCCAGTGGTGTGGTAACACAGGAATGGGCACACAGATTGAGGGATGCTGACTTTCGCTTTCATGCAATTCTCCGCCCTCAGTTAGCTCTTTGGTTAGTTGGTTGGGTGGATACATACCACCTGCTCGAACCTTAAGAAACTCTGAATTTTACTGACAGAGTGTATTTATGCAGTCTGAGTAAGTCTCACAATAAGCAGTGATTATTTACCCATACAATATTAAATATTTGGTCTTCATAGTGGACACAGTGTTCTCTGTGAGGTAGGAACTAAAATTCTCTATGTAATTTAGATAAACATCGGTCTTCAAAAGGTGCTTGTACTGTGTACTGCTGTGTGCAACCATTAAAAATAACTCTGTGTGTGTGTGTGTGTGTGTGTGTGTGTGTCCTCTACCTAAATGTTGATACATTTTTTTAATTATGGGATTTTTCTTGTGGAAAGTATCTGGTGACTCACTCAATGTGTTAAGCAGACTGTATGTGTCTGTTGTTGCCACTACTTCAAAAATTAAATATTTATATACAACGTTAATGACAATTCGTGAAATGGGCTGAGATGTGAAATAAAACATCAACACTGTCAAACACTAAGTTCAGAAAATAACACACAATCATTTACATATTAACAAGACTAACAAATAACTGTAAATAAAAAAATTACGAAAAGATTTACACTCTCTGGACACTTTACACATGTGTTGTGATATAATTAATAACAACCATTGATTAATTTCTTTTTTTTCATTGCACACCACTTGAAGAGCACCAATCACACAGTCCAGTGCAACTATACAGCAAAATTCACTGAAAGTTAATTAAATATAATTTATTTACATACAGATGAAAGAAACACTGCATTTTATTATCTGATGGTTTAGTTGGTCTGGACAGTATTAATGATAATGGCATAAAGAATAAATTCTTCAGAAGCATTTGAAATAGTTAATGTTTAGCTGAAATTTATAATTTAGATTATAGGTGCACAAATCCCAGGTGCCAGGTCACACTGGCGAATAGTGTGTACTCTTGTGCCTAATATTTGTGGGTCCATACTGCACATCACCCTCCTGGAGCCTAGAATTTTGATTTTTTTATGTTTTCCATCCTGAAGTGTTGTAACATATAAATACAACACGTCATTCAATAACACAACACTTCATTTATATACAATAAAAACAGTATATAATATCAGGGCGACATGTTTCGACCTTTATTAGGTCATCTTCAGGCCCTCTGAGAAAACAGATCCAAGCACTGTCTATGTTTCAATGCATTGTGGGATCCCAAACGCTTACAAATTTTTGTTACAATACTTACTTTCCTATAACAAAAATTTGTAAGTATTTGGGATCCCACAATGCATTGAAATATAGATAGATCTTGGATCTGTTTTCCCTGAGGGCCTGAAGATGACCTAATAAAGGTCGAAACATGTTGCCCTGATAATATACTATTTTTATTGTATATGAATAAAGTGTTGTGTGTTATTGACTGACGTGTTGTACATAACTAGAATTCTGAGGTGGTTTCTAGATTTTCTTGAAAAATTTGTGCACTCCTGATGTAGATAGTTTGGGTAAATGATGCACATCTTTTGTGAAAGTAAGGATTCTATTTTATTAAGATAATGTGGCAATTTAAACTTTGTTTTATTAGTCACAAGCTCTTCTTGAACTTTCCATTTTAATGAGAAGCTGGTATGATCGAAAGCAAACAAAAGCTCTGTGCGTACATTTTAAACCCAATGAATAGATATGATATTCTTGAAAACCTTAACATTACAGGTCATGCATCAAATATGTCTCACTGCTAAAAAACTGGTACAATGGTGCAATGAGCTTCAGTGTTTAAGACAGACAATTTTGTTGTAATTGTGTGGGTCCATCACAGAAATCAACTCCCTTATGATAAAGATATGGTGTGATGCCATATGGTTTGGTGGACAGGTACATGCTAATTTTGTCAGAGGAACATCCACATATGTACAGTTCAGCAGTAACTCATCACAGAAAGCTATTTTGCATGGAAGCCATAAAGTTATTTCCCATTCTTGTTAAACTATGAAAGGTAAAAGGCAAAGTCGACCCTGTGCATGACTAAAAGGCATATGGAGGGAGAAGAGGATAGCTCCAATAATTTTTAACCTCAGCACTGGATGACGGTGAGTGGTCAGTTTCAGGCTTCAGGTGCTTGACATCTGGTAACCACTGAACAGGATGATGGGTGGGTCTGAGATGTAATCTGGATATGTGGGTAGTCAAACCCAGTATTATCCAGCCCATAGCCTGCTCACTATAGACAGTGAGATACCCTGGTTCCTTTTATAAAATTATACCTGTATAAAACATATATAATTTTCAAAGATGTTTAATAATGTATCACTTTTTGCCCTGTAATAATGACAGTTTTCCCCAGAAGGTCACCATGTTGGTATAATTTATGACAGCAAATTAAAACAATCAGGGTAGAAGTGTAAGCCACTTGGGAAAGAATGGTATGGATATAGTGTGAACAGAAGAAAAAAACTGGGATTGAACAAACATAATAATTGTTCCTCTAGAATGCTGGTACCTATCTACATATCCAACAACAAGTGTTGCATCAGAGTAGACACTATTTTAATATTTACTGGCCACAGGATGTCAGATCTCTCTTTTCCATGTTTAACAAAATAATCACAATCAGATCATGGCCCTTGTACACTTAAATTACCAACAGGCAGAAAAAAATGAGTCCTCCAGATTTTAATGTCACTCTCAGATTTCAGAAAAACCAATCACATCAAGGAATGTTGTTTTGTATCATACAACCATACTCACAGTTTTCACAGAACATTTGACAATTTCATGGCTACTAACTGTGACAAAAATTAATTATGAGCATTAGTCTAATATTCTTTAGACTTTCTCTGCCTGAATCATCAGAAAATAATAATTCCTGGAACAAGGTAGCAAAAAATGTCTATGAAAAATTGCAAGTCTACTCTGAATTGACTTGCTGATTGCCTGAGAATATTTTATTGTAAGTGTTCGTGTTTGGATATGATGCATTCAACAACTTATAGATCAATTTTGAGACACAGCCACAGCATATATGTATGGCATTTATTCTATCTCTGATCGAATGCACGTAACAGACATGGTGACGAAATTTTTTTTTTCAGGAATCTGATTCCAACACAACTATTTCATTGTGTCTGTTTAACGATGAGCTGCTTGACTTAAAACAGAAATTACCCTGCATGTTTATCTGGTACACAATGTCAAGTGTAAGTGACAAATACATGAAAGTTAATCAGAGAAATGTTTCATACTTAATATATATTTCTTCCAACCAAATGAACCAGACTTTGAGAAATATGGCAATTGTATGTAATATTCCTACAGTGGCTACTCCTCCAAAATTAATCTCAGCGGTTAAAGAAACCCACCAAAGAACATATATTTTTTTTGTGGCACTGCGGCCCAATGCGGGCCATGGCCTCCTCATTTACGAGGTTTCTAGGTCACACACATCACAGCATCACAGTCGGTACGACTCCTCTGGACGAGTGATCAGCTCGTCGCAGAGACCTCTACCTGACAACACACAACACTCACAACAGAAAAACATCCATACCCCTGGTGGGATTCGAACCCACGATCTCAGCAGGTGAGCGGCTGCAGACCTACGCCTTAGGCCGCATGGCTACTGGGATCGGCACAGAACAACATATTAAAAACTGAGAATTCATCCACCTTACTCACCAGATGCCAACATATGACCAAACATTTGATGTAAATTCTGCAATAACCACAACATCATGTTGTTTTACGACAAAATCCATCTGCTCTACAGTAATCTTCATACAGACTGTATAATCATGACCTGTCTCTGTTAACTTATCTCTATTTGGAGCCCTTTCTTACTACTAGTACACATTTTAGAACATCACGTAAATCTGATATGCAGAATTAGAATAACCTATCAGTTACCTCAGCCTATAAAAATATTTCACACGCAAGTCATGTTGTTATTTCCCACTTTCATAAAAGATAAATGATAACTAATGTCCAAACACCTGTCATTGTTTTTAATTCTTCACACTATAAACAATAATATCAGCGTTTCCAACAAGGCCACTATTTCGGTATAGTTCACGACCCAAAATTAACAAAAACCAAAATTCATATATATCCAATGACGTTTGTTTATATTTGTTGCATAAACACTCATCACTTAGGGCCTATAATACTGATACGTATAGTTAAATAAGATAAGTTCCTAATATAGTTCTGAGTAACTGCGCCTGTTCAGAATCTTAAGAGAGATTATAAATAGTGTGATCACAAATGTGTACATGACATGCAATCCCGCAACAGAATGAGACAAGTGTTAACTTCAGCCAGTGCTCTATTTATGCCCATGTGATTTTCATCCATTAACTGTAACAATGTTAATCAAGGTGGCGCAGTTGGTTGAGGCACTGTGCTACAAACCGGAAGGTCGCGGGTTCGATTCTCGATGGTGTCACTGAAAATTTTTCGTTGACATAATCCTTCCGGCCGCACTATGGCCCTGGGTTTGACTCAGCCTCTAACAGAAATGAGTTCCAGGAATATTTCCTGGGGGGTAAAGGCGGCTGGTGCAAAGGGCTGACAACGTTACTACCTTCATGTGCCAACTGTCTTGAAATCTGGAAGCCTCAACCTCCTGCAACCCAGAGGGCCTGTCCAGACCTGTACAGGGATTGCTTTACTTTGCTGTTAACTAAGTGGGAAATATAACAAATTCAACCCTTTGAAGACTGACATTCATCCCAATTATACATAACAGTTCAATTCGTACCTTGCAAATGACACAGTCTATGTCCATTATTGACAAATCAGTTACAGTTGTTTAGGTTAAAAATCACTCTGTTCAGAGAATCATACAACAAACATAAACACAAGGTGTGGATAAACACAGATTTTAAATATTCACAGCAGAGAATAGATACAGTTGAAGTTTACCACCAGGCTTTAAACAGTTAACATTATTAATGCCCAGTACAATGTCATACCTGTAGCTGAAGCTTGAATAGTCATTCCCCATTTTTGTCATTTTGACATACACTGCTATTTCGAGGAATGCATCCAAAACATAAATCTGTGATTACAAACCCTGTGTAACAAATATTATATCCAGTACATATAAGAGCTCTCAAAAGGCATTATGCATATTAGCATATCCACATGCTTGATATTTAAGTATGACAACACAACACTAGTTATACGTGACAGTAGTCTGTAAGTACTGACTGAGAATTATCATGAAGTGACTGATAAAGATTATACAAATGCAGTCAGTTTCACCATTCAGGATAGTTATGTCACACACATTATTCTTTATAATCATCATATGATGCTTCTCAAGTCAAGGAATAACACAGTCAACAGCCGGGATAACAATAACAGGGTTGCAGTGGTGCCAATGTAACCTAATTCACATTTAAAAAACTATCAGAGTATCTGATGTTTATTGGACCATGCATCATTGTGGTAACTGAAGAATGAAAAACCAAC
>Ga0136643_10014814_pt1 | contig 11719 bp, 10 predicted proteins | sample TergutLab28metaG_FD_96883 | JGI IMG/M metagenome (GOLD analysis project Ga0136643, IMG submission 96883) | Labiotermes labralis P1 segment gut microbial communities from Petit-Saut dam, French Guiana - Lab288 P1 (version 3) (version 3) | ecosystem: Host-associated > Arthropoda: Insects >...
TAGTGGTCAAATCACAGTTTTTCCCAATATTCACAAGAGCACCTAAGATGTTAGGTTAGAATCAGTGTCTGGTATGTCATCTTCAGTTTTACAATCGTTTATCAACATTTGGATTATTAATTTCAATGAACTTATTTCTTCAGACGCCTTTCTAAGTACACACACCAGTTCGTTACAACTTGAACAATCTATTTCACCATTTCGACTTAACAAACCAGAGTATAAAACAAAACAACCAGTCACTTCCGCCATCTTGAAACCATACAGCACGCGTGCACCAACACGAAAGAAGATGAAAGAACACAATTGACAAAAAGTGCATAATCAGACTCAGACAGTTAACTGAACCAATACAAGATATAGAATAACTGTACATATAAGTACAATAAGTGTTATAAGCTATGCAGTTACACCCATTAGGAAATTACCTAAAATATACTAACCATAACCCATAGCAACAAGGAGAGCTCTCCAAACTTCCTGTTACCAAAAGATAACATATTAATGTAGCTTACTTTAAGTCTCGTGATACAACCTGAAGATGGCCCAAAACATGTAGTAACCTCCTATAATAGCCAATAAAACAGTTGTGTTAGACTTAAGTGCCACGCACTAACATTACCAAACGATTGTACAACACACGACGGGGATGACGCACGTAAGAAACAAACCTTGATTTCTATGCCAGTATTTTTATAGTACTGCTACTTCTATGCAGTTTTTCTTTTTCCAAACAAAACTGAGTACATTAATTTCATTTTAAATTCTGTGGCAAGGTGTAACTTCTGTAGATGGAAAGCCACATATACATTGTAGATTGTGGTCTTCCTGGTTCGACAGAAGTTATTAACTGGTGGTTACCAACATTTCAGAGGAAGCTGCTGCCTCCATCTTGAGGGTGCCTTGTTTCAACCTCTACAGTCAGCATTTCCAAAGACAGTCCCAAAAACAATATACAGTATTTATTCAATTTCAACTTGCCAATTTCATGTTTCTCATACCATGCATATGCTTACATTCATTCATTCATTACATGCTTTCCTTGGCTGGTTAAGTGAATTCAGCTTTCCATGTTAAAGGGTTACTCAGTTCCATTATCAGGTATACAACTCAGCAGTAGATGGGGGTGACTGTTCAGTTAAACACATTTGCTTTTTTGCCCCCCATTACCCATTGAATAGGAGGCCGTATGGACCCACAGCAGTCCGACCTGAAGTTGCAAAAATGGAGACTTTTTTCCTAAAATATGTGTGTCACAAATGATGTTTATAGTACTCAGAACTGAAATGTTATGTGCTTGAGAGGAACAGGTATTACAGCACAGTTTCATAACATAATCTCAGCTAGATTATGAAAAGAAAGAAATCAGGCACTTTGACAGTTTTAGAAACAGCAGCAAATAAATATGATTGTTACACAACATAAAGCATTGAGATGTACACTTTTCAAATTAATACTTTCATTCAATTTTTTATGTCTTCTACATGTTTCAAACCTCATGGGTTCATCCTGAGAAAGACTGTTGCATGCACAATGTTTGTATAGTATGTTTTACATGCATTGGTGCAAGGATGAACCTCTGAGGTTCAAAATATAAAAGTTGTAAAAAATTGAAGAAGTATTAACTTGAAAAGTGTGCATTTTGTTGGTTTATGTTTCCCAATGCATGGTGCCAGAAAAAATGATTGTGTTCATCATCGTCATCATAAACATCAAGGGTTGGACCCTTTGATCTGTTCCATCTCCAAAGTTACAACTGCTCTCTCCAATGTTTATTCAGTCTTCCAATTGTACTCCTTCCTTGTGGTCTGTAGTAATATGATTTCAAAGGGATTCAGTTTTGTGGCGTTCTTTGCAAGTGTTGAAGCCAATTCCGTCTGTATTCATCTATCTTGTATAGTATGCCTGTAATCTGCAGTTCATGGCATATGAAGTCATTTGTCTTGTGGTCATAAAGGGTGTAGCCTGCCACAGGTTTCAATAATTTCATTTCTGCCACTTCAATTCTTCATCTTTGTGAGCCTGTTAGAGTCCAGTTTTTCTGACCCACATAAAAATGTAGGTAAGACTAGAGTGTTGTATATTTTCAAAATAGTTTCCATTCTCACTTTCCTAATAATAGTTCTCTTAATAGTACCTATTAATTGTAAAAATTTTGCCAATTTGGATTCTACATCATTGAAAAATTGGTAAGATATACTGCAACCTAAATAAGTAAATTGACTAACTTGTTCTAGTGTTCCATTTATAATAATTTTTGTTCTTAGGTGATCTGCCCCAACGAAACCAAATACCTTAATCTTTTTTGTAGCAATTTCCACATTATATTCTTTAGATATACTATACTGGAAATGCCTTTGTCAGTATTTGCGAAAGTTACTGCCCTATAGAGTGTTATGTAAGTTTGGCTGTGCATTTGGAGATTGTATTCATCAGTGAGAACAGGCTGCAACATAGTACTGCAAAAACACAGTCATATGGTTACTCAAGTTGCGAGTTCAGCTTATGTTAAGAATTTGAAAATTTTAAAGCTTTACCACGTAGAACTGCATTGTATGCATAATTCCATAAAGTTCAAAGGTAATTAAAATTGTCCTTCACTTCATAGCCCTCATGTATATTGTTGAACTTCATATAGGCCATCAGTTTCAACCTGTAGAACTACTGGACTGGTGCTGTATGTGACCTTCATTATGAGTGACCATGAAATGCCACTGCAGAAGTGATGGTAGTGTCTTGTGCAGCACATTTAAAACCATACCCAAATGGACATTGCATTTGTAAAACAGTGGGCCTGACACTGGTTGGACAAGGGCCTCATTATGACAACCTCATCACCATCTTTGTGCACTTCCTTTGTGTTTCCTGGACAGAATCACTACACACAAATAATGATATTTCTAACAGAGTTTGAAGAGAATAAAATCATGTGCTCCCAAAATACAAATTTCATAATGCATAACATCGTTACAATGAACTATCACTTATACTTGGTATTCAGGCAAGCATTTGTTTAGTTCTTAGACCGAGAAGGAAATTTTCTTGTTGGAACACATTTGGAAATCTAGGAGAAAGGTGGAGTAAAAGCAGATATTTTGAATGATGGGAATGTGTAATATGAGACGTGCGTATTATTACTAACCACAAGGAGTAAAACTGATGCCCTATAAATACATCATACTAACCTTGTTCATGTTTGTCTTAAAACTGCAACTACTAAAATTAAAGCATTAAAAAAATATGGCTTTGATAACAGCTAGGTTAAAAGATGTTATCAAAATGCCAGCGTCTGAAATGTTAGGAAAGGTAAACAGACATACAAAATCCTCCTTGAAACAATCTTTGGGCTGCACTGCCTAGAGCCCAGTGCCTTTCCCACCACTCACCTGAGTTGTGCTTACAACACCACGCAGTGTACAGGCAGAGCACAGCCCGCTCATTTTCTCTTCTCCCCAATGCTTGGAGTCCGTCACAAGTATCTGAATTAAAAATTACTTCATTCATATTGTTCTCAAGAATTTACATGTATCCCAACAAAAATTTTTCTTCGGATATTTAATTTTCTCAAAATTTCTGGGAGGGCTGCAGCCCTTATGGGTGAGCTGTGCCTGCTACAAATCAACTCATAGCTGCATAGTGACCAATGACTTTGCTTGCCCCACGGTACACAGTCCTGTATTAAAGGAGGCCCGCATGCCGCAGACTGTAGTCACTCCACAGCAACTGAAAGACAATCCCTGCTCCCTCATACTCGGTCCTGCATTGAACAACCTGTCTGCAAAATAACCCTTCTATCAGTACTCTTAAATCCTTGGATATAAAGTTTTCTTTAATATGTTACTTGTCCATATACCATGCCTTGTGTAATGGTGGAGGCAATGAATAATTTCAGCACAACTGTAGTAGGACAAGTTTCATCAGTAAATGGGTTATACTTTTCTACTCCTCTGTCACTTGTTTTACTTTCTTCTGCCCCTCTTCATCCTCTTACACCCTTTACTTTGATTTCTTGGTACCAGCACATTTTCATACAACATGTGTCTTGGAAAATAGTAAATTCGAAACATGTCCAGGATGGCCATATTAGCTTCAAGGTCAACAACTGAATACAGACTGGGAATAGGTTGTGGATTTCAGTCCTTGAAAAGGGGTATTATTTTGGCAGTTACCTGAGGGAAGAGAGGGAATACATTCATTCATACATACATACATACATATACATTCAAAATTTGTTGTTAAAACACCAGGAAACCATCTCAACAGGGCACTGACATTTAAAAACACATGGAATTTATGTGGTAAGATATATTTCTTGTACATACTCCATTGGTTCATACAGACCAAATAAATCAAATGGAAAATTATAAATTACCATTACAGTGCAATAAAAGCTTGTAAATAATTTATCTGATGCACATTACAACAACAGGAATGTAATATATTCTTAGAATACACAATGCAATTACACAAAGAGAATTCACTTCTTGTGTTCCAATAAGAGAAGCAAGTTGAAATAACCCTGCCCTTCTGGTCCATTTCTGGTGGTGGGTAGTATTTGTGCAATAATTGCAATGGTTCTGTGGCAGTGAACCTGGCATCTGCTATATTAATGTATATCTAACTACTGATGATGTTGCATACAGGAGAACTGCATAATTAAAATATGACAGCATAAGGAACACAAGCAGAAATGCAACATATAAGAAGGTGTTAAGGAAACAAACTTTTATAAATCCAAAGTTACAAAAATTACTGTTACACTTCAGTCATATGAAACACTGCACTTATATATGTGGGCTAACATTTTCATTAAGCAGTATCAGTGCAGAATATTTTATGTACTGACACCACATTACAGTCAGTGATGTTTAAATACAGCATTATGGCATTATGATGATTGCACTGTGATTAAAAAACTGCAAATCAAATGTAAAGACACATGAATGAATTCAAATTTCACACCAATGGTTTTACTGAGTGAGGATAACTGTTGTACATAAAATTGATGACTTGTCTTAGCAGATATTTACTGTGCAACTTTTGTGTTTTTTAACATTATTAATGTTGTAGGTCTTTATGCTGTAATTAGAGTTGTTACTGCCAGGCTGGTCATATTTTCCTTCTCACAACACAGTTCAAATGGGAACAGCTGCTTCACTTGCGGAGAAACAACCCTAACATCAACACGCCAACTCAATTTTTTCTTTCATTTTTCTAAACTCTGTTTAAATGACATTTATGGCTCAAAATTGAATTATTCCTTCAGCACCAAAGGAAGGCATAATCAAATTCAGAACCCTCATGACAAAGTAGAAGAGAATTACGAGCAGGGGAGGCACCGAGACATGATGTAGCCATCTTCCAACACAAACACCTCTTTAGGCCCTTTCTATTGATTACTAAGAGTGGAAATTTGAAAACATAATAAACCACTTCTCATAGCTTCTTAAACAGTAATAATAAAATTTTACACGCAGTGAAAGCTCAAAATATTAAATGGGAACATGGAATATGGCAATCATATTCACTCATTCCAATAATCACTCTGCGGTGAGTAAGTGGATACAAATTATTAAATATTATTTACAGAACGCTCCACTGGTACAGTGGCAAAACTACGAAATGGAAAACTCAGAAATCTCGGCTCCCCGCGTGGCAACGGCCACTAATTTTTCACTTCTCTAGAGATTCCACACCAGCTCTGGACTACTAATGGACCTGCTTTATCTGTTATAAGCCCACGCAGTCTAAAACATAGACTGACCACCTGGTCTTATGAAATATTTAATTACAACACAACACTTTTTACAATATATCCTGGGTCCTAACCCCCAAAAAAGGCCTTTTTTTTAAACAAAACTGCAATTTTTTAAACCTGATGTAGGAACGCCTTCAGAAATAAAATTTATTTTATCAATTCATAACCTAAAGCATAAACTTTCACCGCCACGGCGCTTGTTTCTTGAAAACAAAAACACTGCATTACTTAATTGAATATGTCATTCTAACCTCTAACTTAACACTTCAAGGATACTTATCACCGCACGTTCCCATCTTTCTACCATGTACAGCTCCGTTACCATTAAGTAACGAAAGTACCAGTAGCACAAAAATTTCCACACTGATTGAATCATAGTTACATAAATTAACTTCCTTTGAAAATACCACATCAATCAATCGGCTCTAATATCAGCCACATTTCCTATGCAGCATAAGCATTAGCGCAATTATTACTGTTACAGCAACATAAGTTGTTACTCAGCCTATCATTACTTTGTGAAAATTAGTAATCCCTGCATTCTTCGTAGAATAGGAGAGGTCATACGCTGAATCTGAAACTTCGGACTTTAATATAAGTTCATCGGATCGAATATTTTTACAGTAAACTGCGCCAAATATACAATCGTTTTTGAACGCGTTCTGCTCGTTCGGCAACATTTTTTTCTTATCCGTGAGATGTACATTGCGCACAGACCTCCGCGAAGTATCGTCATTGGGCGGTTACGTATTATGCTATTTAGTTGTCTGCGATAAATTTCTTGGGTTTAAATTACACAAGCATATACGTAAAGTACGTCGTAATTAAACAATGAGGTTTATGCAAACTTATACCACACAAAAGTATTACTGATTTAAAGTCCAGATAAGTTGGAACGTAATTTCGGTAACAGCAGTAACATTTTAAAGTCTCTGTATACAAACAGTTTTAACATCAAAATGTCTATATTCTGCGCGCACAGTTCCTGTGTTTTGTATGTGTTTATTAATTTATTTATTTTTGCATACTACAAATGCGTCAAAGGGAAACCTGTTGGATACAGAATAAAAGTAATAAATGCTTATTGTTGATTTAATTATATATTCCAGATTTAATCTTCCACACATAAAAGGATAATTTATAATTTAGTCAAGTAAGGTTATATAATAATACAGTTTATGATTACTCAGAACAAATAGCAACCTATACAACATTCACTGATTCGTGTTTTGGATCAATTAGTGTGTATTTACTGAGCGGAAATCAGTTGTTATTTAAATAAAACAGATTAAGTTGCATCTCGTAAGAGTTAACTAAATTTTCTGTTGCTTATAGTGTGAGGAAGTTAACACACAACCAGTCTTATCACCGTCACAACTATATATTTACTTTTTCAGTCCATGGATTAGAGTCCTTCTTGAGAAGTTAAGCTAGTCCAGAAATTCCCCAAATTTTGTGGAACACTAATTTTTCATCACCGCATTTTCAATAACCCGCCATCTTTCACTGTCCTGACCCAGATCAATCCAGTGCATACGACCCTCCATCCCATTTCCTGAAGATCCCTCTTAATATTATTCTCCCATTTATGTTCGGTCTTCCAAGTAGACTTTTTCCTTCAGGTTTCCTCACCAAAACCCTGTAACCATCTCTCCCTTCTCCAATAGATGCTCGATGCCGCGCCTTTTCCATTCTCGATTAGTTCACCCAAATACAATTTGGTGAGGCATACATATCATTAAGCTCCTCAATATGTTGTTTTCTCCACTCCCCTGTTACCTTGTCGCTCTTAGGCTCAAATATTCTCCTCAGCACCCTCTTCTCAAAACACTCTCAGCCTAACTTCCTCCCTCAACATGAGCAGCCATTTCACATCCTTACAAAACAACAGGCAAAATTATAGTTCTGTATTTCTGAATCTTTATGTTTTGAGATAGCAACCTAGAAGACCTAAAGGTCTGCACCAAATGATAGCAAGTATTCCCTGACTTCAATCTGCACTTAATTTCTTTTGTGACTTTGTCCTGCATTCTTATCTAAAGACATGACCATGTACTTAGCTTTATCACCATTTACTTCTAGTCCAAACTCCTTAGCAGCAACTACTAAAGCACCCGCGTTTTTCTTTATAGTATGTACACTTCTGCCCAATATACCAACTTCAGTCAGCATAAACCAAAAGCTTATATGTATCATTTAATTTCAATCCATCCTGGTTAACTGAACCCTCCTAATGGCGTACTCTAAAGCAGAGTTGAAATATCCTGCTAATGTGGAGAATAAGGTAAGCTTCTAAGAATGCCAGCAGATGGCAGATGGGGTTTAACTCGGCATTTAAAGGGTTAATAGGAAACGTATCAGACAATTGTTTGCCTACTTGGACTCTGCTCTAGGTTTCATTCAGACACATTTGTATTAGCCTTGACAGTTTCATGAAATATCAAACTCAATGTGAATATTATACAAGCCCTCCCTTCTGAGTCACAGGCTTTCTTGAAGCCTATAAATAGCTGGTGCACTGTTTCATTGTATTCCCATTTTTTGCTTGCGTATTTGATGAATACAGAATATACGATCAGTATATGACCTTTTTCATCAAAATCCTTGCGATGATCACAAATAATTTCCTCTGCATATGGAGTGAACCTTGACAACAGGATGCTGGATAAAATTTTGTACATATTTGGCAAAAGTGATATGTCTCTATGATTTCTACAATCTACTATATCACCCTTCTTATATTAGGTACAATGATCGACTTCTCCACTCCTCAGGCAATTCCTGCTTATTCCATAAAGAATTAATAAGTTTATCTACCACAGAGCAAATTGTTCTACCTCCTACTTCAATCAATTCTGCTGGGATTTGATCAATACCTGGTGATTGTTGCCCTTTTAGCATTTCAATAGCCATCTTGACCTCAAATTGCTCGGCTGAGGCACAGGTGGTTCTGCTGTGTGTATTTCTGTTCATTAACCCCATGAACATTCAACAGCTGAGGGAAATGACATCATCAAATTGTGAAAAACTTAGTGTTCTCTTCCCCATTTGGCTGTACAGCACAATCGCCAAAGGAGCATGGTTGTGACAAACAGTACTTTCACACTGTCAACACAACTTTATTATCAATAAAACCTCCTAAAGTAAATGACAAGCTATTTTTTATCAATAATAAAGCTGTGGTGATAGTGTTGTAATAATTGACAAGTTCTTTTACCAATAATATATTATTATTAAGAAACAAAATATGATGCCAAAAGAATAAAAGTTATAAAAAACAAGCAAAAAGTAGGGCCGTTGTTAGTCACCTCATCTGCAATGTTAGTCACTGTTACGTACTTCTCGTGTTATGTACTGTGATCCAGTCGTGTATCTTCGCTGTTGTACTGTCAGTATCTCTGGTACAAATTAATGCCCCTTCTGGTGCCTTCAGCAACGCTACTCATTGGTATGTGGTTTGTTCTACAGTATCTATAGCTCACCTGTGTGTGTAGACTATTTTGCAATATATATAATTTCCAACTTTCATGACTAAAGTCAGTAAAATATTCTGGGGCTGGCAGCTGAGTCAGGTGGCTGACTGGCGAGTAAAACATATCAAGGATCATCTTTGTTCTCATCAGGGAAATGATTACCTCCAAAATCTGTGTACATCTTTATTTTTTTCTTTAGAAGTAAGTAATAATTCCTAAGGAATTGTTGTGTTAATAATCCATCTTTGTGCCACACTCCACATGCTTGACTACAGTTGTTCATTTATTTTACAAAAACCAATACATCCACCATTTTTGCACACAACACAGCATAAAATATTACCTGAACAGAAATAGCATTCTTTTGTAAGGTCTATTACTTTCTTAAATTTCACAACCTGGAAGGTGGGGCTAGGTTCACTTCTACCTGACAGGCTCGTGTATTCACCATGAAATATATTGTATTAAATTAAATAGTGGTACTTTCTAATAGCTTAATACTTGTTACGAAACTGAGCAAATGTGAACTGGTCCAAAGTTCATATGGCAGAACATAGACACACTGCAATAGCACAGTGTTCCCATAAGTCAACATCTTTTCATTTGGGTGGGAAATACATTGAACAAATTGGGAAACATGCTTAAACTGTTCAGCCACTTTATATTGAACCATAAACCGCATACTAAACCATGCACCTCATCAGAGTACTTGTTCATCCATACATAACTGCTCCTACATGTTGCAGCTATTATTTATAGCCATCTTCAGGGATCATCATTATATACTACAAGACATCTACAGGATTGGCACATATCTTTGTCAATTGTCAACAGTATCAAGAAAGAGTTTTGTTGAGTGATGAAGAGCATTGGTTCAATGCCCTATACAAAATATTTCACAACGTGCAGCTACAATACTCATGCATGTAAGTTCAACACTGAATCAATTGCACAGCATCTGTTTACTTCAGTGAGTACAGAGTGGTTGTTCATAGTGTTCGGAGTTTGGCAATGAACTGATATGTACAGTACCTATCATCAAATTTAAATTTACTTATTTATTGCTAGATTATATAATAGACAAATACAAATTTATTTTGCATTCCCAAACTTACCATTGAACTTAACTTGAAGGGAACTTACAATTTCATGATGTTTGGATGAACAAGATTTTGAAGACCATACAGTATTATAATTTTAACACAACTTTAACACAGCCAATGTTACATATTATATATTACAAATTTCTGTTGTAATGGTATCTGGTATGTACTGTATAGGTTGCCATTTGCAATTGACAAAGTTATGTGTATGCTGTACATATCTTTTAATATATAATAATGCTCCACAAAGGTGGCTTTAGATAATAGCCAAAACATGTAGGAGTTGTTATCTTTGTATGGACAACTGTAGTTAGATGAAGAGATTTGTATGAAATTTAATGTTCATGACTTTTATGAACATCTGTTGAGAAAATCCAAGTTTGCTTAAAATTGGACAAAAATATCTGACACTTAACAAGAAGAAATAAATACATTTAACATTGCTATCACTGACATGGAGCTCAACATTAGTGAACAGAACTAAAGAGATGCATTGTTTCATTACAATTGGAAACACCATTTTCTGCGCAGTATGAACGGATTCTTTGTATGTGTATCCATGGCTAAACTCTGCAAATGGAATGCACTGTTATATCTCCATGGCAACATTAGTTGCATGAATGCAGCACAATGTTATGTAATACATACACTGGCTATCTTGTTTGATCTATTTTCACCCCTGTTACAAATATGCTTAATAATGTCTTAAATGTACATTGTTAATGTCACTATTTTACACTCAAATTGAAAGTAGGATGATGTTTGGTAAAACTTACAATTATATGAGGAATATCAATAAGCTAACTACCATAGACATGTTGTGAATAAAAGTATCCTAACATATTATCCCCAGTTACTTGATAAGCAAATTTGTGGTAAATATTCCACTATCACTGCCACAATACAATAGCTGGGGAAGGATAAGAAATCGCCATGTACGTACTCAACCTATAAGACAGCTTTCCTGAAGATGGTCTTAGAGGCTGTGACATATAGTTGTGATCATTATGTTGCATGCTTAGTTTGGTACATTTGCAACATTGTGAAAAGTGAATATTAGTGTCATCATGTCTGTCCATCCACATGAAACAATTTGACTCCCACTGGACAGATATTCATGAAATTTTATATTGGAGGATTGTTTGAAAGTCTGTCAAGAAAATTAAAGTTACACTAAAATCTGACAGATATAATGGGTACTTTACATGAAGACTGATGTACATGTATGATAATGTCTGAATTCTTCTTAGAGTGAGAAATGTTTTAAACAAGAGTTGTAGAAAAAATTGTAACACATTTCACCTCCATTCCTCCCCCCCCCCCCCCCCCCCCCCTCCATCACAATTGAATATACACACAAAACAAACAAAAAAAAAAAACAACAA
>Ga0136643_10014815_pt1 | contig 11718 bp, 8 predicted proteins | sample TergutLab28metaG_FD_96883 | JGI IMG/M metagenome (GOLD analysis project Ga0136643, IMG submission 96883) | Labiotermes labralis P1 segment gut microbial communities from Petit-Saut dam, French Guiana - Lab288 P1 (version 3) (version 3) | ecosystem: Host-associated > Arthropoda: Insects >...
GCCACTTAGCCGTCAGCTCCCCAGTAAACGCTTTGTGCAGTATCGCCGCCCTGCGGGTCTCGAAGCTATCCAATGCAGACTGCACCAATGTCTTGGCGCGGTCGAGCTTGTCAAACAGGCTCTTGATGCGGGCGACGATGCGGTGTTGTTCTGGGAGCGGTGGCAAAGGGAATGGAAGCCCCTTGATTAGTGTCTGTGTAACTTGATTGATGGTTGTCGTTCCCACATCTCTGTCGATGATGTTCCGAAAATACGGCGAATTCAAATAGTGGAAAATTAGAGAGTTGTACTCGCTACGGAAAATCGCCATGAAAGCACCGTAGCTCATTCCGTCTGCATCAACAACAGCGGTTTTGCCAACCAGTGCCTTGCTGCCATTTCGAGCGCATATCAGAATATCGCCTTTTTGACACATTTTGTTTTCAGGAACTTGGGTTTTCACCCTAACTATGTCCTTGTAATCCATCAATCCGTTTTGAATATTACTTGAGCGCAAAACGATTATTCCTGAATCCGATGTGTCTTTCGGGCTATAAGTTAAGCCAATATTTGTATGCCCAAGGTTTCCTAATCGTGTCCAAATCCAATTATCAGGCAATTCAAAGGGGCATTCGTCATTAGGTATCAATAGTTGTACTGCTGGCTCTTGCTTTTTCGCTTTCGCCATCAACCCTCACCCCTTGAAACTTTCTCATCCTTTTCTACAAAACCCCTAAGCACACTCAGTGAGTTTTGCACAGATGAACGTGCATTTTCACGCCTTGAATACGATGCACTATTTGTAGCAGCGACTTTGCAGTAGGCGAAAACTTCTCCTATCTTCTCTTGTGCATAATTACCGATTGGCAGATAATCTGATAGAAAACTCAAACGCTTCAGTTCTTTGGCGGCTTGGGTCTGACTATAAGCATTCATACAAATATTTGCTAACTCTTCGATTTCACGATATTCACTTATCGTTAAAGCTCTGATCATCAACCCTCACCCCCAAGGCTTTTCAGCTCCTTAACTACGCTCATAATAAGGTCGGCGGCTTCCTCAAGCTGTGCGGCAATCTCTTCGCCGCTTTCTATCGGGTCTTGCAAGTCGTCATAACCAAGCACGCTGTCATCACGAATTAAGCCAAGGTCAAGGCTGTCGCCCTTGTCCTCTATCTGCTGGCGGGTGAAGCTATTCCACCGCTCATCATTAACGGCGGCACGGTCGTCGGCGTTGTAAGCCTCCATGAACGCAGCGAAGTGTTCAGCCTTGAGTGGGTTGGTCTTGCCGAAGTTCGGCATATTAGTGCGCAGGTCGTAGAACCAAACATCATTGGTGTTGCCACGCTCGGTTTCGCCGCGCGTAAAAAACAGCACATTGGTCTTTACACCTTGAGCATAAAAAATCCCTGTAGGCAAGCGGAGGACAGTATGCAGATTGCACTTGTCCATCAAGTCCGCCCGGATCTTCGCGCCATCACCATCGGCAAACAACACGTTATCCGGTAGCACAACAGCAGCGCGAGCCTTGCCATTGCGGTTAAGGCTGCGGTAAATATGTTGCAAAAAGTTGAGCTGTTTGTTTGAAGTGGGATAGGTCAGGTCATCACGGGTGGCACGTTCGCCGCCTTTCTTTGTGCCAAATGGTGGATTGGTCAACACCACATCAAAGCCACTCATGCCCTTACCTTGATTGGAAAGCGTGTCAGCTAATAGGATTTCTCCCTCAATATCGTGGAGCATAGCGTTCATCAACGCAAGGCGATGGGTGTCATGCACAAGCTCGCAACCCGTAAACGCCTGTTGTCGTTGGAAATTCTGCTTGTCTATGTCGCCAAGGTCAAAATAATTGTCCGTGGTTGCTTTCTGGTGTGCATCAGCGGCTATCATAAATCCAAATGTGCCGCAAGCCGGGTCGTTACACTGTTCACCGGGCTTAGGATCAATGAGCTTAACCATAACATCAATCAGCACGCGAGGCGTAAAATACTGCCCCGCACCGGACTTCTTCTCGCTTGCGTTCTTTTCCAACAAGCCTTCGTAGAGATTGCCCAAGCCTTCTTCTTTTGCGGAATACCAGTCCAGGCTGTCAATGCTTTGGATGATTTTCTCAAGGTTCTTAGGCTCGTCCACATTGGAGCGGGCACCGGAATAAATTTCACGGATGCGGCCTTTGCAGTTTTCGCCCAAATGCTGAAGCAGCTCGCCATAAAACCGCTTCAATTCTATGCCCTGCTTTTTAACAAGCACATCCCAGCGGTATTCCTCCGGGATTTGCGCTTCGGCATTGGTTTCCTTCGCCATCTTCAAAAACAGGATGTATGTTAGCTCGGTAACGTACTGGTGATATGTAATCCCATCATCTCGAAGTACGTTACATAGATTCCATAGTTTTGCGACTATCTCTTGATTGGTCATTTCATTTTCCTCCGTCAAGCTCTATTTTGGATTCGTTAGGGTCATTCGTCCCAAGCTCTCCGCGGAAGGCGCGGGCGAGGATGGCTTTTTTCATGTGGTCGATTTTTTCGATGGTGCTTGCAAGTTCCTGCGCCGCTTGTTCTTTTTCCAGCAAATCGTCAAGTATGCGGACGATTTCTTGTTGTTCTGGTAGTGTCGGTTTTTGAACAGAGTATTTGTACAAAGCCTCGGAATTTATACTCTCAACTGTTGTTCCGCTTTTTGAACAAACATCACGGATATTCTGCTCTTTCGTAATGCAGTACCAACACAAGTAATCAATAAGTATGTCATCGTTTGGAATTACGGCTTTCATATCTTGATTTACAGTAACGGCTTGCCGCGTCATACCAATAGGCAGAATACGCCGCAGAATGCCGCTTCGCATTACAAACAGAACCGCCGGCTTCTTGATAAGATTTGCTGATGAAGAATTAACCGCATCTTCAGTAATTTTGTCGATACTATCAGTTATCTCGACAGATTTCATATCTTTAGGTGTAACCCAAATTATATCTCCATCTGCCCAAAAAGACGCTGTTGCCTTGCTTGGCGTTCCGCCGCCATACCAAGTGCCACAGTCTTTTAGGTTTTGCTGCTCCCAATTCTCCAACTCAATCCCATTCTCCTCACGCCACTTAGCCGTCAGCTCCCCAGTAAACGCTTTGTGCAGTATCGCCGCCCTGCGGGTCTCGAAGCTATCCAATGCAGACTGCACCAATGTCTTGGCGCGGTCGAGTTTGTCAAACAGGCTCTCGATATGGGTGACGATGCGGTGTTGTTCAGGGAGGGGTGGCACAGGAAAGGCAAATTTCAAAATATTCTCCTGTCTAATTGATGGTGAATTGTCACCCTTCATAAAGGCGTTCAATCCGTCAACAACGTAACCACTGGTCATTAAAGCATACATATATTTTCCGTTGATTCCATTCGAGGGTCTGCAAACAAAAAAGCCTGTCGATGCTATACAATCCGCTAACCCGTAATCCACATAGGCGATGTTTCGCAAATATGGTCTCACCATCGAAAATAGCGTATCGCCTTCCCGAACTTCTCTTGAAGCGCGGCTCGGAGCATCTTTTACAAGCAGTTCCTTTGGAGAGGTTACTGCCTGATTATCATTGTCTATTGCGTCAATATCAATATACCGGAATGTTTCACCCAAAGGTTTCTTCGTGGTCATAGGTCGCAAGCAAAAGTTCCCCTTAGCCCACACCCAATTACTCGGCACATCATAAGGCTGCTCGTCCATCGGCAGCAAAACATTATTTACCTTACTCATGCGGTTTTCCCCTCGTCGTCATATAGGTAGGCGTTAAGCTCTTGCAAGTAGTCGTTCAGCTTGTCTGCAAACACCTTGTCTAAGCGGGTATATCCGCCCTGCGCTTTGAATGCGCCTGTATCGAATACCTCTCGGTCAATAACTGATTCGGCAATCAGCACTTTTTCCATGCGCCCCAGCCAGTCAAGCTGCTGCTTCGTGAAGTTGTGCTTTTGGCGCAATTTATCAACGCCACGCTTGATACGTTCCTCACGGCTGATCAGCTCCGTGCCCAGCGCATACCGACGGATGTAGCTGATAATATCGGCAGCGATGTCCTCGTTTTTAAGTTCTCGCCATGCAGTGTTGAGCTTTTGCTCGGTGAAGTTATTGCGGTCAAGCTCCAGTTTCAGGCTCTTTAGGCTTTCACGCGTGAGTTCTTGTGGGCGGGTGCAAACCACGTTAAGAGAGGCGATGATATTGATGTTATTATTGATAAATTCGTTGAACTCTTCCAAGTAATCTTGCGGCGTTTTACCTTTGCCGTAACCTCGGCTATGGCTTACAAGTTCATCCTCATGGTCGGATATAACCACAGGGCGGCGGGCATATGTGCCGCCTTCCGCAAGAATTCCAAACAACTGGGCGTTGTTAATGATGTAGTCTTTTGCCTCGTTCGGATCCATGCCCTTGACTTTCTCAGCAAACTGCGTCGGGTCAAGGCCGCCGGAGATGTCTGCGAAATGCGCCAAAGCTTGTTCACCCAGATTCCGCTTTTTCCTTTGAATCTTGGCAATAATTATGTCAATCTGATTCTTGACTTGCCCTTCGGCATCCATCACATCAAGCCCGGTTAGCAAATCATCAAAAGACGCAGACTCATTTTGTACCACAGGCTTCATGGTGCTTACCGGGGCTAGGGATTCGTAAACGCCCACTGCATCATATATCTCGAAATGAGTCTTTCCGATAGATGGACACAAGCGAGTAGCACGTCCCAACATCTGCTCGAACAAAATACGCGACTTAACCCTGCGCATAAACACAAGGGTCGTAATCTCCGGCACATCTATGCCGGTTGTCAGCAAATCCACGGTAACAGCGATATTTGGAAGTGTTTCGTTTTTATACCGCTTAACAGCTTCCAAAACCTTTTTAGGGTTGCCGCCGCCAATGCTACTGGTTATCTTCATAATGGCATCATTAGGTACGCCCGTAGGCTCGTAAATATCCTTCAGGATTTTAACAATCATATCAGCGTGGTTATCGTCTACAGCGAAGATTAGGGTTTTACCTTCGCCCTCCGGGTTTAAGCCCTGCGATATTGCCTCCAGTGCCGTGCGATTGAAATTCTCCGTTATCACTTGGCGGTTAAAATGCTCCACTTCAAATTCCAATTCGTCTTCAAGCTCATCACTGTTGGTTATTTCCCCGGTGAAAGGGTCGTAAATAGCAACAGAGTCACCCGGCTTATATGCTATACCCTCCGTGCTTAGTTTCGTTTCAATGATATGCGGAGCGTCGTGGTCAACGAGAAAACCGTCAACAACAGCGTCACGGTAGGAATATTCATACACGGGCTTGCCAAAAATCTGTGTAGTGTGTAATGCAGGCGTAGCTGTTAAGGCGATTTTCACAGCATCAAAATACTCGATAACTGTACGGTACTTGCTCATATACTCGCTTTGATTGCGGTAAAGCTGCTCGTCCTCACTCATTTCCTTATCCAAGATATAGCCTCTGTGTGCCTCGTCAACGACAATCAAATCATAATCGGAAACAGAAGGCATCGTGTCGCCTTCGTTGTACAAAACCCGCTTAACCATGCCCTGCACTGTTGCCACATGGATTTTTGTTTCCTTTTCAATCGTCTTGTCGTCCAGATTCTTGATATTGTAAATTTCGTCAAGAGTCATCAGTTCTTCAATTTTGACTTCTTTGAAAACATCCTGCGCCTGTTCGCCAAGGGTCGTGCGGTCCACTAGGAACAGCGCCCGCTTGAAACGCCCAGATTTAAGGAAACGGTAAATCATACCCAAAACAGTTCTGGTCTTGCCTGTCCCGGTTGCCATAGCCAGTAGTGCTGATTGCTTTCCGTTTATGACCGCTTCTTCAGCTTTTTCGATTGCTTTAAGCTGATATGGGCGTAGGTTTAGGCCGTCTTTGTCGCTAAGTAGGTCGAAGGGTGTATCTGCAAGGGCTTTGTTGGCAGCTTCTATGTCTTTGTCCAGCATTTCAAGCATCCCCTGCGGGCTAATCCAACCTTGCAGCGGCTTTGCCATGTTGGAATCCTGTCTTGCATCCCTAAACCAAATGCCGGACACAATTTCCAACTGTTTCAGATAAGGCCTGCCGTTGGTGGCAAACAGGAATGGAGCTTTATATTCACCCCAGGCGGCACTTTGGATAACGTATTGGTCATGCTCTGCTCGAATGCCTACACTATAATCTCGGCACTGGTTGTCGATGACAGATGATACATTTTTATGTGCGGGCTTGGCTTCTATCACGCCAACAAGGGTAAGTCCAACAAAAAGGGCGTAATCAACTGAGCCCCATTTGCACACAGTAGAATCAGTAGGCCATTCGGCAATGGCTATGTTCTTGCCTTTTTGTGGGCGTGTGCCTTTGGAGTAACGTAAATTTTCAGTATCAGCTTCCCAGCCTACTTTTCGCAATTGTTCATCTATTAGCAAGCGTGTTTCGGATTCAGATAATCTAAGCTTTGCCGTAGCACGAGCCACTCGGTTTTTACGCTCTGCAGCAGAGACGCTGGGCGTTTCTGCTGGTGTTGTTTCTGCTATTGCTTTCGCAGATTCTAATTGAATTAGCAAATTTTCATTCTCTTGCAAAAGCCGCTCATGTTCTTGCTCTATAAACTGCGCTCTATTGCGTGGGTCTTCGGGTTCTACGTATTCGGGAGCATCAAACTCATAATAGCCATAACACTCCATAAACCAGCAAGACAACGTATGTGCCAATTTAAGCAATCGCCTTGCATCGTTAAAACAATCGTATCCGTCATGGGCAGCTTTGTTGCGTTGTTGTCGCAACAAATGAAGAATATCCTCGATGTCACGCTCCAAAACACCACGATATTTAAGGGTTTTAATGTTGTCGGCTTGGGTTGCTCTATCTGCGATGAAAATGCCTTCAAACTCAAGCATCTGCTTAACGATGCCTTCTGCAAGCGAGCCGATTTTGAATAAGCACGAGTTAGGGTCGGTGAAGAGATAGTCTTCAGCCAACGAACCCATTTTCTCTAAAGCCGGAAATTCGTCTGTTAAAAAAGAAAAATTACTCATGCGCCGCCTCCTTGGTGTTTTCATCGTCGGTATGCTCTATCTCCATAATATCTGATATATCGCACGATAAAGCTTTACATATTTTAAGAAGTACATCCGTCTGGACGTTCTCGCCCTTAGACAGCTTTGCAACCACCGTAGAGCTAATGCCAGACATGCGTTGCAAGTCCAGTCTACGAAGCTCTTTGTCAATCAATAGTTTCCAAAGTTTTTTGTAGGTTATCTTCATCTCAATCATTGCCTCCTGCCCTCTGAACAAGTATACCACAATCATGGTTATATTTCAAGATATTCTTTACAATCCGAAAGAAAATATATTTATCAACTAAAATCATTTCAAAGTCATACCAAAAGTTAAAATTTAACTTTTGGAGGTTGAAAGAAATGAAAAAATTCAAAGGCACAAACACAGTCTCGTTTTCGCTTGATAGCGAGGAATTTACTAAAAGACCCACTGATGATGAAGCTAGTGGAATTAACAACAGAATAGCAACAGGCAAAATTGTTGTTAGCATCGACGAACTTGCACATTATGCCAAGCTCATTGGTGAGAAAGGACGAAGCTTCAGTCTTGCAACATTTACAGATGGTAAGAGACGCCAGAAAAACTTTGAGCAAATGCAGATTCTTGCACTGGACTTTGATGGCGGAATGAGCCTTGATGATGCGATGGCTCAAGCAGAGCTTTACGACATGAAACCCTTTGCTGTTTATGAAACTTTTAGAAGCGTTAATAACGACAGATTTAGGTTCATGTTTTTGAACAGTACATCTATCAACAACAAAAAAGATGCAGAGGTGCATCTTGACATGCTTGCTTCCATATTTCCGGGAATTGATGAGAGTTGTAGTAAAGATGTATCTAAAATGTATTTCGGTGGCAAGAAGCTTTTATTTGTCGATGATGAGATACCTATGGTGAGTACAGAATCTCTAGCCAGGAACATGACCAGCTACTTTCGTCAAAGGTATGGTGAAACCAACTACAAAAAAAGAATACTGGGATCAATTAAAGAAGGTTGCGAGGGCAGATACCCACATCGCATCAACACATAGAAAGATGATGAACTTGGATTCCAAAACCCTTGCAGAGTTCGACGTTGTGCTATGTGATGAGGATATAATCTTAAAAGGTATGGTTGCTAATCAATGCTCAATTCCTCTTAAAGACATGCCCTTGCTCGAAAAATTAGCTTCCAAACAAGTCAAGAACGGTTTAGCAAGCAATAAAGCACTTACAATGCTTCACCGCAAAACTAGCAAGGTGAACGGGATGTATCGTCATGGCAAATCATTATTTAAGACAAAATCCATTAAATGGTTTGCAGATGATCAGGAAGAAACGCAACAACTCGGAGAACAAAATGAAAATGCCGCCCGCATAAAAGCGGACGACATAATCAAAGAAGTAGAAAAATCATATAACGCCGATAAATCAACCCACATTGATATATCGGTTTTTTGTTTGGCTACACATTTTTGCATACGCAGAGCCGATGAAGAACGTAATCTTGAGGAAGATACCCTCGTATTCTTTAAGCCCATGAAGCTAAGAGATGATGTTAAGTACATCATAATCTCCGCTACTGCTGATGAAGGAATCTATAAGCAATACTTTGGAGCAGACAGGGTTGTATTCTACGAATCTAAACAAGCACGCTATGAAGGCACACTAAATCAGTATTACGCCAAATCTATGAGTCGCACCTGCATAGACCAAGACCTCACCATTTTCAAAAGAATAGCTGAAAAAACTGGCATACCATTGGAACGCATCCTAACATTCAAAAAATATGCAGAATCGGGCTTGTTGGGAAAGGTACTTGAATTATACTTCGGCAACACAGAAGGGGTCGATTACCTCAAGGGTCTCAATCTTAACGTAGTCGGCACCCCTTACCAAGCCGAGTTTCTTTACAAACTTTTTGCATTTTCAATTGGACTAGACTTTGATGAGGATGCCCAAATGAAGAACGGCTTGCCAGTCACTCATAACGGCTATCGCTTTCGTTTCACAACCTACGAAAACGAAGCCTTGCGCAAGGTGCATTTTTGGATGATAGAAAGCGAGCTTGAGCAGGTTGTAGGTCGAGCTAGGCTTCTTAGGTATGATTGCATTATAAATTTGTTTTCTAATTTTCCTATCAGGCAGGCGGTTATGATGGCTGATGGATTTATTTAATTGCAGTGGGTGGATTTTCAAGTCCAAATATTTTGTCTGTCAACTTGCAGATTAACCCTCTATATTTTGTAGCCCTTTTATGAAATTCCGCCTCTCTAGCGTCGTCTCTGTACATGGGTACAAGTACATCGCAAGGCTCTAAATCATTTCTAACACTAAATTGCCCGCTTGTCTTCAAGAGAGCAACTTGTTCATCTGAAAGGCGTATTGGCTTCATATTCAAAGCTAAATAATCTATGTAGTCACCAAATAATTGCTCTAACTCGCAAATTTGGTGGTAAATTAGCTTGTCTTGGTATTTGAAGTATGAGGCCTTTATGCCTGTATCTAAGGAACCGGTAAAATCAATGGCTTTACCAAACAAATCAGCGGTAATAAGGTTGAATGGGTCTACTCCAATGAAACTGGGTATCTCGTAGTCTAGCATGACATTTCGTAAGTCATCCCTAACTTTGGACAAGAACCTTTCCTTAAAACCTTTTTTATTAACCCTGTTCAGCATTTTTATTGCAAACTTTTTATAATCATCGCCTTTGTAATTCGCTTTTGTCACAATCATGTCGTCTATTACATATAAAAATCCTTTATCTACCAACAATTGCTGTAGCGCAAACAAAGAGTCTCTTTCGCCTAAGTTCAGAGGAGAAACATTTGGGTGTAATATTTTTTCGTACACATTTTCAGGTGTTACATGTGATGATTTTTTTATTTTATCATTTTTAAGGCGGGAGATAATGCTTGGGTCAATCCCAAGAAGCCCCGCAATGTCCTCGGGCTTCATTTCAAACATTTCTTCTATTATGAATAAAATGTCTTTCCATGTCAGCATTTTCATCCCTCCCAAAAAAATTCAATTTAACACTTTCAAAAAAATTTTCAAATCTGCAACTTTTATGCAACCCACATAATGCGAGGTCATTCACTTACGCTTTTCTTAAGACTCAAGAAGGAGTGGAAGGAGTCGAAAAAACAGAAAGAATCTCAACGCTGTCGGCGAGGGATGGGGATGCTTGAATGTCTGTGCATTTAGACTGTGGTGGTATCGCCGAGAACAAAGTTGTGGGTGGTGACGCGCGCCGCGACCCCGCCGCGGACAACATCGGCGACGAGTGGATTTTTCTTGATGAGAACGATAACCCAATAAGCAACTTTGTAGCAAAGGCTATTTCAGTTATAAATTTCTATAAAGGCGGTGTGATTGAAGCAAAGATAAGGATAGACATAGAGTTTGCTACTGGCGCACCTCGCAAGGGAATCATCATATCTCGCGCCGAGCTAGAGGATGGTCGGCTAAGATGGTCAGACCACGACAGTAGGGCGCAGATTTATCCAAAGTACACCAAAGCCAAGGCTAGTCGCTATATCGCTGATAAAATCCTGTCTGAATTGGATTATTCGAAAGTTGAAGTTATTCATCAGGTTAATGAACTCGGCATAGGTGAAGTTACAGAGGAGATACATTTTTGCACTGGAAGCCAGTTTATTCTGGCTTCTGGTGTAAATAGCACACCTCATTTAGAACTTGGCTCATTCACCCAAAGGCTTGACATTGACATAGGCTGCTACACAGAAACCAATGCGATGGCGGGAATGGTAAAGTCAATTGATTTAAGCCCGAGTGCTAGGCAGGTCATTTTTGCCCATACCCTATCAGCTATCATGAGGAGCGCCTACAGCACCATCGGTGTCACGCTGCGCACCGTTTTGCAGGTCGTTGCCAAAACTAACAGCCTGAAAACTACATTTGTTACCCTTTTGTCCCAGCTCTATAATCGCAATGACAGCATAAAACCACATGCGCGGTTCAACTCAACCCTCAGCTTCATCGGAGATATTTTGCACAGCAACCGTGATTGCGTCGTGGTTATTGATGATCTTCACCCAGCCAAAAGCACACCTGCACTAAAGCGCGAAAATGAAGCTAAGCTTGAAGAAATTACACGCAGAATTGGTGACGATATGGGAAAAGGTGTCAAAAAGGGCAATTCAAACATCATGCTCGACCCACAAAGCAATATCATTGTTCCCGCAGAGTATGGATACGGCGAAGGCTCAACGGCTACACGAACTCTGATAGTTGAACTCTCAGAAAAGATAGACAATATGCAGCTGCAAAGGTGTCAGGACGAACCGTTGCTTGCATCAACATTTTATTATTACTTCATTACATGGTATGTAGCTAACTATAATGAAATAATAAAGGCTCTGAAGGATCTGCTGCTTGAGTTTCGAGCAAATGATTTTCATGACGTGGAGCGCCGCCTGAATGAAACCTTTTTCTGTCTATATTCGGCGTTTGTGCTATTCCTTCAATACTGCCGCGATAAGGAGTTCATAACGCAGGAAGAAGCCGAGGATACTATGGGGTCATTCTATGAGCTTTTGAAGGGCTTGATTTATGCCCAGCAAGAGCGGTATGAGCAAAGTGTGAGCGATGATGGAGATGTAGGCGGCGCAAACGAAGTGAAGATAAGCTATTTGGAGCGAATCTGCGCCATGTACAGCATCAACCAATTTAACCTTTCAAGTTGCGCC
>Ga0136643_10014819_pt1 | contig 11717 bp, 5 predicted proteins | sample TergutLab28metaG_FD_96883 | JGI IMG/M metagenome (GOLD analysis project Ga0136643, IMG submission 96883) | Labiotermes labralis P1 segment gut microbial communities from Petit-Saut dam, French Guiana - Lab288 P1 (version 3) (version 3) | ecosystem: Host-associated > Arthropoda: Insects >...
CCCCCCACGTATCTACCCTGTGTCTCTTTTTCACAGTTAAGATTTTTACTGCAGTTACAGATGATTGTGTGTTTAGTTCATGTAATGCAGTGCCACTACAAATAACGTGTTATATTTCCGGACACTCTTAGAAGTGCAAGTGTGTGTCTTTATTTACAGTGCAGTGTGTTGGCAGCCATACGGTAGGGCCGAACCCTTCTGACAGCAGAGTTGAGCCCCTCAGCGAAACTAAATTGCGGTTCTTGAACCCATGTCACTGCTGGATACCACGAATGACCGTAGTGTCACAATACCGGCAGCTTACCGGACAATCCTCGTGTGGCGCTGACGCTCTGTACTTCTATACGGAAGGTGCCCGGTTTGAATCTGGGCCAGGGCACTGTGTATCCTGACTGAGAATTTTGTTTCAGTCCTTCATTGCAACAGCCGTGATATTACGGGTATCAGGCCACGGCCGCTGGCCTCCGAATTCTGTTCACTTCATTATCCCACAATTATTTTGGCGTTCGACGGTGTGTAGCGTGAGGCGTCTAAAATGCGTCGCAACAGTGACGCAAGCTTCGTTACATTTTCGGGCACGTTCGCAAAATTGCGAAAAACGGCTTTTGCCTTCGTCGTGGCTGTCTGTCCTTCCTACTGCAACAACTCGACTCCCTCTGGACAGATTTTCGTGAAATTTGCTATTTTAATATTTTTCGAATATCTGTTGAGGAAATTCGAATTTCATTAACATCGGAATAGAATAACGCCTACTTTACATAAGGACTTGTGAACCTTTATGATAGTCGCCGAATTCTTCTCAGAATGAGAAACGTTTCAGACCATAAGTTTATAGAAAATCGAAACACCCATTTCGTATTCAATAACCTTTTTTTCCTGAAGATCGTGCCAGTAATGGGGTATGATGGGAAAATATGGTAGAGCCAGACAGCCCACAGCTGACAATGTAATAACGGCGCATGCGCGTTGCGTGCTGGATAACTAAGACTACAGACACACACTCAGAATACACAATGCTGATTGCTTTTCCATAGCAACAAAGGTTACTCCTACGCTCCTTAATGTTACGTTATACGTCCATTGCCTCTTTTCGTATACCACTTGTATGCTATAACAAGTGTACAAGCTAGCCCAGAGATGTAGTGTTATATAACAACACGGTGTTTCTAACAGTAGGTTAGAATATTTCTAAAAAATGTATGTTGTTCGAGTCTTGTAGCCAGCTGTAAGAATTCTGATTAATCTCCAACGTCTGACCTTTTTGTTTGCGCTTTCGTGACCAGAATTGTGAAGTGGACGGAAGAAGTGTGTGGGCGCAGGTTGTAGTGAGCACTGCAGTCAGATTTGCCGTAATCCTGTGGTCTTGGAACTGTTCCACCACTGTTTGTAAATGATGTGCATGCGTTAGTAAATTGGTTAAACGTTCATTAGTGCTAGGCACTATAAAAACCGCAACAAGTGCTCCGTATTCGTGATTACTTTAAAAGAGTTCTAGAATCCTACACCTGTTGGCGAAACTGCTTGTTATTTCTTATGATGTTAAGTTCTGAAATTGTTAAGGTACAGCTCAGTGGTAAACTATATGTACCGTCTGGTTTAACATAAGAAATTACACTTCCCCCCCACCATGTCCTTGTGTTTTTCATGTGGTTCTAACAATAAAACAGAGATTTTTAATTTTATTATTTTGTACTCTGACCAACAAATGCATAGTTATTTCACAAATTATCACACTGCTACATGTTTCGACACTATCGTTTCATCCTCAGGGAGCTTGTAATCAATACCTTGCCAAGTTACACAAGTATTTCAAATGCAGCTGTTTGTAATACAATTTACAATTAAGATGTTTCACACAGGTTTTATGCAATTTCTCATATTATAGTTGTTGGAATTTAATTATTATAAATTGTTTAAAACATTAAAATTAAAGATTTCCACAACTAAAATGTGAGAAATTGCATAAAACCTGCGTGAAACATCTTAATTGTAAATTGCATTACCAACAGCTGCATTTTGAAATACTTGTGTAACTTTGCAAGGTATTTTTTATTCTTATGTTTATTGGACCGTGCATCATTGTAATAGTTGAAGAATAAAAGACCAACTTGATGTCACTTGCTATTTTATTTCACTTCTTATGTATACAACATGTTTCGGACATTAATATATCCATCATCAGGAGCTTGCGACTGTGCTGTTGAATTACCACATCGGTCGTTTTATTCTCGGTTCGTTGTGTGTTGGAGATTTGGTGCCCTGGGTTGGATTAGTGTCCGTGTTGCAGGCTTCAGCCTGCAACACGAACACTACTGAGTTGAGCTGAGTACATAAGAAGTGAAATAAAATAGCAAGTGACATCAAGTTGGTCTTCTATTCTTCAACTATTGGCAAGTTATTGTTTACAGGCTCCCTGAGGATAAAACGACAGTGTCGAAACATGTAAGAGTGTGATAATTTGTGAAATAATTGTGCATTTGTCGGTCATAGTACAAAATAATAAAAGATTCACGGTGCATGTATTAACCTTTTGGCGCCGGAATTTTTTTTAAATTTTAGCACATCCTGTATATAAAATGTGAATAATACAGGAACCAAATACGTTAGAATTATGAAACAAACTGCATTTTGAAGAGAAAGAAACGGAGGTATATACCATGTTTAAAATATTCAGTACCTATATTTGTTGAATAAATATATATAATGCAACTTTAGAGGTTAGCGGTGCGGTACGACCACAATAGTTGACATTAGGCGTCAGAAGGTTAAAATAACAAAGGGACATTACTTCCGTCTTCAGGACCGATCCAGTCGTTTTCCTAACGGTGGTGGCATGTATTTATTCTGAAGGAGAAAATGTATTTTTATATATTTCGGTCTTAAAAGGCTAGTCACTGTCCTGCTACTATGGAGGACTGGGTTTGATCCCGGACAGGGTCTGTGTGATACTTGTGCTGGAGAGAGTAGCAATTTGACAGGTTTTTCTCCGCGTACTTACGTCTTTCCTTGTCGGTATCATCCCATTATTCTTCATGCACACCTTTATAAAGCATTCAACAAGAAGAAGGCTCTTTTCACTAGGAAATTGGACTTAAATTCTAAGGAAAAACTAGTAAATTTCTACATTTGGAGCATAGTTTTGTGTGGTGCTGAAACTTGGGCACTTCGGAAAGTAGATCAGAAATACCTGGAAGGTTTTGAAATATGGTGCTGGAGATGAATGGAGAAGATCAGTTGAATCGATGGTGTGAGAAGTGAAGTGTTACGTAGTAGAGTCAAGTTGGAGAGGAATGTCCTGCTGACAGTGGAAAGATGGAAGGCTAAATGGATTGGTCACATCTTGCGTAGGAACTGCCTTCTAGAACACATTATTGAAGGAAAGGTAGAAAGAAGGACAGTTGTGACTGGAAGACGAAAAAGAAGACGTAATCAGCTACTGGATAACCTTAGGGAAACTCAAAGATAACTGGAAAGTGAAAGAGGAAGTGCTGTTCCATATGTTAACCGAAAAAATGTATTAAATAGATACAATAAAACATATAATAAAAAACACTTCATATTAGGTATCAACTGCTACATGTTTCGGCACCAAGCTTTAATTATGAAAATGGAGGGCACTAGCACCTGAAGTACGCGTTGGAATTACAATTCTTTGTTGTTAGTAAACTCCATGATGATTTTGACGTTTTGTTGACCGTGCATCTCAGTATTTAACCAACTTGATGCACAAAATTTGTTTCACAATAAGTTTCATTTCACACCTCTACATGTTTCGAGCACATGTGCTCGAAACATGTAGAGGCGTGAAATGAAACTCATTGTGAAACAAATTTTGTGCATCAGGTTGGTTAAAAACTGAGATAAATCCCTGCGGATGGCACCTTGGTGCAGAAACATGTAGTGGTTTGTACCTAATATGAAGCGTGTTTTATGTGCTATATTTTATTGTAATTAATGTATTTTGTTTGTGAAAATGTAGAAAATTTAGAAAATAGTATGAAAGAAAGCGGAAGCACCAGATCGCACTCTGTGGAGAACTTGGTTTGGAAGATACTGTGGACCTGTCGTAAGGCAGACTGTGGAATGATGTCATCTTCGTGTTAATACTATTCTTATCGGAAGGACAAGCGGGCATAACGTGGGAACCTTCAAGAAAAGCGGTGCTGCTGCGAACGTGGGAGAACATAGGACAGAAAAGTACTTCCATATTGTTTTTCTTGCTTCAGGACTGAAGACAGTAATATAGAGCATCACAAGTGATTGACCGGGCATTGACCACGTGTGATGCGATGGCTTTCTTAGCTCAGTCGTGCACTTGCACTTTGAAGCATTCAGCAGTCGCAGGACAGTGTCCTGGATGTGTCCTTTATGTAACGTATTGTAGCTGTTTGCTGGGACAGGCAGCGTATAGCACTGTCGTAAACCATATAATGCACAGGTAGGTGTCTCATTAAGACAGTGCAGGTCAGTAGCTCTCAGAAGGGGGCCTGGTGTAGAAGAGTGTCAAACACTGAGAGCTGCGTTCTTCTATTTTCGTTGTTACCCCGTGCATGTTGTCAAGTAACTGAATTATTTTACCAACCACGGCACATATATAAATGTATAAAATTTACACATTAAAACATTAAAAACGCTCCGACATGTTTCGGTCCTAGGACCATCATCAGGGAGCCATGTCGTCCTTGCTAAAGTCACACTATTAAAAGTCACATTAATTGCAATATTCCAGTTGGGTATTGTGGCAGCATGCCGTGTTGTGTTGTGTTGCGAAGAGTGCCCAGTATCACGCCACGAAACACAGAACGCACATCCATAACAGGGCACTCTTCGCAACACAACACAACACAACACGGCATGCTGCCACAATACCCAACTGGAATAGTGCAGTTAATGTGACTTTTAATAGTGTGACTTTAGCAAGGACGATATAGCTCCCTGATGATGGTCCTAGGACCGAAACGTGTCGGAGCGTTTTTAATGTTTTAATGTGTAAATTTTATAAATGTATGTAAGTGCAGTGGTTGGTAAAATAATTGAGTGCGTTCTTCTGGTTTATCACGCAGCCTGTAGTGGTAGGGTCTCCCGAAACGTCGGTAAGGAATCAGCACTGCTCGCTGCGGAATGACCCAGAAGAACGCAGTTCTCATCTTCTTCGTGGCGGATGCATGAAATCACGCGTCAAATATTGCGTGTTTATGGTCCATTGTTAATTTATGGCCAAAGGCGAAACACTGTAAATCGGAATACGGAATTAAACTACACACTTTTGTGGGTTAGCAGTACAAGAATTATTGCATGTCTTGTACAGTGTTATTGCCTGTAAACACGTGCAGTCAGGTTCCGCTGAATGTAATACGTCTTGATACACAATATTGTGCTGTATCCTTCAGGGCTTTACATGTACTGCAGTACCGCACGTCCAGCACAGGAACACGTTGCTTATAATGGTACAAAATAAAGGGTATAGTTAAAAAAGGTAAAGTGATCCCGTTACAGGCCCGGTGTGGCCCAGAGGGTGGGTAGAGGTATAGCTCTACTGTTCCATGACCGCGGCACTAGAAGGGGGTGAGTGATCAGCAGCACGCCCCGGCCCACTTTACCCCCGGGAAAGACCCGGTACCCATTTTACAGGAGGCTGGGTGGGCCTCAGGGCCGGTCTGGACGGGCGGAAAATCTCGTCCCTACCGGGATTCGATCCCGGACTGTCCAGCCCGTAGCTTAGTCCCTATACCGACTGAGCTACACGGCCAACAACAGATGTGAATACCCGGCATATTTCATGGATGGGTAATGGCTGCCGATGCTTAGGGCTGACGACCTTACCACCTTCATGTTACAATTGTCTTGAAATCTGGGAGTCTCATCCTCCTGGAACACTCAGCGCCTGTCCAGGCCTGTAATGGGGTTTGCTTTACCTTTATCGTTACCCTTAGCTTCACCCAGTCTTCTTACTTTAACCGTATAGCATCGTGTGGATGATGGTGAGTTGTGACTGGGAAAGGATGTGGAAGGGGTGGGCGTGGGCTAATTTATTTTTTTTTAAACGACCACATTTTTGTCACCGTAAATACTTTGTAACGTAAAACTTGATTTGTTAGCTTGGACTATGATTCATTCGAGACCAAGACTACTTCTTTTGTGTATGGGTAAACGAACTCGTTTCTTTTACTGTTAATCGATAGGCTATATGTTTTGGTTTTTATGTCATACATCATGTCACATTTAGGCCTGCTTAATACACTGCCAGCTTTTCATTCTGGAAGGGCTAGAATTTCCGATAATTAAGGGTAAGCTGTTGGCAGGAAAGACACGTTCGGTGCATCGCGATCGTTAAATGACGGAAGGAGTCTGGATGCTCGCTGTAGCTAACGGACGGCGCTTTCATTTACATGATTGAGCTGGAATCCTGATTGGTCGCTGATAGCGGTGCTATTCCAACTTTCACGGCTTCTTCGAGGCGCTGTTCTGTAGCGATATGAGAAACAAGCAGTAGCAGTCGCAGTAACAGTAGTAGTAGCACTAGCAGTCGCAGTAACAGTCGCAGTAACAGTAGCAGTCGCAGTAACAGTAGTAGTAGCAGTAACAGTCGCAGTAGAAGTCGCAGTAACCGTCGCAGTAACAGTAACAGTAGCAGTCGCAGTAACAGTAGCAGTCGCAGTAACAGCAGTAGCAGTAACAGTCGCAGTAACAGTAACAGTAGCAGTAGCAGTCGCAGTAACAGTCACAATAACAGTAGCAGTAACAGTAGCAGTAACAGTCGCAGTAACAGTAGCAGCAGCAGTAGCAGTAGCAGTCTCAGTAACAGCCACAGTAACAGTCGCAGTAGCAGTAACAGTCACAGTAACAGTCGCAGTAACAGTAGCAGTCGCAGTAACAGTAGCATGCTAAATTCCTCACAGCTCCGCACGATGTTCCGTTGTCACTCCCGTTGCCCTGAAGACTCATTTATTGCACTGTGTTCAAATACATCGCCATTGTATATTATGGCATTTTTGTGTACTGTACAAGATTGTGGGTTCTTGGAGCGGTGCGTTGGAGGTCTTGGTGCTTGTAGGATATGCAGCCACGTCACTGGGTATTTGCTGACTGGCGTCTCGTGACAGCGTCGTGATTTGATCCTGAAGGATCGAATGTCCAGTGAAGACACCGAAGGCTTGGAAGAGTCAGTCGCTGATGGGAGGCTAAAATTGAATAGGCGAATTGGTAAAGTGCACCCTTGTACAGGCACTGAGGCTCTGTACAGGCCGTACGGCCCATAGGGGGAGTGGAGGTATAGCTCTACTGTACAGGCACTGAGGCTCTGTACAGGCCATACGGCCTATAGGGGGCGTAGAGGTATAGCTGTACTGTACAGGCACTGAGGCTCTGTACAGGCCGTACGGCCTATAGGGGGAGTAGAGGTATAGCTCTACTGTACAGGCACTGAGGCTCTGTACAGGCCATACGGCCTATAGGGGGAGTAGAGGTATAGCTGTACTGTACAGGCACTGAGGCTCTGTACAGGCCGTACAGCCTATAGGGGGAGTAGAGGTATAACTCTATTCTTTCTTGACAAAGGCACTAGAAGGGGTGAGGGGTCAGTGTCACGTCCCAGTTGCTCTTTACCCCCCGGGAAAGACCCGGTACCCATTTTACAGGAGGCTGGGTGGGCCCCAGGGCCGGTCTGGACTGGTGCGGAGAATCTCGCCCTCACCGGGGTTCGATCCCCGGACCGTCCAGCCCGTAGCCAGTCGCTATACCGACTGAGCTACCCGGCTCACATAACATTGAATGGTCTTCTTAAATTAATACGTAGAAACCAGTGCCGTGCTCTTGTGTACACGGTAAGGAACATTTTGAGTTCCATAAAATGCGAATACTTTCATGATTGGTTGACAGTATCTGAAAAAGGTTCATGTTCCATGTAGTAGTAGTAGTAGTAGTAGTAGTAGTAGTAGTAGTAGTAGTAGTAGTGCCAGTAGTAATAGTAGTGGTCGTAGTAACAGTAGTAGTATTGAAGTGGTAGTAATAGTAGTGGTGGTGGTGGTGGTGGTAGTAGTAGTAGCAGCGGTAGTAGTAGTAGTAGTATTGTAGTACTAGTAGCAGTAGTAATAGTACTGGTACCAGTAGTGGTAGTAACAGTAGTAGTAGTAGTAGTACCAGTAGTAGTAGTAACAGTAGTAGTATTGCAGTGGTAATAGTAGTGGTGGTGGTGGTGGTAGTAGTAGTAGTAGTGCCAGTAGTAATAGTAGTGGTCGTAGTAACAGTAGTAGTATTGCAGTAGTAGTAATAGTAGTGGTGGTGGTGGTGATGGTAGTAGCAGCGGTAGTAGTAGTAGTAGTAGTAGTATTGTAGTACTAGTAGTAGTAGTAATAGTACTGGTACCAGTAGTGGTAGTAACAGTAGTAGTAATAGTAGTAGTAGTAGTTGTACCAGTAGTAATAGTAGTGGTAGTAGTAACAGTAGTAGTATTAGAGTGGTGGTAATAGTAGTGGTGGTGGTGGTAGTAGTAGTAGTAGTAGGCCAGTTTCGTTTCATGACAATGAATTGCACGTCGACATATATAGGTCAGCCCACTATAAATTTGATTGTCTTGTAAGGCTGTGTTCGTGTTGTCCACACCGTTAGTCATTTACATAATGGCATAAGGAATTAGTTGCCTCCTCCGATGCTGAGGGCGGAGTTCGGTGGACTGACCTTATTTGATGTCCGTCTGTTTGCCCCACCCGCACTTGTGTGACTCTAATCCGGCTCATCACCGCTTGCGTAGTTGAGTTTACCGAAATATTGGGGAGATGCAAACACACCATCTGTGTCGGTGTCTGTATTGACGTCACAGCGAACTCAACTTTTAGAACACTGCACATTCATTTGTCGTCTGCCACATGTTTCGGCGTTGTATGTTGTGAAATCTGCCTGATGATGGGCAAAAACGGCCGAAGATGAAGTAGTTGACAATTGAGTGTGCTGTATTCTTAAGGTTGTGTTCGCTCTGATATCAATACAGACAGTGAGTGACGAACACAATGGAATGACGATACCACAAAACCGCATGTAATAGTGCTGGGCACACTAAGTAGCAGATTGTGTTAAAGGGAAATACGTGAAGAATATTTGTAGTGCATTTACCATGCATCTTCCGAAATGTCTGTTACAGTAATACCAACATACTAACGCAGTCTAGTGCAGACTGCGGTACAACAGTATTGAAATGCGTCACTACATGTTTCGGCCAATACTGACAGTCCTTAGGAGAGTAAGCTGTCAATCTTGGAGGGTACATAAGCTTCTGTTTCCGCCAGGATGTATGGATTGTTCCCCTCAAGCTGGCCAGGATTGGCCGATACATGTAGGGACGAATTTGAATACTGCTTTTCTGTATTTTGTATATCGTCGTGGATTTATTGTACCAAACATGAGTAATTATTTGTAATGAAAAGTCCATCTGAATTGTATTTAAAAGCTAAACACAGTTGAGCCTCACAGTAAAGCGTTGCGTGTCCTTGACAAAGACCAATCATCCCCTGCTGCATGGCGATACAATCGGTGTCTGGTGTGAGGGTTGCGCCTCTTGGCATAGTGTAGAGCTTTCCAGTGTTAAAGCAGGCGGTAGGTGGAATTGTGATTTGAAGGCTAATTTTTGTTCGACACCAACCATCAGCACTCTATCATTTCCCAGTGACACCGCTGTCAAGTGCTGTACTTCACCGTCAGCTCAAGTGCGTGCAGAAAGAGTCGAGTAGCTAAAAAACACTTCAGTTTTGTGACCTCTATTCATTTTTAATCATGTTATTTAACATTTGAAGCGCTGTGGTTACTATATGTACCACATACTTCAACATTAATAATACCTTCCCTGTTCCCCCCACACAGAGCATTTATCACTTTTGTTCCCCCCACACAGAGCATTTATCACTTTTGTATAACGACGCTCACAATGTACAACAGTCACTTCCTTAAATGTCATTAACCAGTTGATTTTTGTAATGGGGACACAGTGTGTTTACTGTGGGGTAGGAGCTGAGCTGGTATTTTAAAAGGTAGAGAGACAGGTCTGGAGAGGCCCCGAGGGTTCCAGGGGGGTTGAGGCTCCCAGATTTCAGGACGATCGGCCTATGAAGGTGGTAAGGCTGTCAGCCCTACACACCGGCCGCCTTTAACCCCCGGGGAATATTCCTGGTACTCATTTCTGTTAGAGGCTGCGTCGACCACAGGACGTAGTGCGGCAGGAAGGATTATGTCAATGAAAAATTACAATAACGCCATTGGGAATCGAACCCACGGCCTTCAGTCTTCTAACGAATTGCCTCAACCAATTGCGCCACCTCGTGCCCCAGACGAAAGGTAGCTTTCAAAAAAAAAATCTGCTATATTGCAGTCTCCCCCCCCCACCCCTACCCTCCACCCCCGAATGCAAAACTAACAATTCTACCCAAACACAGCAGCTGCTCACCTCCTTTGTATATTTTGCTGTGTAATCGAAACAGGCCACTGTCCGAAACTTTACATTCTTTCGAAAACGCTCTACCTCGCCTGCAACCCGCCTTTAACAGAAGGACGAGCGGGTACTGTGTAGGAACCTTAAGTGCCCTAAACATTCTCTGCTTTCGTCTCCTTTCCCTCGTCCTCCTCCCTGACCTGTCTACGCTTCACGGGATTCAATGAATTCGTTCTAAGTGCTGAGTACCGGAACTGTCAGTATGCTGCGGTTTGTCGTACAATTATGAACGACGGCCACGTGCTGTCGGTACTGTACAGGACTTCGCTGACGGACAGACGTGTCCTCGTTTCCACCTGACCGATTCAGATAGGTTTGGGAACCGGAAAACACGTGTGACTCTGTCAGTTTTGTGGACACATAAAAACGGGACCAGTCATGCGGGATATGTGCATATTGGCATTTGCATATTTTACAAAGGTCTCTCTCTGATCACCGTTTGTTTTCCCACGGTAAGGGGTAAGCAAGCAGGCAATGTTGGAATTTGTTAGTTAAGCGAACAGCTTTGAACATGCAATATCTCAATGTTTTTTGTGTCCGTACTTTATTGTATGGAATGCTGCAACACGAATTCTCGCACGTTTGAGCAAACAAAATTCTCAGAATACGGTCTTTCAGTTTGTTTAAATTAAAGGCAAGTACGGTAATCTAAGTGTACATTCATTATTGTTACTGCAAAGGAACAGAGTTTGACGTTCATATGGCCGTGCATCGTAATATATTTGTATAGTAAAACCAACTAGATGCACGAGTATGTCAAATTTATTTTATTTTGGAATGACACTCTACATGTTTCGGACGGTCTTTCCGTCCGTCATCAGGAGTTCAAGACTATACATAGAGCAACAGGCGTTTGTCAAACAGATACTGCCGAGCAAGCAACATGTAGAGTTCTTGATTTTAAGCTTTCGCCGTGTTCTATATGTAATATGTTTTCTTTTGGGTAATTCCTCGGCGTCTGAGTTCTAATAGCCGACGTTTCGGAACCCTCTATCAGTTCCATCATCATAGTCAGGTGGATGAAGCAGATCCTGGAAACCACTGCTACACAAACTCAAGAAAAGAAGACAGCCACCCAGTACACTACAATGATCCCACCCGCACTCGCACTTATATACCTGCCCCCTTCCACAACCGGCTGTGCACCTACCCACCCACATCCGGTCACTCGCCTTCCATTGGCTCCTCCACCAGCCTGCCAGAACCCTGTCAGGTATAAATACACCACACATCCCATCCC
>Ga0136643_10014822_pt1 | contig 11714 bp, 8 predicted proteins | sample TergutLab28metaG_FD_96883 | JGI IMG/M metagenome (GOLD analysis project Ga0136643, IMG submission 96883) | Labiotermes labralis P1 segment gut microbial communities from Petit-Saut dam, French Guiana - Lab288 P1 (version 3) (version 3) | ecosystem: Host-associated > Arthropoda: Insects >...
ATAAAAAATATCCATGTTATAAAAAAATTTTTTTGTAAACTTCCCCCATTTTTTTATTTTTTTGTTTGGGGGGGGGGGGGGGGGGAGTTAATTGTTCTGGTTGAAGGAAGCACTCCTGTTCCCTAGAATAGGTTGGGAAACACTCCAAAGGTGTACATGGATGACATAACACAATGGTACTTTAGCAATGTATCCTTCTGTGTGTCATATGATATAAATTTTGTGCGCACAGCTGAATACAGATCACATGCAAATATCTGCACTATACATAGCTAGGTTTATGGATAAACCACTGGAGGATACTAACAGGAGAAGGGAGACTGGGATTAAGGGACATTATTTATTGCCATTTTACCAGATACAAAAATGTATGGCACTGGTTCTGATGACTGCACCACATTGAATCAATTACAAAACTTGTCCTTTCACTAGCAGAACTTTACAAACAGTGGAAATAATTTCCCTTTTACTTTGGTATGAGTTTTATAAATCCATGTTTTCAAAAATAATGTTTGTTGCCACATGCAAGAACAGTTACTGGGGTCAAGAGTTGCTAATTTATTTTCCCTTTCTATGGCAGCATCAATGCATACACAAAGGTACAACATGCAGTGCTCAATACAAAAATCAATATTATGACAAAGAGAGAAATAAGGCAGAATCTTTCTTCTGTTACTATCACCAGGTTTTAACAACCATTTCCTTTCATGAATTCTTCAAATGTTTATCTCAGTAATTAACCAACTTGATGCACAAAATTTTTGTTTTGCAATAAGTTTATTTCATGCCTCTATATGTTTCGAGCACATGTGCTTGAAACATATACAGGCATGAAATAAACTTAATGTAAAACAAAAGATTTTGTGAATCAAGTTGGTTAATTACTGAGATAAATATACTGATATGTACGGTCAGCAAAACGTCAAAATCTTCAAATCTTATTTACAAACAGAGTCCTGACAAAATAAAAAGTCCTTTTAAGGCTGCAGATTATTATTTCTTAATCATGAGTCACAGTCTGTAATAGAAGATAATTCAGTTTAATATATTTGAGATCCAGAAGTGTGGTCTGTAACAAAAGCACAGGCTCGAGTCAAACTTGTTTACAATTACAAAAAAAAAATAAATAAATAAATAAATAAATTAATTAAATAAAATACATAAATAAAAAATAAAAATAAAAATAATATGAGGCATTGCATACCCGAGTTTGGATCCCATCTTGAAACAATCGGTCCTAACATCTAATAATGATCCCAATGTCCCTGTCCCTCAAAAGCCACTACTATTCTTCAACACTTTAATAAATGACTGCAATTTTATTACACAGTAAACTATTAGTAATACAACACAACAGTTAACATATTAAACACAGTTCTATTGTTAACATTAGAAACATATTTTGACAGGGTGTATAAAATATGCTTCAAAGCTTCAAAATTTCCAATGCTTTGTTTCTCTTTTGTTTTCATTTAACACAATTCTTATATATATATAAAAGCAGTAATTAAATCTAGCTTCTACTTTGCCTGTCAAATAATGTTGCCTCTCAGATGCAGGACTGGTAAATTCCTTCAGTTCCAAATACACTGGTAACAGTGTCAGTTCAGTTCTTTTAATAAGTAACATCTCCAAACCAGTAAATCGGAAAAAGTAAAATTCACAGAGTAACACAACAGAAAAAAGGACAACAAAACAATAAATAACTGTACAAACAAAAATAAAAACAACATTCCTATAAAAACTTCACATTCACGTAACACAAAATATATTTTGTTTATAATATGTAATACATATCAAACAATGTCATGTACTGGTAGTGTGTTTTGGTCATATGACCTATACATATTTACTCTGAGTATAATTAAGTTATCATACACTGAGAAGTCAGTTTCAATTATTATTGCACATCCAACAAAAAATCTCTTTTTAATCCACATCAGACCCTTCTGCTCAACACACATTTACAGGATCAGCAAGACTCTAACAAAGTGCACACATATTTTCTTTAAAAGGAAACAATAAACATATCAAGTGAATTTCAATGTTATTGTTCTAAAGTTTGTACATTTAGTTTTGACAGTTAAGTGACACTGGTAAGGTGGAAACATTTGGTAATTATGAAATTTGCTATATTTATACACAGTTTATTTGTGATGCTGTTATACAGTGCACACTTATCTTTGCATACAATGTACCTCAAGTCGTCTGGCATATGAACACACCCGATGACACAGTGTTATATCCCACAAGATAAGTATTAGTTAAGACGGTATGCCAATGACCTGAACAATCATTATGGGAGTTCAGAAAATTCACATAATTTACATAAACTTCCTCTTTATGAAACTCAGGTTGTAATCATGTAGGCTGTCACATCACATGCGAATAATCACATCACTCTTGTCATGAAATATAAATTCTGAGCATTATGTAAAGCTGATACTTGGACCCACCTTAAAAAAACTGAAAAATTAATTACAAAAATTGCATGCATGCAGGACACTGCTACAGCTTACACACACAGCTTATCAGTCACTGCTAGCATTAAGAGAAGTGTATGGTGAGCAAGTCATTATTCGGTGACCTCCATGATCACTAGATTTGAATTTGTGTGGTCTGTATCTGTACTGTACACTTGAAGATAAGGTTCTGTCAACAAATTACACAACAGAAGATGTAAAGAATATAATTGAACAGTCATTTTGAACATTTCAAAAGAAATGTTTTGTTGAGTATTTCAGAATCTGAGGATGAGATGGGACACTTACCTGCAAGCACAGGAACATAATTTTGAACATCTTTTGTGACTGAAGGTAAGAATAATCAATGCAACATCAAGCAGTGCTGAGAATTTTCACACTTTGCTGTCACTAGTGGAAGAAAGGCTCACAATTTCTTGGTTCTGTTCCTGGTTTAGCAAGCACAACTTCTCCTGGGCTTACATATATCACATAATGTAAACCCCACATACACAAAATAAGTTCAGATAAAGAATAAATAATTTATAGAAAAAGGTCATAAAATTTCACCAATAAAGACTCACGATTAGTTGGTCCATTTGGAAGCCTTGAGATGTGACACATGAAAAAATTGCACAGAAAACTGAGAGGTATGCCATTTCCTTTAGAGGTTCTGACTCCCAATATTTGTTTAAAAATTGTTCACAGTAGTTAAGCATTTTGCAGAACAAAATATCTATGTTTTCAAATGCTATATGTTCATCTAAAATCACTGCAGAACCAATGGACAATAAATAAAATATTAATACAAGCAGGTCTCGTTTTATGCAATTTCTTTGTGCATGATTTTGCTTTAACACAAACTGGTAATTTACACCACCTTTCCAATCTACATGACAATTTTCGGTTTAACATGATTTGACATGGACAATCCATGGCTGCACTTATCTCTTGTAGGAGGCTAGCAGAAAGTGTGGTCACTGTCATGCCAACAGTCACGTGTATGGATTGATAACACTGATGATATAATCATGCAGTTCATTGAGTTTCCTCTTCACCAGCATTGGCAATGAGTTAGAAACATAAATCTGCATCACCTAGTGCAATCCAAGTGAAAAATCGGCAAAAGGCAATCGGTAGTTAAGAGAAATTAGACACAATACGCCGACTTGAAAAGGGTGAATGAATTGTTGACATACAGCATGATGTTAGACTCGCTCATAGTAGCATACCTACAATTTGTGATAATGCTGATAGAATTACAGAAAGTGCTAAGTGTTTATGTAATATTAACTTCCATTGATCTGAAACAGGGAGTGTTTGTTTGTGTAGCGTGACTACCACAGTCCTATTGGAATGAACCATACCAAAATCTGTGGATGTGTGTTTCTTACATTTTTATTGCATTAGAAATATATATATATATATATATATATATATACTACAGAAATGTACATATACTGCATATACAGTACATATACACTCTACAGGTCTGTATGTCCACTAATGGTATAATTATATATACACTTTATAGGAGGAGGCTGTCGGTCCCCTAACTCCCAGGAAATACACTGTTTTAAATAGGAATTTTGTGTCCAATTTGTGCAATGTTTTTCAGAAATGTAACCCTGGCATAAAACGGGACCAACCTGTAACACATTAAGACTCTTTTCTAAACACTGCAACAGAAGACAAACACATTCTTATACCAACAGGCGCTTTTTATGTCATTACAAAACAATGACACATTTCCTTCAGACTTTCAGATGAGTTTTTTAGCCTTATTCTATGTGGACTTAGTTTATCTGGTGTTTGTTCTTGGTCACATGGTGGCAGGCATTGCTGGACTTGCTGCTATGCCAATTTGCTTGTAGCTGAGTACACATATTTTATTTTAAGGTATTGCAAAGTTCCACAGGATAAACCTACACATTACATCCTCAATGTTTTCTTCAGGATGTCTTCAGTACAAGGATTATTACAGCACACCCTATCCTTTAGCATGCCCAACAAGTAAAAATCACATGGATATAGGTCTGGCACACATGAAGACCACAGTCGCCTGCTTATTATTCTGTCATGAAAAGCACTCTCTAAATAACATGCAGAGATGTCTGCTGTAAGAACTGTTACACTGTCTTACTGAAAAAAGGAATAGGCTCTTTGAAACCAAACATCTTGCCAAAAAATGGTGTCAGAACATATCAGTGTTAATTTATGGTCTCATAAAAAATGGCCCAATGATCCTAGTTGCATTAATAGCTCACCACACATAAACATTAATGTCATGTGTATTAATTAATATGGAATTTTCTGCAGACAAATACCCATTATTCTGAGAGTTCACACATCCACTGAGATGAAACTAAATTTCATTGCCAAACAGAACTAATGTGTTTAAATGCAGACACTCATTTTAATGTGCAAGTTGAACCAACGCTTTTCTTGGAGAAGTCTCCAATCTGGCACCAATTTTGTCATTTTTTCTCAGTTGGCCCACATCTTCTCCATGTTTCCTGTCTAGAACTGAACCTGTGGCCGATATCCTTATCACATAGTCAGTTCTGCTATTGTATGCATTTTGTTAATGTGGATTGGGTATAATACAATTGACAAATAGGTGAAAGCTTTTTTTTTTTGGTAGAGGACATTGTGTTACAGAATTGAAAGACACTAATAAATTTATTTCTTTCAGTCAAACACAACAATATTTTATTATTTAATTTACTGGCAACATGTTTTGATAATTAGACCATCATCAGGCCCACTTTATATAAAATTTCAAGCTGGTTACATGTAGTGCACATTAAATTCAATGTTGTATGGGATCCCATATGACAACGAATATTGTCTTTGAAAGCGGTTTGTATGACACAAACTTTTGCATACACATGTTGGCAATTATGTGATTTCAGCAACAAGTGTGAAGAAATAAATTTGGATGACAGGCCAACTTTTTTTTTGATCTGACCCTATTTTTATTACGACATTTTCTATAATGCAAGGTCTCACAAGAACATCTTACAGCAGAACTGACTGCATTTAAAAATTGTTTGTCTGAACATGCACATCACTAAATTTCTGTCAGAATTTATGACAACACTTCTTGTACGATCTGTGTTTAGCATACACATTATACAGAAAAAAGTGGCATTTCAGTGGTATTCCCATTGTGACTGATGACTGGCTCCATAACTACAGATGTCACAATCTCTGAAAGGAGCCCCACTGAGGCAGCCAAGCACCTTGCAATAATGTAGCCTAAAGGCAGTGACCACAGATATAAGCCAGATAAACTAAGGACCCTATATTAATGTCCATTTCATTTATCACATATTTAGTATCATGAAGTCATTATCCTTCATGTTGTTGTACAAAATATTCACTTTTTCAAGACACCAGATAATTTGATCCACATGTTAAACTGTAACAATTGTATGTTCCAGACACTTGGACTGGCATCCTTTGTCTTTGGTATCTAAATGCATATAGTTTATCATTCCACAACCACTGACGTATTACCTTCCTAGATAATCATACAACCAGTTGTTAATAACATCTTGATTTTCTTGAACCCAATGGATGTTTAGGCGAATAGTCTCCAAACTCTGTTTCAGTGCCCGGTTTCCAGACCCAACATTCATAGGTTGGAAGAACTGCAAAACCTGTGTGTTCAGAACAGTAATACAGTTTAGCTCAGAGATAAACTATTTCCAATATTGATCAACAACACCACCACCAATGACGTGCAATTTAGTAACCACAAAATTAGAGATTGTTTTAGTAATATTTATACCATGGCACCAGGTACATTTTACAAGGCAATTTACGATCTGTCAAGTATTGTCATCAATCGAAAATATTCATGTGAATGCAGAGTTAATATTTTTTCATTTTACTATAAATTTAACATAATAAAATCTACACGTGTTTAAAATACTGTATTTACCCCAGTGCAAAAAGAATCTAATCAAAGATGACCCCCCCCCCCCCAGAAAAAGACTGCTAAAAATATTTGACTTAATTTCATACATTTAATATATAAAACACGTCATATTCTATCTTCCTTTACCAATCAGTGTCACTGTCTCCATCTTCACAGTCAGTGCCTTCATCTTCCTCACACTCACTGATAACATCTCCTTTCTCTTCACTGCCTTCCACAACATATAACCAACCCCACCCACTGCATTGGATGTACAATATTTCTTAAAACCCTTCACATTCACGTCCGGTGAGATGTGCTGCCATGCTGTTATGATTCATATGGACTATATAACACATTTATATTTCTTGGTTTCTAAACTTACTTGAACCCATGAAGAAGAATGACAATTTCTTCACAGATTTGTGTTAGTGGTATTAAGAATTTAAATATGTGTTCTGGATTTCTCTGTCCTGTCTGTGGTCTAATCAGAGTTCATGACCCTTTTTATGGTTTTTAATTTGTTGATTGGTCCAAGTATTATTTTTGAGCCTTGTAGTTAATTTTTAATTTTTCAATAGCCATTTTTCTGTTACTACCCTTGGACTAGATCTGTTCTCAGGCGCAAATTTTAAAAGTTACTGTTTCTAAGGTGCCCAGTGATTAAGACTAGCTCATTCTAAGAGGTCCATCAGGTTAGGTGCTTCTTTGCCTGAAAATGGAAAAAGAGGCAGCTACTGAAATATGGTGCTTCTTGAAAAAATTAGATTGTGGACAACGCTTCTTTAAAAAAATTAGATTGTGGACAAGTCCCAAAAAGAAGATTGTGTCAGTTAACTTCACACATGCTCTGTTCTCTCTTTTGGATTTCCTGACCCTTGAAGATGAGACCGATGGGTTGTCCTGAAACTTCAGTTAGGAATTAGTACTCTATGCTGCATAATATCTCAGAAGAATGCAAATTTCACATGATTTGGTGATGCAGGCCTTGATTTGGCTCTACATGGTCCAGTTTGGTGCTCCGTATGTGAATTTAAGATGACCTCATATATTTGAGTGCCAAATTAAAGGGGAAAAACCTGGTCTTGCATTTGGGTAAACAGGGTGATGCATTAAACAGTGTTGGTGTTGTTCACACTTCACAAGTATGCACAGCCATTACATCTGCATTATTCATTAAATTGAGATGGACTATATGCAGACAAGTAAGTTCATTCAAGGTATAATGTTTACAATGACTTCCACAAAACTCAGCCATGTGGCAGAGTATCTATAACACTGACTGTGGTGGTTGAAACAGACACTAAACTGAACGAGACACCCATACCAGCAGAATTCCAAAGGAACTCTATTCTAATGGGATATAATAATTGTAAAGTGTGGACCTGAGAGTGATGATTATTTCCTAGTCCCTTTTGTGGAACATAAAGTCTCACTACCTCTTTACAATAGCACATTGGCCATTTGTGTCCTCAGCTAGACGAATCACACCCACACAACTTGACCAGTTGTCTAAGATATGTTTTAATATTATCATCCCATTGATCACTAGGCTTTCCAAAATGTCCATTCCATCTAGGCTTGTTAACCATAAATTTTAAGCATTTCGTAAATCTCCTATGCATACTACATACATCATCAGTTCCATTCTCCTCATTCTGATTTCATTTGATTAGTGGTAACTTCCCCTCTCTTGGGTCCTCAGCACCCCATGCTCATAATACCCCCACTGTACAATCTTGCCACACAATAGAACAGACTGCATTGCAGATTATACTGTCACATAATCAAAAGATCTAATATGAATTTCAAACTAGGCCATCAGATGGCTCCGGTAGTTAGATACCGGGCACTTACCACTGAGGCCCAGCTTCAATCCCAAGCTAGTCCATTTGGGATTTGTGGTGGACAAAGAGGCACTGGGACAGATTTCTCTCTGGGTACTTATGATTCTCCGTCAGTATAATTCCACCAGTGCACTATATTCCTGTTTCATTCATCCATCACCAACACTATACAGTCTTAGCCAATGACAATGCTATTAAACACAACTCTTAAAAAAAGGCATTTACAACCATTTCAGCAACAGTTTTTCTTTCCTTGATTTGTATCACAGCTGAAACACAGACTGGTATTGAAAGAAATTTGATACAAAACAGTTAAGTGGTAACAATGTTGGTGGAGTGAAGCAACTAGAATTGAATGTATTCTAGTAGCGAAAGTTCTTTATGGAGTTTGTTTTGGTAACACTGTCTAAGCAAAACTTTTCAGCAGTCTGTATGCATTATGTAACAAAAACCAGGACAGAACAAATGAAGTACATACCATAAAAATCGAAAACTGGGCATGTTCAGGGCACAAGCAGCAGGTAACCAATTATACTTCAACTTGCAGTTTTAAGCACCTCTGTAACCAGTGACAGTTTGCCAAGTTCTCTTTCACTTCATGAAACCTACATGGCTACATAGAGAAACATAACAAAGTACACTGACGCATTTTGTGTTCTATGTGTACTCTGTTTAGCAGAGCTAGACTAGAAGAAGCGGCACAGGTGGATGGTCAGAAATAAGACAGTGGCAAAATTCACACTAAAAAGCTGGAAAACAGTCTGTACCTCTTGATAGTCATATTCTGTGGTGAAATGAGATGTTACTGCTGATATGAAAGTGCCCATTGTGTATGTTGAGTTCCCAAACAAGGACTGCAGGTAGTGCCAATGGGCTTTCAAATGTCTCCAAGCCAGCAACTGTCCCTCTGGATTAACTGCCACTCCAGCCAGGACAACCTTTATATCTTGAGGCTTGACTAAGTTTCGATCCAGGGTAGTCAGTAAATATCTGTAAATACAAGCATGCCTTGAGGACAACTCTCTTCTAAGATGTGCCTCTGTGTTACCCAGTCATGACCATATATGCCTGAATATAAGACAGGAATTTGTCCATAATATACCATCTGCAAAGTAGGGAGTTGCCTCATTATTGCATTCAAAGTTAAATGACATCCTGTTAAATACATTTAATTCCACAACATGAAGCAAAAACTAAGTGACATGAAAACCTGCCTAATATAAATGTAGGGTATTTTTCTGAAAATTGAAGATTGTGAAAGGAGATATTACATGCACAGCTATCTTGTATTTGGATAAATACAGTGAGTACCAAAGTTTCAGAGGAACCCTGTGCCTTGATCTGCAGGGTATCCTAAGATGAATGGCTAACAACATATGGCAATAGGGAGATATTAATACAAATTTAAGGCTTTCTTTCCATGGTTCACAACAGTACATCTTACTGGAACAACCCCCCATCTCAACTCTAAAAAAAAATGAAGAAAATATCAACAAAAAGTTACAAAATTCAATATAATCTCTTCAAACGAGAACACAAATTTTACTTTGTCCAAAAATCCCTACTGACCACCCACTGCCAATTTACATAAAAATCATCATGTAAATTAATATTACTGGCAGAAATTGAGATCAAAACCATTTACTAAATGGAAGACAATGATCTCATCAGAATAATAATGCTCACCTTTGTAAAATCCATGGGTCTGATGCCACTCCCAAGGATTTAAGAAGTAATTTCCTTTCACTTGGAACTCCAGTGCTGTTATACTTGGACCAACAATACTGCCAGTCTTTCACATCACCATATTTGATACCTGTAATGTGTACATGTACAAATGCCTGTGTCATACAAGTATTACTATTTGTAGATTTCACTTCAAGTTAAAGTCCCATATTTATTTAGAGCTTAGATACATTTTAAGGCACTTTTGCAGTGTTCAGATACAAGAAACCCTGAAAAAAAACATAACAAGGATCCACAAAGTACATGGGCTATGTGTTATGCAATCTAAATAAAACTTGGTGATTTTAAAACAACACTACTCCATGCAGCAGACACTGCATAAACATGAAACATTCAGTCCCACCCTCAAGGATATATACTTCTGTGGAATTTGAGGTTCTCACAATGGTGTGCTAAAGTTTAAAGTATATTGGGGTGTTATGCTGTGCCAACTGGTAAGCAGTTACAGTGCCTTCACCTCCAGGGTCAGACACTCCAAGAAGATTCTTGGCCCATCTGACCTTGAAGATTGAACACAATGAAATCCTTGGAAATGCTGGTAACTATTACGAGTCTACGTGACACAACATCCCAGAAGACCAGAATTTTCACATACATTTTTGCTCTTACTCAGTCCTCTTAGCATCATGCTGTATGGGTAGGTTATGCTAAAAGTCAATTACCAGTATATAATAATAATAATAATAATAAAGATCATTACCTGTTGAAACAGAGAAATGCTGAGATATGTAGGAACTAAAAGAGTCATGCTATTTATCGAAGTGATTGCTGTTGGAATCTCATGGACAAGAAGGAGGCTTAAGACATGTAAAATGGTGGCCAGTTACCTGATAGCATAATTGTGACAGTATTGTTGGGCAAAAGATAAGATCCCTCCCCCCCAGTGCTAACAGGGTTAATGATTTAAAGGCTTGCTGTCTGTACTAAATGGTTTCAAGCTTATATAGCATCCTCCTCACAATAAACTTACTTATGTAAAAATAAATTTTGCACTGTTAAAATTCCATATCTTCTATCACGAGACATTGACTAACTTCAACACACCATGTTTCATATTCAGTCTTTTTAAATATTGGACATCCATTCACAAGATGTTATAGCAGGATGGCTATCTGCAGGTTCTGTGGCAGTCCACATGTATGTTAAGGAAGCTTAATGAAACCATGAATTCCCTGAGACTTATCAAAACAGTTCAATAAAAAGAACAATGTGTTGATAAAGGTGTCCACAACAAATGCATGTATTATCTAAAAATATGGTTATCTTAGCTAGAACTCCAATTCCCGATTTAAGTAGTAAATATGTTATTCCTTCAGCTTACAATTCAGGCACACTTCTACATTAGTCCACCATTCTGACGACACTGAACGGATAAGGCCTTCCTCCAGTAATATGACATATGATCACCTGAGTATGTTATAATTTAACACAACTATAATTAACATCCCAACATAGAGCTAATAAAACTGTACATTTCTTACCTGCCATATAAACGACTTCTCGGAGATTTGGAGGTATACGAGTGTCCCTATCCATCCAATCTCTAAATTTCTTCTGAGCTTGTTTTATTGTAATCTGGACACCACACAGGACTGCAGATGCCAATACATCAGACCTCATCAACCTTGAACAAATTCCAGGCAATTTAAGGGACAAAAAAAAAAAAAAACCACCCTCCTCCCCCTCTTCCCCCAACACCTCCTCCCCACCATAAATAAAAAAACAAACACCACA
>Ga0136643_10014827_pt1 | contig 11712 bp, 7 predicted proteins | sample TergutLab28metaG_FD_96883 | JGI IMG/M metagenome (GOLD analysis project Ga0136643, IMG submission 96883) | Labiotermes labralis P1 segment gut microbial communities from Petit-Saut dam, French Guiana - Lab288 P1 (version 3) (version 3) | ecosystem: Host-associated > Arthropoda: Insects >...
AACTTTGGTAAACTAAGAATACGCGGATTCACATCTCAGTCAGAAGTTCGTAATGTCGGCCATACATAATCATAAATAATATTTTACTTCTTATTACACAACCAAACCAATAAAATAATTTATTTTCAAGCGTTAAGGTAAAGCGAGCAGGACTCCTGCTTCCTATTTCGGAGGTTTCAGGCTCAAACCTTAGTATCGTGACAGTGTATTTTTATTGTTTCACATGTCTTTTCAGGTAAACTCCTTGGCATTACACGTATCTGAAATTAGGCTGCAATCGCTTCTTTCGCATCATTTGAAATGGTATTTTCACTAAACGTTCCTTCATTCGACGCTAAGCAGTGTGAGCTACACACAGAACTGTTAAATGGCTAATAATGAATCTTATGCGTATTGGACCGTGCAACATCTTGATATTTGAATATAGTAGTGGTTCAGCCTACACTGGGATACCACATCACCAACAGACAATCCCGCTACATAACACCAGCATGCCTCAAGTCAGCCTACACAACACAACAAGTACTCGCTAGCTCCTGAAGATGGACGTATTAACGTCTGAAATGTGTTGAGCAATATATAATAAAGCAAGTGTCATCTAGTTGGTCAACCTTTATTCAAAAGGCTAATAATGAGTAAAATGTTGTTTTTAGTGCCTGAACTGTTTGTATTGTCACAGCTTACTCCAAGGGCTTCTGACAAACACAACATGTCTTTCATTTACTTGTTGGTATAATTGTACTGATATTTTTACCTCCGCTTTCTCACTTACCATGTCGGTCTCTTAGAATCACAAATTTCGAAATCGAAGACATTAATACTGCCGTTTCTCCAGCTTTTGTAATTCAGGCGTTAAAAGTTATCTATTGAGGTATATTTTACCTGAAAACACGTGTGAAGACATGGGGGCGTGATGGACGATGGGAATGTCAAAAAGAACTTAATAAAACGTCTGAATCAAAGAAACATTAGTCTGTATACGAAAATTTTGCTTTATAATTAGTCGCTCAAGACTGGATACAATACCTGGGTCTTGTAAGCAAGTTCCATGAGAGGCAGTGAACTTCTTAGACAAGTGCGGCTCTCAACTTCAGAATGAGCTTGCATGTTGTTAATTGCTTTGAATGCGTCTGTCAGGAAAGATTAATAAAATCTAAATTAAAATTGTAATCTGTGAGAAAGCACATTCATCGTACACAATGTGAACGAAAAATCCACGGACAAACGTACGGAGGTGAACCTACAGTACTTGTAAGAAATAAACGTTTTATGAACAGGTGTTTTCTGAAGTACAGTTTCGGACTTACATCTTCCTGAAGAGTAATGTAAATGCTTCAAATGTCCAGCGAGAACTTCAACGCAGAACGTTGCACGTCCAAAAAAAAAAAAAGAATTGCGTGCCTCGCTGGAAAATTCCACGTTTCGTACGAATCATTTTAAATGCATTCCATATTCTTTGTTTGAAACTCTGGTAGTCTGTAAATTATGTATCGCTAACAGTGGATGTAAATTTCTCCACAGAAACAAATTCAAGGAATTTAAATCAGGGGAACGAGCGGACCATGCTATTGGTCCACCTCCTCCTATCCAGTGTTCCGGGAATATATTTTTTGAGAATTTTCCAACTGCAGGAAGCAAATGCGATGGAACAGCATCATATATGAACCCTAAAGGAATTCTAGTCGGCAGATCCACATATTACTAGGAAATCGTGGTAAAAATTCCCAGTCACACGTTGTGGAAGAAAGTATGGTCCCAGAATGCTGTATCAAGGAATGCCTGTATAAAAACTCAAAGTCGACACTTTATAACGTTTAATTATAAGCAGGCCGCAAATCGGAAACCGCAGTTTAGAACAGCTATGATCATGCAATATTTTTTCTCATTTTGTGGTGTAGATTCACCTACTTGTGTCTGGCCGTGCATTTTTCTCTTATCCTAAGTATGTAGGTTAAATATGAATCCGATACTTTCTGGAATTTTGCCTAAAGTTGATGAAATCTAAGCCTGCATGTTTTTCATGTTCCATCACAATGCATCTGGAAATGCAAATATATACTTACTGAGCTATTTATGAAATTCGGCCAATTTATGGAACCCAAAATTTCATTACTGTGTTTACTAGATCCCGCCGTTTTCTCCTATCCTAAGCCAGATAAACCCAGTGCACGCTCAAGCCACCCCATTTACTTACTATTTCAATGTAATTAAAACCAACTTGATGCACTATTTATCCTCAGTTTATTTCGTCTATCAACCTCTACATGTTTCGGGCATATTTGTAGCCCATCATCAGAAGGTATACACTATATATACAACAATTGGTATGTTTTTTGCTTTTTAGATGGCTGGCTGTTTTCCGAGTTGGTATGAAACTATTCCAACCCAACTCGGACAACAGATAGTCAAATGAAAAGTACAACACGTGCCAATTGTTGTATATATAGTGTATATACACAGTATACCTCCTGATGATATGCTAAAAATATTCCCAAAACATGTAGAAGTTGAATGACGAAATAAACTGAGCATAAAGAGTGCATCAAGTTGGTTTTCATTACCAGGATGTATCGAGATACACGGTCAACAAAACATAAAATACACACTATTTGTGTTACAATTTCTCACATCTACGCTTCGCTTTTCATTTGATCTTTCACCTAAACGTTTCCCCACCATAATCTTCTTCCCAATAGGAGCCATTTATCCTTTGCATTCCTCTCTACGATAGAGTAGCGACCGGATGGGGGGAGGGGTTCCAATACTAATAAATCTTATAGCACCATAAATTTCGGGAAATTTAGTGATTAGTTGAGTAAATTCGAGTATTAACTTGTAAGGAATTCGCGTCTTTTATGAAGTTCTAAGAATTTTGCGGTAATGGTTATCTTTAAATCTTTAATGGTGCTCAAATGCTGCCCATATTCCTGGTAGTTAATCCTTTTCTTGCCTGGCTGTATCGTACAATTATATCGGAAAGGAGAAAAGTAAATAAGGGAATGCATTTTATGTAAAAGTGCGGGAGGCGTGACATTTCTTGACGTAATTTTTTATGTTTGTTAAATCCGCTGGGGATTCCATGTGTCACGAGCTCACAAAGCCACACATATATGCTTCTTGACGTGATATTCTCGCCGCTATTATGTGGCGTCTGGAAAGACATGATACTGTAATTGTATTCATTCGCACCTTATGTTTCTGTCACGGCAGAAACGTGTAAAAGAAATGTATAAACCTACTGTGGGGTTTCTCAAAGGTAACAAGCGTAAAAATTTAAAGCAAAATATGTTTCTAGCTACGCACACGACCTGTGATTTCCAGGTAACGTGTGTCATGAAGGGGGATGTATTCACGGAGTCAGGACAACTACATCGATCCGTTTAAACTTTGCTATTTTTAAATAGGGCAAAGAAGACCAAATAATTATATAATATTTATGTTGCGAACATAAATTTTCTATGGAATGTGAATAAAGTCATCGAACGTCGCCTTTGAGAGGGTAGAACACTTTATTATTATTATATGGAAGTCCCAGGTTCATATCTCGACACAGAGGCTGGACGTCAAGGAAAAGGTTTTTAAGGTTTTCCTCAGTCTTTCTAGATAAATTCGAGGACTTACCCCTACGCTATCAAGTTCCTTCCTCATTATCCTTCCATCATTCAACGTTATACATTTCACAGACACTGAAATAAAGTTGAAATTAGGAGTGAGGCTAATATTTTGCATTAACGAGTTTAATATACCGTGTTTAACCTTGGACTGACAGGTTGATAAAGTACTTGAGTTAGCAATAAACTTGCTATTATGAATAAGTACAATTATGTTTTTTAAAGTTCATACAAAGCATTTAACTGATGTGGGAAGAATATTTAGTACTACCGAATGCAAATTTGGTCTATTTCGAGGACATTTTAATGCTACTTTGAACACGATAATCCTGGGTTTAAATTGACCATAAAAGCTGGACCTACATTTATAACATATTTAAGATCACAGTCCTCTGATATGTGACGCCATGTAGACTGGTATATAGGGACTAACACACCTCTTCTCTAGCCAAAGACTCCGTGTCTCTCCGTAATGTTCGTGTCTGTTTACCATCACATGCATGCAGACCGTAGTAGCATTCCTACACCTGACAGTGGTAAATCTTATTTAACTTTAGACGACATATGGGCATGTGTTGCAGGAAAATTGGGACTTACGTTACGTGTATGTGAAAATTGTGGCTTCGTTGACTTTCAAACCTCTGTTCCTGAAGTCACGGACTCATTTATTCATACTGTTTATTTTGTCACTTTCATGTTGTTTCGTGTTGATTGTGAGAAAAACATCGATATGAAAGCCAATTTTCTCGTATGAAAACGACCGCAGGGGAGTGAATTCTTCGTTTTTGCAGAGAAGCTGTTTATATGAAGTTGTGCTATGTGACTATAATATGCTAATATTCATTGTGTTCGATCTTATCAAATACCAAGTTAATCATGCGAATATAATCTCTAGTCTACATTAAAATTCTACCAACTCATAAAAATATAAACGTGCTCTACCAAAATACAGTGCCGACAGACACATTGCCATTCATATTGCGGAATGCTGCTTCGTTTGTAGGTTTAGAGTGAATGTATAAATTTTTTCGAATTCTGATGCACCAGTTTCGTGTTTATAATTCTGGTTTGCTGTATTATTGAGTCGGTAACGAACTCGCATAATGGCACTGGAAGGTTTACGTGCAACGTTGTTAAGTTTCGAACATTATTTCAAAGGTTAGAGTTTCCAAGTTATTTTTCGATATACACGTTTTGACATATGGTTTAAAAATTTACACTTTTCCATTTATGGCATTCAGACCATATGTGGGGTATTATTACTGGATGGCTTATGACCCGCTTAGCTACGTTTTCCAGGTTATCTCTGTGCTTCATTAAGAAATATGGTTTCAAGGGATTGCTGGGGGGGATCAGTCATTAAATCAAAACACCCTTATGACTTGCTCTGTGGTACCGAATAAAGACAGACTTCTTATCTCGACTTCTTTTACGTGGACAATACGATAGAAATTTTGATAGTGTCTTGACATTTAAAGTTTCCTTAAAAAATAACTTTTGCTTATATATTCTTTGTTTTATTGTCATATCATCACCATCATCATCATCATAAACATCGAGGATTGGACCCTTTGATCTGTTCTGTCTCCAAAGTTATAACTGCTCTCTCCAACGTTTCTTCGGTCTTCCAATTGTTCTCTTTTCTTGTGGTCTGTAGTAGTATGATGTGAAAGGGATTCGGTTTTGTGGCATTCTTTGCCAGTGTTGAAGCCAGTTCCGTATGCATTCGTCTACCTTGTCTAGTATGCCTGTAATCTGTAGTTCGCGGCGTAAGTATTCGTTTGTTTTGTGGTCATAAAGGGTGTAACCTGCCACAGGTCTCAATAACTTCATTTCTGCCGCTTCAATTCCTCGTCTTTTTGAGGCTGTTAGAGTCCAATTTTCTGATCTATATAAATATTTTCCGTTCTCACTTTCCCAAAAAAAGTTCTCTTAATAGTACCTATTAATTGTAAAAATTTTGCCAACTTCAACCTAAATAAGTAAATTGGCTAACTTGTTCTAGTGTTTCATCGTTTATAATAATTATTGTTCTTACGTGATCTTACCCAACGAAACCAAATACCTTCCTCTTTTTTGTGGTAATTTCCAAATTATTTTCTTTCGGTATACTATATAATAAATAGACTGCCTTTTGCAAATTGCCTTGTGTGTCAGAAATAATAAACTGGTCATCTGCAAATAATAGTGTGTTAATAATTAACTCTTTGAAATATTTACTAGTTTTTAATTTGTGTGACCAAATCCAGATAACCTCATCCAAATACAAATTAAATAAAAAGGGAAATAATGGGCATCCTTGTCTGGCCCCTTCGGTTTAGAATCTTCAGATATTCCATTACCTGCATTAACTCTTATAATGCTTTCCTTATATATCTTCTCTATTATTGTAATTAGGTGAGTTGGAATGCCTTTACTTGACATGATAGTCCATAATTTGTCTCTGTCCACCGACTCAAAGGCTTTTTTTATATCAATAATTGCAATATATTTGGGAATTTTAATTCTCTATGTTTTTCAATTACTTGTGAAGCTAAAAATATATAGTCCATGCAGAATCTACCTTTCCTAAATCCATTCTGCTCTTCTAATAGTAGGGCCTCTGCAATTACTGTTAATCTCTTTGCAATCATTATTTAATAAATTTTATATCCAGTATTTAATAAGCTAATATCTCTATAGTTTTCTGGATTATTTCTGTCTCCTTTTTTGCATATTGGTATAACAATGGCTGTCCTCCATTCTTCAGGAATATCTCCGTAAATCCAGCAAGCTTTTAAAAATTCAGAAATTTATGTAAAAATACTTTTTGGTGCATGTTTGTATAACTCATTATTAATCCCGTCCGATCCTGGGGATTTTCTGGCTTTCAATGCTTTTATGGTTGTTTCCAATTCTTCCACTGTGATTAAGTCGACACAGAGATCTGTTAAGTTTGCACATTTCCTTTCTGTGGTTTTATCATTAGATTGTTTAGTCCAAAGTTTTTGATAGTAATCTAACCACGTGTGTTCAGCTTTTGGGTTAAGTTTGCAAATTGTCTTTTTCAGTTCTGTTTATATTTTTAATAATTCTATATGCATTTATCTGGCGTCCATGTAAATCGTGTTCAATTCTCGATACAAATGTTTCCCAACATTGCCTTTTAATTTTTCTTGTTTCTCTTTTCACAATTGCCACTAACCTTTTGTATTCTATTTTGTCAATTTCAGAACGTGTTTTCAAATAACGTAAACAAACCTTCTTCTTGTTTACAATCAAGTTTTTGATATCCTCATTCCATAAAATTAAACGCGTCTTGTATCTTCTCTTTTTCCTTTTGCCTAAGGCTTCATTCGCTGCTTGTAGTAATCTATTCTTTAAAGTTTGCCATTCTACATTAATATTGAGGCTGCATGGTGAGTACATCAAATTTTGCTCTATCTCCTCTGATAAAGTAATGTACTCTAAAAATTTCTTCTTGTCGCGGGGATCTTCTAATAGATGTATACCTTTTTTGAGGTAAACAAATTTTAAGAATTAATAAGTAATGGTCTGTAGCAACATCGTATCCCCTAAAAACTTTAGTGTCATTTACTAAAGGTGATAATTTCGTGTTTGTTAACATGTAATCTATAATAGATCTGTAACCTCGGGCACTCCACGTCATTTTATGAATCTCTTTATACCTAAAGAATGTGTTCTTTATTTTTAATTCATTTACTGATGCAAATTCTTTTAGTTTATGTCCATTATTGTTAATAGTAATTTTACTATTCGTGCCCAAAATTCTATCAATAGGAATTTTTCCAACACTTGCATTATAATCTCCAGCAACAATAATGTAATCGCTTTTATTTATTTTGTCTATCTGATCTTGAAGAGTTTCATAGAATTCTTCTGTTTGTTCAGTTTTCCCCTCTTCAGGGGCATAGACAGCTAGTAATGTTAAATACCCTCTTTGCAATTTATATCTTAGTTGAAGAATTCTTTCATTTACAATCATGTAACTATGTATTCTCTTTTTAAATTTGGCTTTAATCATAATTGCTGCAGGTGCTCTTTTATTCGTTGGGACACCACTGTACAATAAAATATAATCTGCCAACTCTAGCGAACCATTTAATTTCTTTTTTGTTTCTGGTATCACTGCTATATCTGCATTTGCTTTTTTTAATTCTTCCTGCGGCGGTTTCTCTTTGCCATATAAACCTCTAACATTCCAAACGCATATTTCATTAAACCTGGATTCATTGCCCTCTTTCTGGCCTTAGTTGTCATGTTTAAATCAGTCCTGTGATTCCTCTGGAGATTCTGAGTTGGGTAGAGTGTCCTCAGGATGGATAACCAGTCCCTCGCTGAGTAAGTTTTGTGGTAGCTAACCTCAGGGCCTCCGAACGTGCCCGTTTTCTGTAGGGGTGTGCTCCCTTAGCCGAAGATCTCGGTTTTCAGGTGCTGCGAACTCGCCTTCATCCCCTCCTCCCTGCTACGACTAAAGGTGCATTGCCCAGGGATCACGAGCTAGGAAGTGAGAAAGTCAGATTTGCTTGCAGAGCTGACCGATTTCATGTCAGATGGTGTTTCCCAAGATTTGTGGATATTATCTTTCGGCATCGATAATAACCCTTGGAGCCAATAACAGCCTTTGGTCCCCTTTATTGTCATTTCTATTTATTTATTTACTTATTTATTCTTTCTTTTTCATTGAGTGTTCACAGATATTTTCAAACCTCTCATTTCAGCCTCCTTATTCCTGGTTTTATTTTGTCCACATTTAAACAGGCAGCGCAAAACAAAGTGGCACTGAGACGAGTCTTTCTCTAACAGCTTCAGCATTTCCCTATCCTACCCGCAATTCATTCGTCCACCAAGGACCCTAGATTGTTTTAGCACCATTAAATAAACCCTTCTGTCTGACTTTGTTTCAAGTTTTCCTTATCCGACGTAATAATGTGTCCATTCTACTGTTTTCTTTTCATTTAAGCCAGACTTTGTTCGAATTGTTGTCAACACAACCACACAGCTCTTGTTGTGTGCTAGATATCCGCACAAAGAAGGTTCATCGAATTTTGGGTGACATAATATTAATCATACGAAAGCTTTATAGCTGAATTTCTTGGCCATAGTATTCCGAGCAGACTCCTTATTTCACACGCTGTACTAAATTATACGCAAAGAAGAAAGGGGCCTTGATGTGTGGCCATTGTTCACAGCGTCATGTATTTCTTTCTGAGCAACAATGGTGGAGTGACAAGTGAAAGCGTGGAGGGAGGGGGGTCACACAAGAAGTGAAAGAATAAAAAAGAATGTTGTAAGGGTAGTAACAATGGCTGGTGTTTGATATAATTCTTGGTGACAGACTGGTTATGTGTGTATTTGTATAAGAATTCTTCTGCTGGTCTGACAATTTTGAGAAATCAAATATCGAAACTGATTTTATTAACAAAGTAGTGCCCTGTGAAAAAAATGTTATTTTATTTTATTTCATTTCATTTTATTTTACGTATTTCCACAGTATATTGTGGTGAACAGCTGAGGTATTTTCCTCAGCTAGGTAAATAGGAAGGCTAGATCACCTATCCTTCACATGGCAACAGCGAAATAACTGAAACAGGAGACTGTTGCTAGGTGACAAACTTAATGGCTGACTTCTGCTGAGAATGTGTGTGGGGGTTTTGCGAAGCTGCAGTTGAACAGCATTTTTTTCCCCCCGAAACTCCGATGGAAGCAGACGCGAAGGCAGTGGTTAAAACTGTACGGCTACAAGGTGCGGGCTTCACTGCTGTTTTTTAAAATGCAAGGTAAGCGTCGTTAACTTCATCTAGAACCAAATAAAAGTTTTTTAAAATTGCTCAGTGACATGTTTCCTTTTATATATATTTTTTTGAACTTTTTAAAATTTTATTCCAAATTGGACAGCCGCAGTAATAAAAGGGAGTTTGCATCGGCAGGCGGTGATCAAGGTGTTTTTTCTAGGAAAATGTACTATTTTCAATTTTTCCACATTAATTGTTTTTATTATACATTTCACCTTAGTATTTAGGCACTAACCTTCTTTGTTAATGTACGGATACTGTAATTTAGATTACAGTACACCTGAAACCCTACATGGTGTTATCTGTTGGTGGCAGCGATAGCTTTCAACTTAGTGGTGTCGGTGGTAGGGTGGTCACCTCGCGCCACTACACAAGCAAAAATTATGTGATTTGAAGTCCGGTCTATTGTTTTAACCTCGTGTTCATTAGTGACAATTATACCTTTAGCATTTACGATTAATATTTTCTTTATTATTATTATTATTATTATTGTCTTCATTATTTATCACTATGGAGAGCGGATCTGCGATCCACGCATGTTCATATCCATTGGATACAGAGGAATCTTCTCGGGAGTAAGGCGAAAGCGGTGTGACCCCAAAAGCGCACTCCATCTAGTGCCGAGTTGAAGGCTTAACGCTATACTTCCCCTCTATTCTCAAAAGTTTCCGCTTCTGACGTCATTTTGAAAACTTCTCTGTGCAAATTGTGACTAGGTCGCTGTCTGTACTAGCTGTGATTTCCCGTGGGTTTTCCCGGCTTCTCCAGCTAACTATGGGATGGACCATTATAAATAGCTCACCCGTTACACTTTTATCTATTTATTACTCATTAGTCTGCCTACAGTTTTAGTTTCCCTAGTCTGAAATACTGACAGGTATTTTACTCGTAATATATAAATACTTCACCTCGTGTTAGACGGAGGCGAGAGATCAGCTTCACTTTTGTAACTTGTTGACGGGTGCAGAATTTCCGGACATCGACTGGATACGAGACTGAATGGGCCCAGAACCTGTCTGGACGCTGCTGCGAAGACAGAATACGCCAACTTTCCTGGGAATCGAAAGCTGATCGTCCATTCCGAGAATAGTCACTAAACTGACCTCTACTCGTCCTCCCCTATTTGCATTTTTATAATGTTTTGTGTTTGTGTTTGTTTGTTTTATTTTACCTATGTAGTTCAGATGGTGGCTATTATTAGAATCCTGGTTCTTTAAATTTCGCACCACTGCAATTCAACACGGCTAATGTGCGTTCCTGTGGTTAGGAGAAATACTACCTCAACCTCACAATCTTTGCTGGTACGTAATCCATGTCTTTCAATATAATTTTTGTTACCTTCTTCAGTTCTTTGAGTTAAATATTGGAATCCTTAGCCTGTCTAGAAGAAATTAATGTTATATCCTTCGCCATTACATACTTGAGATACTCTTGAACATCGTTCATCGATCATCGTTGATTGTAAACCTCGGGGACCGACATTTAAAGAATGTCAATTGTAAATCTGCATACATCTTGAATATGATCTCCTACGGTACGGAGAAATCTTAAGAGCACATTAAATCTCTTGTTTTTCTGGAATGTGTTAACAGTTTTGACATATATGGACATGCCACAGAGTATGCATAATTCTGCCACGGAATACTTATAATTCTGATTCCTGGTCCTTTAAGTGATGTGTAAACCGATTTATGTAAACCTGATCAGAATGAAAATTTCAAACACGCCCCACTCTTATGTTATATATTTAAGTCATACTTTGTTTAATATATCGTCATTTTGTACTCATTACACAACTCAAAAGCCGATAAAATTACTAAAATTATGGAGTCGAATGGGGTCCCTATTGAGACGGACGCTTAATTCTTGAAACCACGAGACTTCCGGTATCGGATCACCGAATATGGAGTGGAAATAATATGGCAGAAATTATTACGCAACATAAAACACACCTTTGATTTAGATTCAAGTCGTCTGGGAAGTTAAGCCTTGTCGCCTGGTAAACAGTTATCAACATTTCGGACAAGCATATGCCTTCACCTTGAGGATAGGCTCCTGGCACAGCTAGATCCTAAAGACGCTGACATTACGCTTCTCCAAAACGCTAGCTGATAGGATGTAGCTTGCAGAATGTTTAGATCTGTATTAGTAGCACTGTGAGAACCGCAGATCTCGCACTGCCTATGATTAACCTTTTGACGCCTAATGTCAACTATAGTGGTCGTACCGCACCGCTAACCTCTAAAGTTGCATTTTATATATTTATTCAACAAATATAGGTACTGAATATTTTAAACATGGTATAT
>Ga0136643_10014828_pt1 | contig 11712 bp, 4 predicted proteins | sample TergutLab28metaG_FD_96883 | JGI IMG/M metagenome (GOLD analysis project Ga0136643, IMG submission 96883) | Labiotermes labralis P1 segment gut microbial communities from Petit-Saut dam, French Guiana - Lab288 P1 (version 3) (version 3) | ecosystem: Host-associated > Arthropoda: Insects >...
ATATATATATATATATACTGGTTGTATACAAATATAAAACTAGTCATCAGTAACAAGATGGAATTAACAAATACTATTTACAATGAACAAAACTATATAATGCTACAGTATCATCCTTAATATAAAACGGAATGAAAATTAAACATTAAGTAGTAGCCTTATTATACCTAAAATGTTAATATGAAGGCAAAAATAATTCAAGAATAGGTTACAGATGAAGAAGCAAATGTTTGGGATATTATGTGCCAATTGGTGAATCAATATAGATGCATCAAAGGATTATCACAGTAAAGGAAAAGAATATGGTTATATTGCATAAATGTGAATTGATATGAACCTGTAAGGCACATACTGGGGCAAAAGTAAGGCCTGACACATTCTTAACCTTGACACTATGTACAATCGTGTTCAGCTTCGCCTTACTGTAACAGCCCTCACTATCCCCCTATATTAGATGGGTCCCAGATCCAATCTGGACAATGGTGGCAAAAAGGATCCCTGTCCTCACCAGCCACTGAACCACAGACCCCCCAAGACACTGTCAGTTTAGTATCCAGACCAACAAATGCACAACATATATATTAGTAATATTTTATTTATTATAAGCACTCCTACATGTTTCAACACATCTGCATCATCTGGGAGTTTTAACCTTGTACTTTGCTAAAGTTACAAAATTATTAAAATACAATCTGTAAAACTTTAATAATTTTAACATGTGGAAGTTGGTGGCCGCATATACAATCTGGACAGTCTTGTGGGTATAATCCCGATGTTGGTGTTTCCTGTATACTGGTATGATGAGAACTGAGAGCACACAGGAAACACCAATATAAGGGTTACACCCACAAGACTCCAGATTGTATATGCGGCCACCAAACAACTTCCACAGCTTATAATTATTAATGTTTTACAGGTTGTATTTTATCATTCAACAATGAACATGTTAACATTTTAATCAACCAATTATATTGAGTTGTAATTTTAATAATTTTGTAACTTTGGCAAAGTACAAGGTTAAGACTCCCAGATGATGATGGAGATGCGTTGAAACAAGCAGGAGTGCTTACAAATATAAAATATTATTAATATATATGTTGTGGATTTGTTGGTCTGGATAATAAACTGTACAAGATGTATGGAACATACATTAAAATATTTTACTGTCAGTTTATATACTGTGCGAAACTTCAGAAAAAGTTTACACTTATGTAAAAAACCAACAAATGCACTAAGATAAAATATGTTTTATCATATATTACTATTCACCAACCTGTTTTGGTCACATTTGCAACCATCATCAGGATGTCACAGGAGAATACATACAATAGAAAACAACTACATAAAATGCATAACTAAAACCACCCATGTTACAGTTAATATCTTAAGCACTCTCTGTGATCATGAAAAGTCAAATTATGTCATTAAAAACAAATACTGTGTTGGATTCTTCTTAGCTGTTTATAGTCGATGTACATCCTGTTAGATGAGTATCAATGTGTACCCTAGTGTAGATCACTTAACATAAGTGTAAATATTCCTCTGTGCACAGACATGGAACATATAAAGTTCACAGAATGGCTGCAACACTTCAAGGTTAAGAAAAGGATTCAAAATGTTTACTATGTTAGTCATACAATACTTTATTCAGTAAAGAGTTCAGCCACAAAGTATCTGGACGGAATTTAAGATGCTCATAAAGGCACATATTTACATACAACTACAAGCATCAATTCCAAACCTTCTGACCATCCTGAGGTTATTGGCAAACTGACCCTGTTTGAAATTTTCTGACATAAGTACAAAGTTTCTCTACATGGCATTCACATCTACTGAAACAAAACAATATTTTACTGACAGCTATGGTATTCATATAACAAAACTAACAGTATGCAAACATGCAAAAAAATATCACACAGATTTTCAGAATTATTATTTTTGTTGATGGTGTACACCTTAACTTCTTATGCACCAATTACATGCAGTGACCATTTTCAACCCTTTAAGAGACCACCACCATGCTGCCTCAAAATGTTGGACATGAAGTCATCCATTAACCTGGCACTACATACCAGGATAACAGAGACCTCAATTACACTTCTACAAAACCCTAAAAACTCCCAAATTTTGCAAAGCTTTTAATGTTTCAATGGTAATAATTATCTGATATCTCATGGTTTTATGTTTAGAAAGATGACCCAAATATTACATCCTGATCTAAAGGAAATGTCACTACCATCATTTGGGTTAATGTGGTTTATTTTACAATCTATTCTGATTAATAAGGACTGATAATATCTGATTACCAGTGCCAAAGAGTCCATCTTAAAGCTGTCAACCAAACAACATTCACATTTCAGACACTAACACAGCATGTTAAGAGATGACATTTCTGGGTAGTATTGTGGTGGTTCCCAGTCCAAATCTATACCAGGACAGACTATCATAACAAAGGTTCTTCACGGTTTACTAAACTTCATTCAGACAAATGCTTTAACAGTATCTTCAGTTACACCACAACCTTCCAAGTTCATTACCTCGTATTATCCCATCACTTGGCAATGTTCAGTCTGAGCTTGTAACAGAATTAAATAAATTGCACATACAATAGACAACCAAAGCACTTAGGTCTCTGGTCTTCCATCAGAATGACAGACCAAGATTAGACTCTTACAAAACAGAATTACACTTTTTATTAATCTACTTTTATGAAAAGAAGTGGGCAAAGCACAGGAATGTTAATGAATTAAGATAAAGTTGTCCACCTGCCTAGATACCATGCCACATACAGGTAGTGGGGAGGTAAAGTTATACACATAGTGGACCTAGGCAGTTCATGTAGTCGAATAAGCGGCTTCAAAGTCCAGCAGTTTTTATCCTTGATGGACAAATCTTTGGATATATGTTGGACAGGATGCTGTGACTTTGGCAAGGAAAACTGTTGCTGCTGCAAAGAATCCAAGTTCTCAATATCCCACATGAAATTAGTTATCCTGGCTCAAAACGCTGCTTACATATTGGACATATGCTTACTCTGCCCAGGAAATGAATGCATTTCCTTCTCACTATCAATAACCTACAGGAACTACAATTTTTAAGGAAGGGCATAACACTTACTAAGAAATTCATTTCACATTTTAATGTACAAATTTTATAAATTTATATATGTGCAGTGGTTGGTAAAATAATTGAGTGACTGGAAATGAGGATTTGAAACACATCCAAACACCCTGCTGCTTGTAATGAAGGCCCAGTTTGTTCATGTGAGCCCCGACCAAATTCCATCTGGTAACCCTGCTGTATCATAAGCAGTTTACAGAACACAACTGAACTCCAACAATAGCTGCCATTATAACACTATGATGTTTCTCTCCAGTATGTAAGCACAATACCAATGAAAACAATTATATAAAAAGAACCCTTATTCCATGATGAATAAAGCATAACAGTGTTACATTTTGTACGAAGTTTATAAATACTCAGCATTATTTAGTTCTTATCAGCTTCAGGTAAAGTGTGTAATACATGAAAGTAAGCAACATCTAACCATTACATAAACCACCAATCACTGGTTTCATCTGCATATCAGAAGGTGTTGCTACATGCAATCAGAACTATCAGACTATTTGTAATGTATTATAAAAACTCACTCTTAACCGGGAGTCAAAAATTTTCTGAAAATTTGTTATACAAATATCTCTGTCACCAGAAAATGCACATCACTATTTTCTGGTGCCTTAGTATGGCTCTTGCTGACATGTGGAGTGCAAGATTAATTTCTTGTTGTTGAACCATTTATCCTGAACACACACACACACACAAAATGAAGCAAATGAACTGAAAAGAAAGATTATCATGACTTACTAATTATGTTGATTTCAATATTTTTGGATGTAGTTTGCCATTTTGTGTGTTACAAAAGACCTAGTGAGACTGACAGACCTGAAAAAGTCAGCTCCTGAATACCAAATGGAAAATGAGTTGCCAGTCAAAATGTTTTTATCATCAATGGCTAACCACATGACCATATTTTTTGACCCCTGTCCACACAGACATCACTGTTAACAAAGAAGCATACACGTTTGCGGAAGGTGCGGAAAGCAAAGGCATCCAGTGCGACACAGCCATGTAATGCTGCAAGCATGTCACATTCATGCAAGTCAGGTGTATCTTAATGCAAATGATGCAGCTGTACACTTCAGATTAAAACATACATTGGTCATTTCATTAACAGGATAAGTATTAAAATAAATGCTGTCAGAAATCCTGGCACTGGCAAGAGATGAATGAGTGTGGCCAGTGCACACACATCATATCTTAGGTTGCTCTGCTTGCTTATTGTCTAGCATTATGAAGCAACATTCCTGTCTGATATTGCACAAACTGGGATAGAACAAATGTTACTTTAATACTATGAAATAAATACTTTGTCATCTTTGCAATAAAATCCATCTTTTACAAACTAATATATATACATAAAAAAATATTATTTCACAGTGCTGCCAGCCCTACAAAACAAAACCACAAAAATGCTGTGTAACAATCAAAAGATATCTCAGCTAGCAATGGAGTCATCACCTCACTTCTCTCCAAATCTCTGAAACAAATTTTGATCCAAAAGAAATGCACAAGTAGAAAAATGTGGTGTGTTAAATTCCAATACACACAATGGAAAAAATCCAAAAAGTTTAAAGAATTGAGAAGTATGAAACATTTTGGACTGTGATATTACTCCACAATCACTTTGATTAAATGCAGTTAATTTTTCTCATATGTCTGGGATGTTACCTTCTCATTTATTTTTAGTTACAGGGAGAAGCACCATCAGAGAAAAAGGATACATTCATGAATTCTACTAGCGAGTTGAGATGCTGTACCTTGGCCACGGACTAATCATTAATATGTGACATACTGACAGGAACTGTCCATAAATCTTCAAAACATTAACCTTCCCACTGCTCCTGTCAGTGCGCTCCCTGTCTTACATTGATATCTCTTGCTGCAAGTCTGAAATCCATGCTTTTGACTTTTGTCTTAAAGAATAATTATTTTACAATATTTCACAAATTACCTCCTCAAATTAAAAATTATTGAACTCAACATTAGCCATTACCTACAGTCCCAGAGCTGGGCACAATTATTTGCAGCAATCCAAACTAGCAGTTACTTCAGGTACACAAGACTGCTGGCAATGTCAGCCCATTATACAATGAACATGATCAGTCTGGACATTATGAGGGTTAATAATTGTTACACCTGCATTTTACATATTGAAAATAAGGCACTGAACAACACTGCTGATAGAGATTAAGGGCACACGTTTGGTCCCACATGGCACATACTGAAACACTAGACAACATGATTGACAACATTCATGTCGATGTATGTCTCAGTGCTACTGCCTTGTCAAAACTGCATCTATCTTCATCTTATCTTGTGTGTATAAAAGTGGTCTGTCACTCTGCATGACAAACACAAATAACATGCTAAGGAAATCAGATAATAAGCAGAAACGCATCAGCTACCGCAATTGATTGGTGGCTTCACACTGTGCAAACCTGGATGCAATCACAGATGCCTTCATATGAGTCTAGGAATGGCACAGGAGCAAGCCTTAGCCAAGGTTTCTTCAGATATGCACTGCCAATTATCATTCTACCACTGCTCCATGCTCATCTATCAGTGTCCCTCTGAAGTATACACCATTCCTGACCAAGAAGCATGAGGAGACTGAAAATAAAGGGGTGAGGAAGGGTCAAACAAGATGCAGTGTTGACAAAGCCTATTATTATTCACACTGACTATGAACATTCTCAAGAATGATGCTACAGCCTCTTGAAAGACAAATACTGGCAATGTGGCTCTGTTAATAGACAGCAGTCTGATGATTCCAGTTTTCTAAGAGGCAGCAATTTGCCAGTGGGCAAGTACCTGCATGATGACAGTGTCACATCCCAGAAGACTTTAATATTCCGCAACACCATAACGAGAACCTCAATTCTCACAAAGTAGCTTGCTGCCAAATGCAAATTATACATGTTTTAAGCATATTACTGCTTAACAGCCTGTGCCCTGGGGTTGACTCAGCCTCTAACAGAAATAAGTGCTATGGATATCTTCAGGCAGGGTGTAATGCTGGCCAGTGTATAAGGCTGACAATCTTACCACCTTCATATGCTGAGTGTCTACAAATTCTGGGAGCCTCAATCTTCTTGATACTTATGGGCCTGTCCAGGTCCGTAATTGGATAGCTTTACCTTTGCCTTTTACCACCTGACAGGATAACTCAGTATTCTATACCATGACATCACAGTGTCCTTTCAAAACTGTATTGAAATGGAAAAGTATTTCATACCACATTGTAGGTAAAACATAAGGGAAGGTTCACAAAAAATGATGAGTGTCCTCCAGTATTCTGAATAGCTACATCAATTTTCTTGACCATGGTCCAAGAGACAGGTAAAAGTTCCTGCTGTGGTGTTACTGTTGATGGAATTTTCAGCTGTTAAATGTGTCATCAGTTGTTTTTGTATTTATGTTCTTTGACAGAACCCCTCTAAAAAAGGCCTGGGATGTTAGATATGGGTGGATACAATCCTTCAGAATAATCTGATATATGAAAAAGTGTTTCAACCTATATACAGTTATACCCTGTTCATATAACACAGCACCAACCTGCTGAATCCTGCAGTGTCCTCCTTGGAGATCCAGCACAAACTATAAGTGGATTAACTATGCACACATGTTTCTGCAATTATATGCCAAGATACACATTGTGCAATACAGTTTTAAATGGATCACACAGAATTTAAATTTCCCAGTACCAACTATTTAAATATTAGGGCAACTATTGATGGTCCAGGAATGTATCTCTCAGCTCTGGAGAACTGGTAGCCATATTTTACTTGTTATTAACATTTAAAAAATGCAATTCTTACCCAGCTGAACCATACATATACGATGTCACAATGCATCGCTTACCATCTAAAAGTTAAGCAGAGAATAAAGTGTGGCTGTTGATACTTGTCTACTTACAGAGCTTCACCACAAGTGGGCCAGACAAGAGGCTAAGCTTACAGTTATCATTATGATGTAAAAATTTAAAACATAAATAAACATCTGTAGAAGTACCAGAAGTGAACCAGAATGGAACAACACAACTTGTACAGACAGAGAATCAATCTTCACAAAAATACAAACTGAATGACATGCGATGTCACAGAATCTGACCACTTGAAACAAACATGTCACAGCAATAATATAAAATAATTATTCTGAGGCCACAGCAAGAAGTCTGTGGATGACAGCACTCAAGACTTCTCCCCATCTGCCTACTGCTGTATTTTCCTCCAGCCCTGACATCAGTAGCCCCTGGCATTGGAGTGGAGGGAGGGATTAGCCATGAGATATCCTTCAATGGCTTCACTATAAACCCATGTAGTTGAGTTCACTCACCTGGTCAAGAAATTCATTGCCTTTCATAATACCCAAAGACCTATCACAGTATTCACAATATGTATCCCCTGGATCCTGTCATGAACCAAACAAAATTTAGTTCACATCCTCCCTCACTTTAAAATCCATTTTAATATTATCTCCAAACTACGCTTCCATTTCCTTAGTGGTCTCTTCACTCCAGGTTTCGTAACTAAAATTTGGTACACAATGTATATCTCTCTATACATGCTACTTTTTACAACCATTTCAATCTGACAAGTTCCAGTATACAGATGTGTTTGTTTTACCTGCAGAGGTCTGTGCAAACTGCCTGCCTCAGTAAAGGTAAAGGAGTTTATTCTTGAGATGGGGGCACCTGAGACAAAATCCTAGCATTTGGCAGTATGATAAAGAACAAAGGACAGCAGAGTAGACCTACAGTATAATGTGCAGTCTGAGCAATAATGGAAGGCTCATACTCATGCAATCTGACCTAGTGTCCCAAACTCTTGAATAATGTACCGTGTTTCACTCTGACCTTGCACCATAATTCCTTCCCCTTTGCCATACCAACCACACTTCATGAGCTGCCATCTGATCTGGCGTTGCTTATACACTGCTTTCTGCCGAGTATAATTCATATGTATGTTAACAGATGGCACACCTGTGCAATATTTATATGAACTTCCACAATGTACTTCCTTCAGTGCCTTTTCTTTTCAGGAACAGCTTGTGACAAGAGGAAAATTTCAATCACTCTGGTTCACTTCACTACCTAAACAGATTTTTCTCTCTGCAAATGACTCATGAACATTATCACAGCTCGGTTGTGATTACGGTCTTGCGATGTATCACTGGCTGCTCATGTTTGACTGGTTTAGCAGTTGTTTCAGTGGTCACAGAAGTGTCAGGAGCTACAAGCCAAGGAGAAAGCTGGTTGAGGCTTGGTACAGACCCACTTGAGTTCAGTTTGGTGGTCTGTTTGTTAGCTACAGTAGCAGTGCCAGCATTAGGCGACTCCTGCAACATGTGACAGCACTCATCATTAAACTACCAACCTACAGATGCAGACACTTTTAGTGCAACACATTATTATACCATACACTGTGCTGCTGCAGCTATAAGAACTGTAGCCTGGGGTAAAATGCAACGTTGCCCAATATGCGCCATACTCAGTAGGTTCACACTTCATTTCCCAGCAAATGGCAGTGTTTTTCGTCAAAAATTGCAAAGTTCACTGCATTCTTCTCAGTTCAAAGTAAAAACAAATTGGAAAAGCAGTTGGGAGATGTGTTAAGTGTTGTTTACACTGATGATTAGAATTTTTCTGGCCTTTTCAAAATGCTATGTTATGTCTGCTGGTTGCTTTGAAATATCAAGTTATGCAGATTATCTTAAGACATGTGAGTATGGTCCCGTGTTTGTGAAGTGCTTCAGCTTACTGAATGTTACCTCCCAAAGGTATGTCAATCCAAACAGAACATATTCACCCTGCAAGGGCCCAGTTGTGTCAACTATACTACTTAACAGTTTCTATCAGACCAGACCAAGATCTATCCCCTTTATCCATTCCATGATTCTGAATAGCTTAACTCCTTTCAACAAAGCTATAAAACTGAACCACTTCTTCCCCCATATCATGCCATGGTCAACCTGGACAAGATTCTGCTGCCATGAAGATGGAGGCAGCACATTGCTCCAAAACATGTGGCAATGCACAATCCAACAGTGTCACTACCCAGAAAACTATTTGACTATTACCACCTCTGGAGGCCTGAAAAATTATGAATACAACTAGCCATATGCTTATGTTTATATGTTTATTGTGACCTATTTTAATGCTTTGGGTTTTGAAGAAATTTTGGTGTAAGCTCCCTGAAGATGACAAGAGAATATTGCCTGAACATGTACAAGCTCTGTAAAAAAAATGTACACATACCCCCAATTATAAAATAGTGCATTTGTGTTACATGATTTATTGACAGCAAGAGCCAAGGCCTAATTTGAGGTAATATCGTTGCACTTTGTTGGAAGGACTGAGGATCATGAAAACCTCACACGACAGCCAGTCTCTGGGCCAATATCCGAATGTGACCTCCTGAACATAAAGCCAGAGAACTACCCACTCAATTGTGATGTTCAATTTTCTGTTGTGATAACTTTAGCATAGTCTTCCCTTTGTGCATCTATTCATTTGCTCCCTTCTTTCACCAGACTTTTCCTATTTAGCATAACTACCCATACACTTTCTCCTGTTAAAGTAAACAAATCTGAAGTATGGCTCCTGCAAAACTTACCTTTGAAACCTTGCGCTGACGAGTCTCCCCAGCAGTGGTGGCAGATGTCCGTTTATCAGCCACTGGAGAGCTCTGTACTATGGGGGACAATGGCACAACAGGTGATTTTGGGGAGACAGTAGAGGTCTTATCAGATATATCCTCAGGACTATCATGTGTGGTGTGTGACTTGCTACCCTCACACTCCTGGAAAGGATTTGATATGGCAGTAGAAAGAGACAGAAAAGGGTTTGGTTTATCTGCCAGCACTCCATGGAATGGGTTTGTTGGTGGCAGGGACTTGGATTCAGTATGGGACAACTTGGATGCTGTGAAAGGATTGATAAACGGGTTGTTTGCATTCAGGACAGGCAGAGGAGAAAGCTGTGGAGACTTGGGGGACTGTGATATTGGTCTCATGACCTTTGGAGACAGGGATGGAGTGGTGTGACTGTTGGAAGTTGTGATCAGACCCAGCACTGGGGGTGTCATGGACTTCTTGGCTGCTGCATCTTCAGCAACAGAGTGGTTTAGGGTGGTCTTGTTGTCAAGTGATGGTGATGGGAGTATCACACGCTCCAGTTTGCCATGATCAGACCATGAGAAGTGTGTAACAGTCACAGGGGTGGTGCAGCGTTTTTGTGACAACTTGCTGTTATCATCGGTCTCGTCCTGTGTGGTATCATCACTATGTGCACCTTCTTGTGTGACAGTTGTGCCAACAGCTGCGGAGTTAGCACCACCAAGGGCCAAGGTGAGCTTATCGCCACCCTGAGGCAATGTGCATATAAAGCAGGTGACACCAACACAGGAGAAGCAGAGCAGAAAGAAAACAAAAAGCAATTAGAAGCATGATAAAAGCGCTTACAGAAAAACAAACTATAATGGACAATATGACAGCAAAACTTACCGGGTCACAAATATACATGGAACACAATGGAAATACACATCTTTTTTACATTCTTCATGTAACTACACATATACAATAGAGTTAGACCTCATACAACATACATGGGGATTTGATGTTCTCACACCAGTATCAATGAAGATGTGGGAAGCAGGTTTCTGTGAGCCACTGACACCTATCTATCAGACTAAATTCCAGAACAACATTACAATCAAGTTCACATTTTATACATATATATAAACAGGTTAACAACAGGTGTAAACCAGCATTAAGACTAAGAAATGTCAGAAGATAAGAGGCAGTGGCCAAAACAGTTTTAACAGTGTCAGGAAACCATAACACACTAAACAACTGACAGTATAAGCACTATGGGAAAAGTTGGTCAAATTATGGATACAACAGTACACACTCTACACACTAACACAAAAACAAGATTACAGTCTTCTGTAATGTGCATGTGTCTGGCATTCATGGTGCAAAAAACAACTGTCACTTACCACAGACACAAAAGTAGCACTGAGTGTGTCCAGGGGCAGAGATTTTGGTGATTCCACAAACAGCTGCTGCTTCCTGCTGCAACACAAAGTCACATACTACCGTTAAGTCTTGTGTATGGACAGAGAGACAGGCAGACACTTTGCTTGGTCACACATGCCCAAGGCACACACTTTATATCTGGTGCATCAACTCAAATACATTGCAAGTTCAAATTCTACTATAAAATTAGAGGTATGTTAGAATACAGTACAATTGTCAATACTAAAATTCAAAGAAATCCTGAAATGTTATAATGAGGGTGGCAAAAGTTTTTAAAATTTAGTGGCCAAAAATAAGTATGCTGGTTACTAGAAATGGGCAGATCAACATTTTCTATCTCCCTGTGTGGCAATTGCCTGTCTGCTGCATAAGCATTCATGACTGAATGATCAACCCACCACAGAGAAGATACGAGGGGTGTTCAATAATTTATACCTGAGTAAGAAAGAAACAACTTATCACAAAAAAATATTTTTTATTTTTCAATGTAGTCCCCTAATAACTCAATACACTTCGCCCACTTTTGTTGCAACGACTTTATCCCCCTGGAAAAAA
>Ga0136643_10014830_pt1 | contig 11712 bp, 6 predicted proteins | sample TergutLab28metaG_FD_96883 | JGI IMG/M metagenome (GOLD analysis project Ga0136643, IMG submission 96883) | Labiotermes labralis P1 segment gut microbial communities from Petit-Saut dam, French Guiana - Lab288 P1 (version 3) (version 3) | ecosystem: Host-associated > Arthropoda: Insects >...
AACAGCTACAAACTTTTGTGTCAAAATATGGTATATTTAAGTTATCTAACATAAAACAGAGGCTGCATATGCACTATCATCATAACAAATAGCATCCTTTGCATTTTTCATTCAATTACAAATCATTTCATCATGATGGATGGTCATCCAGTACAGGGACTGTTAACTCCCTATATTAAGTTTCAAGTTTTCTTTTTTCCTTTACACTTTCCCTCACTTTGGTCCTCATTAAGATAAGAAAGGCAGGTCATCATAATGAAAACTGTCAGCTGAAGGCAATATGATGTATGTGTTTCCTCTGAAAACCAACCCTTTGGAAGCCTTACACAGATGACAGGGTAATATAAAACATGGCTCCAGACAGGCACCTGTTACAATTTCTTGTAAATACAGCAATAAACTTTTTGTACCATATATATATATATATATATGGCAGGGAATTTCTTCACTACATCACACGACTCAGCTTCTTAGGGAGGACTCCTAATCCACAGTTAGGACGATAACATTTCAGGGTTCTTACTTGCCACAGCCAACAACCTTTCCCAGCTCCCCTCACACACACAACACCCTGGCCATGAGTGAGTGGGTCACAACCTGGATCCATGTGTGGTATGCAGTGAGGCTTAACAAAGAGTTGAGTGCTGAGCATATAACACAACATAGTGTGTTGTTTGTAACATATGAGCTGAGGCTGAAGACATAGTTGAGCAACAACCACATAATACAACACAAGATGGCAGCACCCTGACAGATAAGACTGATGGCTAGTTTGCTCTCAGAATAGGGAAACAACTGATGAAAGAGACCATGGAGCAACATGTGAACATTATGGCCACACGTAATGTGATTGGCAAATGGCTAGTTTAATTATATTCTGAGACAATCATTAAACTTTGCTCTAAATGTGCTGAGTTGATGTTGAATGGCCCAACATAAAATAGTACGATAGAATTTTTACAGAAAACACATACATTAAATACCACGAAATTATACACATTAATACTTCATATATAAGCAAATGTACGTACATTCCAAAAGAATAATTACTTATTCATTTGCACAACATTTAACAACAGTACCACATAAATGGGATGAAACGTTGCGTGCAACATACACTGGAAGTAAAACAGAAGATCATCAAAGAGGTGGGACAGGCAGCAGATACAAAATTATGCAAGTATACCACCCAAACCATAAATATTATTGCCCAGCATCAAAACACCTTGCTGTTTCAGTTTGGAGCCATTCTCAGTTTATGTGTATTAATTTGCCTTCTAACTGTAAGCTGGTAATGTGGATCCCTGCAATATCAAATGAAGAGTTTTTTTCTCTTTCACCACATGAATTACATTTACAGTGAAAGAAGTACCTTTAATTCAAAAATTCTCAAGTAAATAACTCCAGTGAACAGAGTCCTTTAGAAACTAGTAATCCCTGAAGTAGTCTTCATAAACGGACAAGTCAAGTCTTCTGGCAGTGACACCCTGCTGCCTGGTGAGCAGTTCCTGGCATTTTGAAGGGCCACTGCCTTTGTCTTCAGGGTGACAGTGTCCAAGAACACATTGCACAACCCTAAACAAGAGGCACTATGATCCTTCATACGTCACGAACTTGTCATGAACCAAGAGTATCAATACCAGACAACCGCAATTTTCAGTAACACCATAAGGAGAACCTCATATCTTGCAGTTTATAAATACCTACTCCTTTACAAAGGTTTCTAAGAAAATATGAAATCAACAGTACCTGAAAATATGTACTACATGCTGAAAGAACAACTTTGTGAGCCTGCAAATGCCTTCCTTCAGCTGCCAATGTGACATCTACTAATGATTCACTGTTGAGAAGGTTTGTGAAAACAGATATGAAGTTGGGTTGGTGATTATTCCACCGCAAACAAAACTGCTGTATTGACATAACTGCCTTCTTATGGGTTCAACAGGTAATCTGAAAAGAGTAAACACATTTAATGTTTGTTTTCAGCCACCAGTTTCAAACATACAAAATGCAAACTTAACAGACCTTAACAAATGCCACTAATCATCTCAACACAGAACATGTTACACTCGATATGTGACTGCTATAAATGTCCCTTGCAATAGACAATCAATGCCATCAGCAGACCATCTCAAAAGATATTTGTCTACAAAAGACAAGTGTCACAGGCACATTATGTTAATGGTCATTATTATGGTGGCAATGAACACAGATGTAATACAATTAATTTATATGACAGCTGTTAACTGTTTAAATTAAAACAGTTAACGCTACTTGGTATCCTTACTGATGCTGTGCCCGCTACCTTTATTTTTAGGACAGAACAGTGCCTATCATAACAATGGAGGCAGCAGATTCATACAAAATACCAGTACGTATCACCCAAACTATTTGCTGTCACATTACAGAAACCCAAAATCAGTGTTTTCTGGACTGACTGCAGGTGCAAGGTGACAATGTCAGGGGACACCAAAATGCAACCTGCCAGATTTGTTCTTTTTGTTTGTTGTTTATTTACTGACCCAGTCATTATACATACTACACAGCACTGACAGCAGATGAATGTGAATATGGGGAATGATAGAATGATAACCAACAAGGTAACACTAAGGTTCTCCTCAGACATAAATTTGCCCCAGCACCTCACCAGTCCACATGAGATATGTGATGGTCAAGGTGCCAATGGGGCAGGTTTTCCTACAAGCAATTCAGTTTTTCCATCAGTATAATTCCACCAACGCTCCATATTCACCTTCATCTATCACTGATGCTAGCAATTACAATGTCACTAAGTAACACACCACCACACATTCCGTACGAACCCATACTGAATTACAACTGGGCCTCTAGGCCAAGAAGCCAATGACTAACCACATGAACTGTGGCAAGGCCCAACTGATGTTAATCTGAAAACCAATGGATGTGTAATTTCTAGGCCTCACCTGTCCACATTACTTTCAACGTCTCCCACATGAGGCCCAGAAATCTTTTAACTGACACTGGCTTGGAACAGTCCTAGCCCCTCTGCCTACATTTCATAACTATAACTGGCCAAACACCCTCAAACCATCCTACAAAACCAACACATCCTCCACTGTTATTACTAGACCACCCAACTGAACTAATACAGACACCCTGAATATTGAGGCAGTACCTTCCTCCAAAATGTCACAGCATTTAGCCACTAAACAGGTTAGAAACCCAAACAATGACAGAGGGCAGATCAACAACTGCATGAAATCCCCAAAACTTCTACAAGTAAGATTCTTTATAACACTGACACACTACAGAATAGTGCCTGTGATTCAGGTTGCATTTTAAACTGGGAAAAAGATGTTACAGGAACAATGAGCACTACTCAAGCATCTAAATGGTTTTAACTTACTCATCCCCTTGTGATAACAACTATGAATATTATACGAAAATTTGCTCACAACACGTTTTGGCTGAAAGAGGCCACAATCAGGTAATACAAATACCAAAATATACCAAGAAGGATTAATGCAACTGTACGATGTTTGAATTTACATACGATTGCCTCTGACAATAAAGGTATGATTTTAAGAGTGTTACACAGTAATATCATCTTAGAGATACAGAAAAACAAGTGGCAGTTATATCTGGGAAAGTGTGTGTATATGTACATATTTTTGTACGTATGTACATATGTGTGTGTGTGTGTGTGTGTGTATACACACACATTTATTACAAAAGATAATTAAGGGCATATATATATATGTATATAAACACACACATATATATAGGTTATACTGCAATCCTGGATGGGAAGTACATGTAATTAAGGGATTTTGTCTTTGAGCATTCTGAGACCTAGAAATGTGATTAGATGAAAAGTATACTGGTGGAAGCTTGGGTTATGTAGTCTTGAGGTACGGCAGTCAAAGATCTTGCACTGACAATTCAAGATATTTGACTGCCTTGCTTGTTACTTATTCATGCCTTATGATGATATCTTTGGGGTCAAAACACACAGCATTTTACAAAGGCACATATTGTGTTTACAACATATGATAGCTGTGTTGACAGCAATGAGACATCTTATCTAAAGAAACATGTAGCACAATGACAACGATAATAGAATGTGTACATTGCACTGGCTGTGTCAATTCATCACCACCAAATATACATTCATTTAACCTTTAATGGGTGAATGGGGGAACACATTCCCATTAAAAGTACATCCTTCTTCTCTGAAAGGGAAAATAGTTTCCCGTCATGTCAAGAGGTTTTTATAATTTTCTGTGTTTATAAAACTTATAAAGACATACTACTGTCCATGCCATATGTCTGTCTGACATGCTATATATGTATAAAAGATTGTCTGAAATTTACTGCTAGTTAAATAGCGGCAATTTTTTCTACTGGCACCCTTATTACTGCTGCAGCAGTCACAAACAATTCACAGATGTCTCCACACAGTTGTCATTTTCTTTTTCTTTTTTTTCCAAAGTACCCAAATTAAACCAATACATACATATAAAACAACCCTTCTGAAAGGCCTCTGTTTATTGTATTAAATTTTCTGTAAAATCAACATCCCCTCTGCCCTATTATTTCATCAAGAAAATGCTAAAGAAATATATCAAATCAGTAACTGCAATGGTAACACGCCTGCATGCTCCCCAGTTCCAGTTTAGTGGCAGTTTGATGTTACATATCTTGAAACATGGGCTGGCACACAACCCCACGTTGCATTCCGAACATTCGAAATCTGTTCTTGTTTCTTTGTTTTTAGCAAAGCACACACACAGCAGTGACAGCTTTCTGTTCAGAGGGCCAGCGTTTGCTGCGTCTTATGTCAGGCCTTTTTAGTAGGCTATGGATGGAGCTTGTCTTTGTTGTGGTGTGGTCTTTGATGTGGCGTGGTCTTTGTTGTGGTGTGGTCTCAGGTTGAGGCAACCTTCCCACCTCTTGTATTAGGTCCCTCATTGTCAGTCTGAACAGTCTGTATGAAAATTTTGAAACACAACAGGTGAGAATTATAACACTGCTGAGAATGATTAAGGTCCCAAAGATGGAAAAATAGCTTCTTTGTCCATATCCAGGTTCATCTGCTAATGAAGTAAGAGTCTTTCCACATATCATATGTCTGCTAGTCTTGTACTACTGCTGGTTTCAGAGCTATTCCATTATCAGTACAGAAAATACCCTCTGAAGATGGACGGTGCACATTCATCAGTATGCTTACATTTCATCTGTCTTTCCACACCCTGTCTGTCAAGTTAATCCTCACCACAGTTTTTATGTCATCCCACTTCAATTTAATTTTCCGTTCAAAACTTATAGGCGTGCCTTTTTTACCCAGTATAACAAGCCCAAAGCAATTTGTCTTAGTATGTAAATCATCAAACACTGCTGGACATAAGAAGAAACAGTGCATGTACAAACTGTGTTCCACATTTCAATTCCTGCAAAATTCACATTAATCAGCATAAGCAGCTGCAACTCAAGTTGCATGCTTCCTGTCCTCACCTACATGCACAGTCTTACTGTACATTTATCCCTTAGTGTCACTCAGCCTTTACACCTTTTTCCCAAAATGTTTGGGTTTCTTTGGTACATAATTTTTGGAGATGACTGCCTTTGAAAAGCACAATAATTTCATCAACTGCTAAATGTTCAGTTGGACTCTTTAGCACAATCAACTTGTAAGTTTATAAATACAGTTCTCATTTTCCACATTTGGTCAGAGTTTTCATCTCTGCAGGCAAGTTCACCAAACTGTTACTAAAGCACAGAAATCTAAGTACATGAGCAATCTGCCTCATTTCATGGCATTTCTATAGAAGACCATGTAAAACTGTTCCTGTGTCAGCCAGTAATCTTTCAGCATATTCCTCTGATCATGTCCCATTTGCACACTAACAGCTAAAAACAATTATAGTTCTTTAACAGTCACATCACACAATGGAGAATGCCCTGCGTCTAATGTGACAACTTATGGGTGATGATAATGGTTCATCTCTTACACAAAAAGTTGTATAATTTCAAAAAAGAAGAGCATAAAAACACGAAGTGGGGTACAGTATTTAGTAACATGGGGTGCCTCTGTTTGTCAAAACCCATGCTCCCCCCCTCCCCCCCAGTCAACCTGTGGACTACAGGTACAAAAGGTAGATATGCACAATGTCTGTCCACTATGTGCTGTGTGTGTCAGCAATGTCATTGTCACTGTGAAAACAAATGTCACCTTCATATGAATGGTCATCAGTCGGATTCTAATGTCAGTACTATCACGTCTCGTTCAGTAAGATTTTGCTCAGTAGCCATACTACACCAGTCTGAAGTAACACAACTTATCACACAGCACAACCAAACCTTATGTACTGCCCAGCCTTATGTGTTTCATCACTCTGAAGTGTCACGTGTAAAATAGAAAAACATGAAACTACCAAACACAAAAACCACATACAAATCCTTACAGAAGAATGAAGGAAATTTGCCTTTGGTCCCATATTGCTCTAGCCAACACCCTTAAGTCTATTTGGGGTTGCATCATCATCCACAGCACTGCATGAAGGAATATAAACTAATTCACCTAACTACCGAGATATGTCAACAATGCAAGGAACATAAACAACTTGGTGGCATATGACATGTGTCCAGTCATTTCCAAATGTAGTTGCACAGTGTAAATCATATATACCGGCAGATGTCTAAAATGAATTATTCCAAAAATAAAAGCATAAAGTGAAAATGAACAAACTTAAAGAGGATCCTAACCCTGTTGTGTAAGAAAAGGTGGATTGTTTCAAAACTCCGAGTACAGCAATACAGATTCATTCTTAACAGTGTCTATTTATGTGAACCTTTTAGCTTTAGATACATATGATATAAAGCAGATAACATGAACAGATGCAGAAAGGAGCCTTTAATATGAAAGAGTCTTAACTGCCAGGCTGTAAGGTGGGGTTTACTGGCCGTACACGAAGGTTTAAATGGCACAAGATACTTCAACTGAAAACTGAACATACATCATGTTTATCCTCAGACTGAGCTTGACTGCTATTTGCGCAGCACCTTGTGAAGTGATAATCTATCTTTACTTCATTCACCACACACAAACAATCCCCAATATAACACATGTATGCCAGCAGTGACAGTCAGTGTGCAAAGTTGGAACAGCAAAAAATACAGTTCAATAAAAGGCTACTGTAATATTTTGCTTACTGTCCCTAACCTCAAACACAAACTTTGCTATTTGCAATCTTACAAGGAATGAACCCACACAACAGATTTATCCGAGTGTGAATAATGACTCAGTCATACAGACTACACCCTCCAGAAATGTTCCTTTCATTTAGAGAAAAACTTCATTAGAATGCTACTGGTATCACTGGTATCTTTCATGTAATGTTGGCACTACTCTCTAGTGAGTGATAATTTAAATATTCATGCCAAGTATTAAAAAAATGCATTCCAAAGTATTTGACCCATATGTTAAAGTTAATGCTGAACATAACACAATGTTGAAATAAACTTAATATGAAATTATGGCTTACTTTTAATTTTTGCCTTAAAGCACAGATAGGAAACAAGTATATCACAAAATGATTGACCATTAGGGTTACAGTGAAACTAATTAAACTCCCATGCATGTTAACACATCAACGATAAACACTCACACCGTAATAATCCACGAACTTGTGGTTCTGCAATTTAATGCACTAACATACAGCAGGGGCAATGTAACCCACCTTACACATAACTTCCTTCACCAATATTTTAAAATACTATTATTTTATTAGCAAAAGTAACAGTTATAAGTGGTCATGCTAATGTAATCATAATACACAGAATTTTTGGGGTCTTGTGCTCTTAACAAATCTTACAGAATCTGTAACACATGGCACCAGGATTTAAAAAGACAACCAATTACAGTTTGCAATATAGGTACAAGCATATCGAACACAATCCACAAAGATTAGGTTTCAGTTCTCACATTAGTAGCAACCAACATTGATAAAAATACAAATAATGTCATCAACCATGATGATTTTTCAAATTAGCGCAAGTTACCAGTTATGTCCGAAACATTAAACAAAGTTAGGCTTCGAGGTTCCATTTCCGTTACACAAACACAAGTCACATTTGCTTACATAAAGGTTTTTGAGGTTTCATTTTAGTGACACAAGTCAAGTTCCTGTTAACACACTTAAAGGTTGGGCTTGGCTTCACTTTGGTGACAGAAATTCAAGTCATGGCCATAATTACTGAAGACACAAAAAAAAAAGGGATCTACCAAGATCAGACTTTCTGCTACCATGTTGGTGACAGAAACCTTATTTACAATGCCAACTGTCTCTTCAATTGCTGCTACTATCTATGTTGTTAACCCACACATATTATGGTTTATATTACACTAGACGCAGAAGCATTGCAACAAACAAAAGTGCATATTGGTATTATAACATACACTCATAAACACCTTTTCCTTTCCAGAAATACGAGTACTTCAAAGTCTCGGTGAAGAAGAATGGTAAAAAGTTACTTAAGCACAAGGGATATGAGGGCGTCCCATATTCTACGTTAAAACACGATTTAAAGAGTACAGTATAACATTCCTCAATTTAGCCCTTAATGTAAACTAAACAGAGTAATTCTGTCCTTTGTAAAACATGGAATATAATACTAATACATGATATGAACCTAACCTTACATACTTCACGTTCATTTACACAAAAGATGCAACACATACAACTTCCTAGTTCACTTTCAAGAATACCGGAAAATACTGTCAAAACAAAAACAATTTCAGACTTCATTATACACACTCCGCGTAAATATTTATAACTGATGAGATCGCTACTTCATTATCACTGGAACCTGTAAGTGAACGACAAAATGACACACCTGTGTGACTACATTCATACATGCAAATAAGGAGAAAAATCTAACCCTACTATTAACTCATTAGTAGGGGGTGTGAAGCCAGGATGTTTGAAAAATTATTCTATTCATGGATTAATATAGTTATACGAATATACAGCATTAAATACGATAACACGCACTTCTCACTGTACAGGCAGATAACCGCAGCTGTCACATTTACGCAAACATCAATACATTATTTCCTCGGACAGCCTTTCTTTACGCTGTTTTCGTACTATGCTGGCTACAAAATGTTACAACTGACGCCAGTGTAATTTCTAGTGACGTCAGATTTGCGCAAGTCTTGTGGGCGGCCTCTCTAATGACGCCTGGGTCACATCATCCATGGCCTACTCCGTGGAACATGTTCAACAGCATCACGATAGCCATGGTGATCATGGAGACTGCAGTGTGATAGCTACACAGGATTAAAGTGGGTACCATTTCCACCATATGAGGGGCATTTTGCCATGCGTGTCACGTCATTTTTAAATACAGATCTGTCAGATTTCAATTTTTTCAGCGACGCTCATGAAAATATACGTAGTCAGGGTTATAACATGACGCCATGCAGATTGGTAGAACATTTCGGAGGAGCTCGCTGCTTCCAACGTCAGGGGAGTCCTAGAAAAATAACCTGAACGCGAAGACAGCAAGTACCTCTGAAATAATGAAAGTTATATACCAATGTACATAGTTATAATTGGACGTTTGTGATAGTAGTGAATATAATGTGTGTTGTCTCTACTGCATACTCTTCATGTCTCATCATCAGCCTTTCCCAGGCTCACACGTTGTGTGTATGCAGAATATTCAATATCAGTTTTTGTTTGTGTTCAAATTTTCACAGAGATTGTAGTTGACATAACTAGAGCTGTCTGGTAAACAGGCCCAATTTTCACTTTCATGTTCTGTTCTCAGTTGAACACTGATATTACAATTATACATCCATCCTGACAACATGAAAGAAAGCTCCAGGAATTACATTGGGTATAACTATGTTTGAGCCTCCCAGTTCCTGCCAGCTGTTTCATTCCTCTTTCGATTTTGTTGCAATAGTCCACCGGCTGAAAGTGGTCATCATTACGAAAGTTGTCTCTGCCTAAACTCCAGTTACTTGAGTGGCCATAACAGATGACCGGAGGTGAATAAGATAATTATGTTGCTTGGAAGAGGTATGGTAGCAATCCGTACCCTGGGTCACATGATAGGTGGTAACTGGTGTGGAGAGGATACCCTGTGGGGGGTTACTATGACAAATGCTGGCTAATGGGGCTCAGGTCTACCCAAGCTATGGTGGAATGTATTGTGCTGAGGGCTGTGTGGCACTGGGGTATTAATAGTAGTGTTATAAACAGTCCCCTTGGGGAAGCAGGCTGCACTCCATTGTACATAGGCCTTGCATCTACACAGGGCTCTGTTTTTTCCCCTGTTTCATTGGAGAGCTGCTTGACTGGGGATTCTGAGAGGTATGAATGAATGAATGGACATAAAAATCGGATTAACCATAATGTGCACATACTGCCAAAATTAAGCAGTGCATGCTAGAAGTGTGCATAATTTTAGTAATATCAAGACAGTGAAAATGATTTTTATGCATACTTTCAACAGTAATGAAGTATGGCATAGTATTTTGGGGTTAACTCTATGGACATGAAAAAGGGTCTCTCAATCACATAAGAAGACAATGAGAATTAGGACAGGAGTTAATTCCAGAAGTTCATGCACACCAATCTTCAAAGCTTTAAAATTACTGATCATAGCTGGTCAATGTACATTGTCCTTAATGACCTTTTTGGCACATAATTTAAAATATTTCACATTTAATTATTTGACACATCTTACCTAAATTAATTGCAGACTTGTGGAAGATAGATAATTGGTACAATCATTAAGAAGGTTTTTGATTGAACAATCTCTTTATTCCATTTATGAATTTTTAGATTACTGTGTGACTCAAATGTAGTGGTTGCATTATGAAGAATGCATTAATATTCTGCGTGTAATGATGAGATTGCTTCATGAATACATCAGATTCTGTGTTATATTGTTTAATGGGTTTGTTCTGTGTGTCACTGTGACATGATTGTTTATAAATCACAAATTTAAGATATGTGTATAAATCACAGATTTAAGATATATGACAGGTTTCACATCCAGCGCCACAGGGTGAACTGATGGATCAATGAAATGTAATATAATGTAATGAATAAATAAACCAGTGGCTCTGGAAATGGAGCATCTCTTTTTATAGGAGCTCCTCAAGGGGAACCTAGAGTTAACTTCAAGACTCTTAATCCATTTTTAGGATGGAAAGCGACCCTATAAAGCCTAAATATAATTTGGAGCCATTATAATGGCTATTTTTCTATCCAGGGAAGCCTGGATTCATGGCTGTAAGGCTCCTATAGAGATCCAAGGGCTTGTCTGGTTTACAGACGGCTCCTTGACAGAATAGAGATTGAGTTTTGGGATCTATGGGACTAAAATGAGATTCTTGTTTTTTTCTGGAAAAAGAGGTATGTAAAAGAAGCCTCTCCATTGGTAGCTCCAATGGCAGGACGTGGAGGGGGGCTCCTTTATGAGAACTTTGAGAGATAGTTAACTATTTGGAGAATTCTTGATTTTAAGCTTTCGCCATGTTCTGTATGTAATATGTTTTCTTTTGGGTAACTCCCCGGCGTCACAATGCTAATGGCCGACGTTTCGGAACCCTCTATCAGTTCCATCTTCATAGGCAGGTGGATGAAGTATGACAAGGGATGGGATGTGTGGTGTATTTATACCTGACAGGGTTCTGGCAGGCTGGTGGAGGAGCCA
>Ga0136643_10014831_pt1 | contig 11711 bp, 6 predicted proteins | sample TergutLab28metaG_FD_96883 | JGI IMG/M metagenome (GOLD analysis project Ga0136643, IMG submission 96883) | Labiotermes labralis P1 segment gut microbial communities from Petit-Saut dam, French Guiana - Lab288 P1 (version 3) (version 3) | ecosystem: Host-associated > Arthropoda: Insects >...
TCCAGTTTCGCCGGGGGTGTTTTTTTTGTTTTTGTATTCAGCGGCCGGGGGGGGGGGGGCGAGGAGTCGTTCACACAGTGTTTTGGTGGGGAAATCTGAGGGTAGGTGACAACTTGGACGATGTAGGCATAGGTGGGTGGGTAATATTAAAATGGATCCTTAAGGCATAGGATGGGATGGCGTAACTTGACTGATGTGGCTTAGGATATGAACAAGTGGTGGGATTTTGTGAGAGTGGGAATGAAATTTATGTTTCCACAACATGCGGTGGATTACGTGACCAGCTGAGGAACTGTTATTTTCTCACGGATTTTGCACCATAGAATTAGGAAGTTAGTTCTCAATTGTTGTCTTCGCTTGATATAAGAATTTTCGATTCTTTGTTGCGTGTTGTTCGTCATATGGATTTTTTGACTCACATATAGCGAATTTACTAGTTTTCTAGGGCTATTTTATCTATATTCCATTTAGGATCTTGTTTTGCGTCTCTCATCCTCTTTGTGCCGTTGGTTTAGTATTATAGTCTGTCAGCTTCATTTACTCTCATCTTTTGTGTCACTCATTCGTACAGATAAGCAGATCAGTTCATGCTCTTTGTATTACGTCAATATAACTTCCTCATTACCTCCCTAGTTTTTTTCCGTTACTTATAATTCGCGCTTTTCCCTCATTGTTGTGGCTATTTTGTGATCGCTACATAACGCTGAACTTGTACATATTCTGCACCTTATGTTATTACAGGTGCTTTCCAGCTCTTCATCCATTCTTGACCATTTTATTCTGATGTTTGAAATTCATTGACATGCATGCATAAGGTTTTTTTGAAGCATGCTGAAATATTGTCAGCACGTCTTACACTGTCTTGTTCACACAGCAGCTGTTTGCGTATCAGAATAGTTTTCCTTACACGTCAAAAAAAAGAAGAAGAAGAAGAAGAAGAAGAAGAAGAAGAAGAAATGTTGTCAATAACAATGTACATATGTCGCCCTTCTGTTTTGCTCTATTCAGGAGAGCTGAATGAATACACGAATTGTGATACAGGATAGAGGTCATGACATTTAAAAGGCAGAATGAAGATCTGCTGGTAGTTGACGAAAACACCGAAGAAACTGTTGAAAATGTAGCCAAGTAACAGTGGGGTCTGCTACTGCAATTAGCTGTATATCAACGGTATTTTTATACAGGGGTGCTGATAAGTCCTTAGCCCGAGCAGGAAGGAAACAAGTTAATGTTTTTGCCAGAATGGCGTGAATATCCTTCAGCGTCTTGCCTTGCAGGAAAAGGAACTTGATGACAGCTCGCTTCTCGATTTTGTTGAAATCGCGCGTGTCCCTGACATGCTTCCGAGCTTGTTTCCTTCCTGGTCGGGCTAAGGACTTATCAGCACCCCGGTAACACAAGTGGTGTTCCATGCAGGCGGATAGCCTGGCGCGTCTTTTCTTCGTACAGAGACGGAGTTGTGCGTCTTGACACTGAAAATATTAAAAGAACCGACAAATGAAAGATTTCTTATTCTCGAGTTTAAAGTCTAACAAGCTTTTTAGTGTGTCTAGTTTATACAAATCCACCACTGTGCACGTGGGTTGTTTCTCCTTTAGGAATTTTGGCGTTGGTTGAGCGCAATGGAAACCCAATCCTGGCACCTGACCAAATGGACCTTTCCTTAATTCCAACCCGTTGGTCCTTTCTCCAGTAAAGACAGGAGTACTAACCGTTATGTTGGGCGCAACGATTTCCACTTGAAGTAGCAGCAAGACGCCTGGACGATTGCATAACTGTCTGGGCACAGAAGGAAACGCTGTTGTGGTCGACGTGGCTTAAGTGAAAGTAAAGTAACATGTTACTTCAAGACGGCACATCCACGTTGTATTATTGAGTACAAATGAATGCTGTAAACAGTCAGTACAACATTATGTTCAGAAAGAACACGGCTACGTGTTTCAACTAAAAATTGTTCTAAAATTCTTAAAGATTCTAAAATGAGCCATCCCTGTTGTGTGTATATAGACAATAGGTGCAGGTATTAGTCAATAACACAACAATTTATGTTCTAAAGATGTTTAATAAAGGATGATAGTTACTACATGTTTCGGCATTTTCCGGCCATCGTCATGTATTCATCCGAAAGTATGGTGGTTGTGCTTTATAGGATTGGTATGGTTATATCACGATGGTGAGATCTCAAACCATCATCAGTCCTAATTACGAGAATACAACAGCGAGTGCATATCACAACTAAGCATTCAGGCTCGAAACATTTAAGCCATGTTATGTGATTCAAGAAGTGGCGTATTTTATTGTACGAAGATCTAAGTAATATTAAACAAATTTATACAACCTTGTCAGCATTCTTGAAATAAGTAACAGAAACAAAACATGGCAATACAAGATTAAAGAACTGAAACCGTTCTCTCTCTTGACGCACTTTTGATACACTTCAATGTGCAATATATGCACGTCGTTTACAAAGAATTTTATGTGTAATTGCGCACGTCGTATTCTTCTATTTGGTTTTTTTTAACGTTGTATACAGTTTTAAATTGTACATTTGATGCATTCTAAATCTGTTACAATGTATGTATATTTTACTTTATGACATTCAAGCTACTAAACCTGCAATGCATTTGTTGAATATACTCCTGTTTTTATTTCTGCAATTCGGCTAGTACTGATGATTGCTAATCATTTTCTTGCCGAAACACGTAGCCTTGGTCTTCCTGAATATAATATTGTTTTGGCTGCTGGCAACATTCATTTGTGAAGTAACCTGGGTATTATGAAGACCAAAGAACTCGTTGAAACTATAACAAATACTGTGTTATGTGGCATTTCTTGTGGATTCTTTATGGCCAATTTTGGCGCCCTCTCTCCTTCTCGGACGAAGGGGCCGATCTCTGATTATGTAAGCTAGACCTCCACCTTGGACGTCTGGCGACGGCACAGCCACAAAGCCTTATGTTCAGTACCGTTGGTTAGGGCGGTGGCTACATAGAAGTTGTGATATTTTTATGAAATAACTGAAAATTGACCCCGTGCAAAGAACAGGGCCGCTTTCATTCAATCTTACGTTATTCATAGACACTTCTACATTGCAGGTGGTAAGTAACTGATCACAGTGTAATTTTTTCATGGAAAGATCTGTTGGCAAACCATGTAACACTGCAACTACTGCAAATTGTTTCAGAACTGTAAACGATTTGGTTACGGTCGATAAATTGTTTTGAACACGTACCTTGTTGTAAACCAGCGGTTTACAGCAAGACAAACCGAAACATGTTGCCTACTATGTATTAATGATTATATATATGTCGTGTTTGACTGAATAAATTACTTTATCATAGCGGTTTCCAGACTATTATATATGTGACCCTAACATGGACACAGCAATAGCCAGTGACATTTGCTGTAAATGAATTAATACTAATGCTTTTTCTTGAATACTACATAACATGGCTAATTATTAAAGAAATATTATATTTATAATGTTAATTGTCAAATCCAGTATTTTTGGGACAGTATTAAATAAACAAAATACGCAAGAAACAAATCTTTATTTAAATAATTCATGCATGTGCTGGTTAGAAAAATAATTTGCTTCTAAATATAAATTTGATGAATACTGACCTATGAAACGAAATATAAAATGAACAGACATTACTCTAAGAACTTACTCACTGCTAAATTTATTATGCGTGTTATTTATTTTAAATAAATCTGATTACATTACTAACTTTTAAGTTAATGCGACCATTAAAATGAAGTGTGTTAAAATGTGTGTCCATTAGCTGCTTAAAATTTAATTGTTCCAGTATGTTTAAAGTTAATAAACACAGATTCAATAATTATATTTTCTTGATCATTCTGTTTGAATTTAGATACATTTTTTTCATAATTATCAAGTTATCAACAAAATCCTCTCGCAACCCTACGTCAGACCCCCCTGTGACCCTGATGCGGGTCATGATCTGAGGTTGGGAACTGCCGTAGACCTTCGCTTGCTTAGGTATTGGCAACGAGACACAGTTTATAGGCCTGTTAGTGGCGCAACGAATGTAGGATGTAATTTGGGGGGGGGGGATATTTCAAAATGTATCGACAAGTATATTTACGGACTCAGATTGATTATTTGAGCAACAAGTACTTTGCTGTATCTCAATTGTGTCAGACACTTATAAAGAAATTAAAGTAAAATTGTGAATATATTTCAGTGAATACCGGAGAGTTTTACAAACAAAAAAAGTTTTTATTGCGAGGGCTTTTTATGCCATATAACATTTGTTTATATGTATTGTTTATCTTATGTTTATTGGACCGTGCATCATCTTGCTTCAGCTTGCATCCGGATACCACATCCACCCCCAGCCAAACCACAACGTAACACCAACACACATCGTACCACAACAATACAACCCATGAAATAACTCAACAAATAAGTCGCAAGCTCCTGAGGATGGATATCTTAACAACCGAAACACGTTGGGCATTAAATAATGAAATAATAAAGCAACTGACATCAAGTTGGTCTCTCTGTTTATTCAACCATGTATTGTTTAATTTGTTTTCTTGGGGTACTCTGCTGAATTTTTTTGGATTTTTTTATATATTAGTACGAATATATTCGTTTTTGGTTGCCTACGTCCAGATGAGTGTTACATTTATATTCTTTGTCGTCCTTCGAGAGGCGACCCTTGTTGCTATGTAAATTACACCAAACTTATTAACAATGTTTTGTGTTCTGGAAATAAAATAATTTGTGAAAAGTCGCATGGACTCTATGAAGGTAATGGAATTTGTGGAAGTATTTGCCGTTAGCGCAACAGCGAGTTCCAGATCTACGAGCCAAAGTGTCATGTGCTATCTCAAGTAGGCCCATTTGTTGTTTTAGACCCGATTAGTTCCGTGTCATGAGTATATTACTATACGCCTGTGTTCTGTAGCGCCTAAACTGCCCACGTCTGCAAGTAATCTCGACGTATTGTTCTCCGCCTGCTGCACACATTATAAACCAAATAAATTTGGCAACCCTATTTTGAAATGAACCACGACGACTGTTGGCATTCATAAATACCTAAACTGTAATATGTGGAAATGTTTGAAACATACTGTAATTTTGTGTTAACTTAGTTCGTGTTGTGTATTGTATAAATGAATTTAATTTGGCAAAAGCATATGCATAATATCTGAGTTTCTATAGGTTTGTTACTGGGCTTTGAAATATTAATTCTTTATCGCAGATACATAGGCATGCTTTCAATAGTATTAATATTTGATAAATACATATGCGTTTACATGTAACATGTGTGTATTGCAACTTTGGGATTATTTAGTATGTCCTTTGTGTTGTGTGGGGCTGTGGATTTCAGTTGTAGTCTTCATGAACCATGTTGTAGAAACACTGTTGAATTAAGTGAAAGCGAAATATGTGATAGCTAATTGAAGCGTGTTGTGTCCCATTTTATGAAATAAAGATTTGCACTTAGGTTTGCACACAGGGATAAATTTAGTAAGAGCAAATTAATTTTTTAACCGTAAACCGTTTTGTTTAGCACATATCACAGAAGTGTCGCTATTCAAATGAACGCGAACTGCAATCACATAACGCGTGTGGTCTGAATATACCTACTGATGAAATGCAAGGCTGTCGTTACACTGTGTTCGCTCTATAAGCCCCTATTTTCGTATTATGCATCAAATTTTATTCTAACGCATTTAGCCTGCAATAGCACAGTTACACCCTTCCCAAACCATACGATCCACTGATTTCAACACACGATGAGTTTGTACAGTTTTGCATCACTTTATTTTTGTATCTATGGAAAACAGGTCGGATTTTGAACATTGGCGGTGCGTGATTCCACTACAAGCCATTACAGAAATTCGAAACACACTTTGATACTCGAGTTTTGTAGAGAATACACCATTAAAAACGCACATTTTTTTTGGGGGGGGGGGCATTCTAGATCCCATGTAGGCCGTATAACACAAGTTGCAGTGTAAATTCACGACATGTAACTACATGGGATGTATCGAATCGAATACAACTCCAATTGAATCGGAAATAATAGCCGTTTGAATAACAATTTAAACTTTTGCCGCGGAAATTACAGTCAGGACGAAATGGCGGAATTCAGAGGGTTCACTTCCAATTCATATGTCGCTCAGAGCTTTGATTGGGTTTTCGTTCTTCCCCGGCAACCCCCCCTCACTGTCTCCCTCAGCTGCTTGCGTCGCATTCATCATGCCTTCCTGCACTGTGACGCAGCTTCTAATTACATACAGCCTATCCATCCCGGCCCAGAAATGTGGAATGCTGAACAGTTTGCGTGCTTTTGCACAGATTAAATGCCGATTATTCATTCCCTTCCTAATAAAACCGTAAGATCAACATTTCTTCTTTGTTTAAATAATACATACAGATGAAGCGCTGATTTAAATATGCTCTTGCTATTTGAATTTCTTCACGTCTTTTAAGTAGTGTTTATGTTATCAATTTACTTATATCATACATCTTTGTGATAAGACACGTATCACGCCAATTTTCTTTCCCTGCTCACCCCCCCCCCACCACCCAATAGAATGCCTTACTGGAGTTTAATGGAAGAATAACAATTAGGATCTGCTGTACACTCCAACCCAAAGTATTTGCTGGCAATGCCAATTTTGATATTCTAGCGGGTACAGTGCGGGTAAAGTGCGCTACTAAAACAAAAATAACTGAAAATTACGTCATTTTCAAACAGGAGAGGAGAGACGAGAGAGAGAGAGAGAGAGAGAGAGACAGCTGCAAATGTCGGCGGTGCAGATGTTCGCGGAATGGTGGGACTTTTGACAGACGCTCGTGTCGACCGTCTAAATGATTACTTGTTTTGTAAATTTGACTGATTTCACGCAGTTCCGGCGACGTATTAGCATTCTGACTGCTTGACATGTCTGTAGTATCTTTCTGGTTAAACACTTATATCGCCCTGTTTATTCGGATTCAAGTGCGGCGCTGCTTTTACCTGACAGTGCTTTTTGAATTTCACATGAGTGAATTACCTTGGTTCTGTTTTTGTTTGTTTGCTTATATATTTATTTATTTATTTACATGTTTTTGTATTTGTGGCACATTTCAAGACTTTGTCAGTAACTTGGGTTATACAGCACTGAATAACATATTGCGTGTGAATATGTAGTTGGGCAGCTGTAGAAGGAATATGTCTTAACGCAATTCAAGGTACTTCTTCTCGAATTTGCCTGGTGTGACTGAGCAGAACCACAAAACCCTGTCGGTCTATTTATCTTAGTAATTAACCAACTTGATGCACAAAATTTTTGTTTTACAATAAGTGTTATTTCATGCCTCTACATATTTCGAGCACCATGTATTCATCATCAGGAGATCAAAACTGTATTATACAGCCTCTAGTATCATCACACCTATAGGTGTAATGATACCAGAGGCTGTATAATACAATTTTGACCTCCTGATGATGAGCACATGGTCCTCGAAATATGTAGAGGCATGAAATAAAAGTTATTGTAAAAGAAAAATTTTGTGCATGAAGTTGGCTAATTACTAAGATAAATTTACTGAGATGCACGCTCAGCAAAACATAAAAAAAAGCTGTCGGTATAGTCGACGTTACTGTCAAGATTCGAAACGAAACCTTTTGAATACAAGTCAGAAAATCTTCCTCTAGAGGCAAAAGTTTCGCCATGTGTGTATGGCTGTATAGGTTGATACAGAGTATAAGGCGCATGTGTTAAAGGCCAAACTGTCTCTATGTCTAGACATCTTTCCATCATGATGATGTAGGGACTTATCGGGGACATAAAGTAGCATTAACATGAGCACTTGATAAATGTGAGTGGGCAGCTCCACGATCCGGCCGCTAACCCCTGGGAAATAGGTCCTATTACCTTCTGGAAGTAAGGCTGATTGGGGAAAAGTATTGATGTGGGTTTGTTAGTGTAAAAAAGATGTCGTATATTTCTTAAGGTTGTACGAACATCATATTTATATGCTGTTTCTACAAAGTGCCTCTACTCCCCAGTGTGCCTTCATGGTGTGGACAAAGACGGCTATATGTAACATGCTGTAGATGGCGCGTCTTAAGCTAGCACATCTTTAGAGGGCTAAAGGATTCCTAGTGCCGATTTAGGTGTTCTTCTCTCGACACGTCATTAGTCACATTATCCTGCCGAGTATGTTCCTGTTCTGTCACAACGTCATTAGTCACACTGTCCAGTTGATGATTTCTGTGTTCTCTTGACACGTTCTTTTTAAATGATTTATGTGTTTCTAGGCGGCTGGGGGAAACCAAGACAGTCCCATTGCTCAGCAAGTAGTGTCGTCGTCTCTCTCGTCGTAATGTACGCTCAACTTTATCAACTCTGTAGTAGCCACTAGTGTAGCCTGTATAGGTTCATCATCGGCTTTAAAATTTAAAGAATTGAATTTTTATACGTTGTATTTATTATCTAATAAACAGAGATTAATTGCCTGAACAGCATCAGCCGACATGACAAGCTTGAGATTATTCGAGCGTCCTTGCTGACGGTGCAGGGCTTCTGGGATGTGGCGCTGCGAGTAGCTCCCGACACTTCGAACCGTCTTAGTGCCTTTACCTTGAGGGTCACGCCGTTAAAGAAAACTTGCCAATCCACGCCCGTCACAGCCCACAAGGTGTGAGCCTTCATCAGTCGACTTGAGTTTATAATGGATCTTCGAAGTGTTTACTGGGATGTATAAACATAATTTTTAAACATGTTTTATACGAAATTTGTGCTTCCAAATGCTATCCAAGTTTTGTAAAGTAACTAAATTAATTTCAATTTTAGATTGCTTACTGAATTGCGCCAGATTGTCAGTCCATTCAAAACGCGTATTGGGTCGCCATCCGAGAGGCATAAGTTGTCGATATAACAACATATCGGGTTCAAGGTTGCTGAGAAAAGCAGTCGGTTAATCGGAATCTTCAGCCGGGCCAGCGCTACATAACGGAATTGAACGTACTGAATTAGAAGCTTAGAATCACACATATTTATTTGTTTTTTTAGAAGATTTTTTTAAAAATTAGTATCCTAGCTGGTGCACTTGCTGATGCCGTGCAAGATGACTTCTGTAAACACCTTTCAGAGTATGGCCGCACGACATGAAACGTTTCACTTTACCAATTATGATAAACATGATCAAATGCAGGTGTAATATTCGAGACGTTTAGCCTGCATAGAATTATGATAAATATTGTACTTGTAGGATAATACTAAAAAGAATTTAGAGAAATTAGTTGTGATGGTGTAGACTCAGTTCAATTGACTCAGTACAGTCAAATGGTGAAATTTTCTGACCAGGGTAATGAACCATTGTTTTCCGCAACAGGCAGGTTTTCCCTTAATCGCTGGAAGGATTTTCACCTGCAGTGACATTGCGGTCCACAGATTTAATTCGGTTGTTCAAAGGGCATTGAATGGGAAAATATTTTTCAAAACCTTAATGTACACTGGCAAGATGGAGAGAATCTCAGCGGCCTGTCGTGTTCTGACATCAGTACTTCGAGTCCGGAAACCAACTATTCTTCTATAACTCCTTGATTTTCTAGGAAAACGTTTACAGGGTCAGGCTTCTTACCTCATTCAGCCAAGTAGCTCTACCATCTATCACTGTCGTCATTAGCAGCCAAGGGTGGAACGACCAAAGAGGAGGGAGACTTCACCATTACAAAGCGCTATGTATCTGCTCTGTCCACGCTTGTCTTATCCTTCATCTTCTTCCTGTTGTCAGACTTGGTGTTTGAGTGGCTGATACTTTGCTTCGAACGTCATAGATCTCGGGTTATACTCGAGGCCTAGTAGTCGGCTGTGGTTAGTGAGGTACTCGTATTACGTACCGTTCTTCAGTCGGGAAATACAAATAAGTTACTGCGTTATTGCCTTAAAAAACCCATAAGCCCTCCTCAACGCTCTTATCATTTCATCGTTGACTATCATAATGCCACGTGTCGGGGAAGGCTGTGCAGCGGAAGCATAAAATGTGGCGAAGTAAGAAAATAATTTTGCCTTCCGCTTATTACCGGCTGGGAAATGACGCAGCTACCTATATACACGTGATTTGAATCGTGGTAGGGCTGAAAGTGACTGTGACTCAAATTTCTATTATTTTACGCAAGTTTTATTGCTACTGAATTTTTAAGAGTACTTGAAGGAATTCCACAAGCGCCACTTTACTGTTCTCTGCTTTCTCATTCACAGTGAAATCTTAACCACATTCGACGCTGTGTAAGAAGTGAGGACAGAACCAAAAATTAAAATTATCGACAAGCTGCCGATCAATGGATTTTATTTTTTCGAAGCTTCCAGTTATAAAATAATTATATTTTATTGCATAGTGATATACTTTGTTAAGAAGCGCAAGAAATTAGGAGCAGATTGAATTCAGAGAATGCTTGCTGTCATTAGGAGCAGATTATTTTGTCTTACAGTTTTCTATCCTAAAACATAAATTTTAAAATATAATTATAATTTCGTTTGTTGTTTTGTGTGGGTGTGGCACTTTTTCTTTCATTGATGGAGAAACGTTGGCTGAGGGTGTTTGGATCTAAGAATGGGGAGTGGAGAGGACGACGTAACGAAGAACTGTATGATCTGTACTTCTCGCCAAGTATTATAAGGATGATAAAATCTAGAAGCAAGAGATAAGGAGGGCATGTGGCACATATGGAAGACAGGAAATGTTCATAGGGGTTTTGGTAGGCAGACCTGAGGGATGCAACCACTTGGAAGATCTAGGCATAGATGGGAGTATGATATTAAAATGGTTATTCAAGAATTGGGATGGTGGTATGGATTGGATTGGTCTGGCTCAGAAAAGGGGTGGGTGGCGGGCTGTTGTGAATGCGGCAATGAATCTTCCGGTTCCGTAGAATGTGGGGAATTTCTTGACTGAGAACCTGTTAGCTTTTCGTTGGAGTTGTTAATTAATTGGTTATTTAATTAAGAACCATACTGTATATTTTTATAAATATTTAAGTTATGCTGTCATTGTCTTTCGGAGTGTGATACTATGTTTCCTACAGCAATGAGCAATAAATACTTGATGCAGGGTCACAAAATAATCAGGTAGCCAGCCAGATACTTTTTGGCACTGACCTGTTTCTTGCGGTCTCTTTTGAAAGAACCTGGCAGGATGCGTTCTGTCACCGTTGTTCCGAACCACGAAATAATTCAAGTCCTCAAGCAGTGAAGCTTTTAAACGAGACAGCCTGTATGGTGCATAGCACGGAAACGTTTAAGATACACAGGTGGCCGTACGGTATGGGAGAACTCTATGATTATTTACTGCTTTTCGTTCTTGAAACTTGTTATAGCGTTACTGCAACACAATGTCAGATTCGCTATCCTAAATATGCCTGAAGCCAGGCACATTGTCTTGTTCTCTTCACGGATCATTGCCTCTTTAGCTGAATGGTGCGAATCGAGATGGAGTCTGTGTGGTAGCCAACTTTCTCAGCCATAACCCAAGAGTCAAACATCTTTTATGTTCTTCCACCACCCTACTTCTGCCTCCAAATTCTTCTACGTCTTCCTTTTTGTACTTTCTTCTTGGCAAGATGCCAGTGCTGCTTTCATAACAGCCATTACCACTGTGCAGTGGCCACTTCCACACACACACTCACACACACACACACACACACACACACACACACACACACACACACACACACACACAA
>Ga0136643_10014833_pt1 | contig 11710 bp, 7 predicted proteins | sample TergutLab28metaG_FD_96883 | JGI IMG/M metagenome (GOLD analysis project Ga0136643, IMG submission 96883) | Labiotermes labralis P1 segment gut microbial communities from Petit-Saut dam, French Guiana - Lab288 P1 (version 3) (version 3) | ecosystem: Host-associated > Arthropoda: Insects >...
CTGTGTGTGCATTGCTGTTTTTTACTTTAGATGCCGGACTGCTGGCTAGAAGTCAGTATTCGGAAGGTCCTGCGACCGGCCATCTCGACACAGGTTTTTCTTGGTTTCCCTGTGTCTATACGCAAATGCTGAGATGGTTCCCAAGATTCCAAGTTGCCACTACATGCTTCTCATGTAGCCCTCCGGACTTAAATCTAGTAGTAACCAATTTCATGTTTTGTTTACATGTAAAATAATCACTGCCACCGGGTAAAAACCCAATTGCAGTAAAAAAAATAAGTAAATATATGAATATATATTTCGTCTGCTGCACGTCTCTGTGACTTACTCTCGTAGAGGAAGAATTGAGTTGTATTGCGAAATGCTAATAACAGGCATGTGACTGGAATTTGCTTGGAAAATCCAGAAATATCTTCCTGTCCAGAGACAACTGAAGAAGGGTTAATGATCGCAAAATAAGGCGAAGTTTCAAATTTGAGATCATATATCCAGAAATTTCCAAATATGGCAAGGACATAATTAAGAAAATGAGATACGTAATTCTTACAGCGAAATGAATTCATTATGCGAGTGTTCTTATAGAAAGGTACGGTTGTCCCTATGCGCGCCATAAAAGTATGGAGTTCCTTACATCGGCAATAGACGAAGATAGTTGTCGGCCTCACGTACCGGCCGCTTTACCCCGGAAAGAGCTCAGTACGCACCGAATACAACTGTTATGTGTTGATTTATCAACATTCGGAGATCTGTTGTGTCACCTTCTTCAAGGGAAAGTGAAATTTCCAAGTCCGGTAGAAAAGATTTTCTTTAATTCCATCACAGCAGTCGAAGACCCTGCGATGTCATCGTAAAATAGAGCGAAATGAAGTCTCTTCGGGCAAAAACATATTCGCAAGATAAGATATGTACTCTTCTGGGATATTATGCAGCGTATTTTGGTAATTACTTACCGTCATTTCGGGTCAACCTATGGTTCCCATCTTCAGGTGACCTTGAATCCGGGACCGATAGGTTTGACCCGAAACGTCGGCAAGAATTTACCTCTATACGCTGCGTAGTATCCCAGAAGAGCGCAGGTCTCTTCTGCGTCGCGGCAGTAGCGTGAAGTTAGTCGTCATTGCAATGTTCGTCTTCGCTACAGCTCACGTACCTGCAGGCATCAGGCAATGAACCAAGTGTCATTCATTGCACCGAGCCCAGCCCAGCCCTCCTCCACAATACCAGCTCGCAACCGCACCTTGGCCATACGCAAACCGCGGCCGGAACCTTGAACCCATCAGTACGATTTCATGTAACAATGGAATAATGATTATGTCGATACTGCAACTGTAAATTCTTGTCTGAATGTTCATTGGCACTTCCGCCAACTTGAAACCATATCTGACGGTTCTTCTCAGGTTAACTGCATACCTAATTAAAACTTGCGGCGGCCATTTGTGTCTAATAACTTGTGGGAACGGTGAATGGTGAATTAGATGGGAACCGCTGCTGGTTCATTTCAGGTGCGGGCGACTCTGGCAAGCCACGAAGACGTAAGTCAAGCAGAGAAAAATCCTTCACTTTGCGTTATTAGGCACGGTGTAATGACGGCATACGGTGGCCAGGAGATATAGCTCCACAGATTTTTAGTAAGCAGAAGACAAGTCAAAGCCGTATCGTTACTCAGTCACCTAGTCGACTGTCTCTCACCACGGAGGCTTAGGTTCGACCCCAGACTAGACAAAGTGGGTTTTATGGTAAGCAAAGTGACGCTGGGTTCCCTCCGAGTGCATCTGTCTTCCGGGTGAAGTGAGGATGAATTACATAGGGAGTACATGGGAAATTTTGACGGAGGGACTGTGGGGAGTTGTACAAATATTAGACAATAGTTTTAAATTTCGACTCTCAGATCCACTAGACGCAGACGGTTGTTAACCTGGACGGTGTTAAATCACGTACAGTCTTACGGTCTGTAACGGACGGACTTCCGACAATAAAAATAGAAACACGTAGTAATTAACACGTGTTTTAATTGTTATGCTTCCGTCTCACCTTGGGCCTCCTTGTTCGACTCGACGTGCATGTAATTTTTTCACAAGGAAGTGACGGTGAACCCTACAGCCTGCCATAAATATGTGCGGACCACAAGAAATCATGAAAGAGAATTGGTGAAGGTTAATTAGGTAGGTATAATAAAATTAATTATATACGTCAGCACTTCATTTTTTATTTATACATAGGCTACATGTTTCGACCTATCAGTCGGTCATCTTTAGGCCTACATAGCAGACCAAGTCATTGGTGCTGTGTGCACTTTGGTATCCCAAAGTGCACACAGCACCAATGACTTAGTCTGCTCTATAAGTCTGAAGATGAACGACTGATAGGTCGAAACATGTAGCCTATGTATAAATAAGAAGTAGTGCTGACGTTTATAATTAAGTTAATTATACATTCATTCTAGCACTTCGTGATGTCTTCTTTCGAGTCATCAGTTAGGGGCATGACGATTGTTTGCGTGAATTATCAGCCTGTGGAGAATAAGATGTAGCAGGTGGATAAAATAATGGTGATAACTTGTTTAAAGGTAATTGTAAATATCACTTCAGAACGGGCTACTCAGTCCCAGAAGGGGATTAGAAGTATAGCTGTACTCTTTCTTTAACTTCGGCGCTGGATGGGGGGTGGGTGGTCAGCGACACGCCCCGGCCTCTCTACCCCCGAGAATGACCCGGTACCCAATGTACAGAAGGATGGGAAGGCACCAAGTCCGATATGGTCGGGTGCGGAATATCTCGTCCCTGACCGGGATTCGATCCCCCGGGCCGTCCGGTCTGTAGCGAGTCGCTAAACCGATTGAGCTATCAGACCCGCGAAAACTTGTATTACTGATTACATAACACACGATTATTTAAGGAAAAGTAAAGATGTTTCTAAAAGAACATCACAGGAATTTGGCCTGAGTACCAACGAGGGCTTAGTTTAAATACCAAATTTGAATAATCACTGATTCACTTCTACGGATACTTGATGACAATACGATTTTCCACCACATGAAATTTGTCGAAAATAACACAGAAAAACTATCATTAACCTAAAAATAACACTGATCCTAAATTAACAACAAGTACAGTAGATAACTTGGGGACCGCGGTAGCACAGTGGTTAAGGTGCTGTGCTACAAATCGGAAGGTCGCTGGTTCGATCCCAGCTCGTGTCAGTGGATTTTTCATTGACATAAAACCCTTCCGATCGCACTATTGCCCTGAGTATTTCCTGGGGGTAAAGGCGGCCGGTGCGTAAGGCTGACAACCTTACCACCATCCTGTGCCTTTGTCACGAAATCTGGGAGCTTTAACTTCCTAGAACCCACTGGGCCTGTCCAGGCCTGCAACGGGACTACTTTACAGTAGATAATTTAAAATTTTTCAGTGGAATTTGCATATTCCTTACTTACAATTAAAGTATAGCTTTTATTATGCGACAAAACACATGCAGGACCGGTGGAGTACAAAAGTGATCACATGATACATGTTTCAGGTAGCACAAGGAAGTTCTAGGCGTCAATTTTTACTTTTCCATACAAATATTTCATGGTGCATGACGAACAAACAGTTTCAACGTCCCTTAAATCACATGCTGTCAGCATTACCTCTGGGTCCTTCATGACGGTAATTAAAACTATACATCGCTCATGCTTTCAAGGCCTTACCACTTGCCAGTTAGTAGCCTAGACCTCAACTTGGTGTGCTATTAGAAACGGACAGTCCAGTAGACGGACGGACGAGTAGGGTTAGACCCACAGTAGAAGTGTACTAGTCCGCAGTTATGGCCGAGTTGCCTGCCAGTGTGACTATAGCAGTGGGCCAGTGAGGAACGGTGAGCGGTGACACGAGTGTGTGGAGGAGAGAAAGAAGGGAGCGATTGTTGTATAACAGAGAAAGTGTTTCTCTTGCTCGAGCAACAAACGAACGCGGAATCTTTTAAATTTTTTTGCACAGCGCGCGAGGACGAAGCAGCGGACGGATTGATGATGTGCATGCGGATTACGTGAAGTGGGCTCTCTGATCTACACACAGTCCTCTTTGGTGTAAAAATTAAATATTTTCGCCTATATGAATATTTGATCCGTAACAGTGGCAGACGTAATTAATGAGACTTTAGAGTGATTCGCTTGAAACTCGAATTCTTTTTACATTTGTTTAGGGAAGTTCATATTCGAATGCATGTCTCCAATATGGATGCGTTAAGATATGTAAATTTATTGACGCTTAAATAAGAGTCAGGCAGGTCAAAGGACAAGTGTTAATGAACGTAAAATTGATAGTATCAGTGTCAAAAAATTCAACTATCTATTAGGCGTAAAAAAGAATAAATTATTAATATTAACGTACTGGCATAAAGAAAAAAACACACTGAAGTAATAATAATAATAATAATAATAATAATGCAAGAACATGAACCCCAGGTTGCAAATAAATGAATCACGTTGTTATTATCCCATATGTGCTCATACTTAAGTGAAAGAAATTTTAAGAAAATTTGTGGAAATTAATAAATTTCACTCGATCTGCAAAATTCAATAAAAATCTGTCGTGCAGAATCAGCTGTTACAAGTTGTCCAGTGCATAATCCACAAGGTTAAGCAAAGAACATGAGTCTGCAGAGAATGAAAATTGTGCAGCCTCTATGCAGTAGCACGATCTGACGGGGTCTCCAGCTGTAGGAACATTTGATCGCTGGGCAGTGCAGTTCACTGGAGGAAGGTAAGCCACAAGGGAGGTTCTGTGTCATGCAGAATGAAAGTGAAAGTTACTGGAGAATAGGATGGAGGAACGGTTATGTATTGTACTCTTTTATTTAAAGCCAATGGTCGTAAATTCTTTGCATCCAACAGTCTATGAAAGAGTTGGGTAAACAATGGTAATTAATTAAGATTTTGCACACTCACCCGACGCCCGTAAACGAAAAGATTAACACTGAGTGTGAACAGAACATATTCTTCACAAGTTATACAGGATGTTCATTTCCGACTTAAGATTTTTTTGGATCACATTCGATAGTGATTATTCGAATAACGACTGTTTAACGCCGAAGTTGTTTTTGGGAAGTCCTCCCCCTTAAATTCTGAGATTATTCCTACATTTACACGAGGGCCATTTAAAAGTGAACAGAACATACTCTTAACAAATTATACAGGGTGTTCATTTCTGACTTTTTTTGGATCACATTCGAGAGTGATTATTCGAATACCGACTGTTTAACACTGAAGCTGTTTTCGGGAATTCTTTCCACTCAGATTCTGAGGTTATTCTTACATCTACACGAGGTCCATTTAAAAGTAAATTTATCTGTGTGCACGCCATGCAGGAATATGGGCCAGAGCTTCTAGAACACCACTCATTCTTAACTTCGTTATTGGATAAAGGTGGCTTGTCATATTGTCGCGCCGGCCGTTTGATCCCCAGCGAAAAATCCCTTTTACTCTTTGAAGAGGAAGTTGAGTTGGCACCAGAACCATTCTGGACGGTACGGAGAAAGGAAATAGATGTAACCACGCAAGCCTATGCTAGCAGAATTGATAGACTGAAGCGCTGGATACAATTCCGAGCCATCTCCAGCCAACTCTCAACCTCACAACTTAAATCTTGAAGATCCACTTCAACATTATCCTCCAATTTTCTTTTTTATCTACCAAGTGGTCACTTCTCAAGAGATTGCTTGCATCAAGGCTCGGTGTGTGTTGCCTGTCTCTCCATCCTAGTTTTCTGTTCCGTCTGTCTTAGTCTCCTAACTGACGCCATCTTAAAAAATTATCTGTGTAAAATACGGAGTTCGTCGTTGTGTGGTGTGGTTTAACTGTCCAAACGCTGGGAACTTATGGCCTATATTTACATAATCTTTTATTTTCTCTATAATAATCACAATCATCTCTCATCCTTTGGTAAACAATCATACTGCCAGTAACTGTCGTGACATATGGAGAATTTAGAAACTTTGGGTACGATTAATTTATGATAAAATAATATAAACAGCCAACTAGATGTAACAATAACAAATTTGATTGATAATTACAATCAGCTCAACATGTTTCGTGCGATAATTTCGCCCATCCTCATGAGCACTAGACTGTGTTTACAAATTGTGTTACAATGCACCGGCGGTGCTGCCTGCAGGCGAAATTATCGCCCGAAACATGTTGAGCTGATTGTAATTATCAACAAAATTTGTTATTGTTGCATCTAGTTGGCTGTTTATATTACTGTATCAATGATGCACGGCCACACAAACATCAAAAATTAATTAAATGATTCATACAGCGTGACAAATACATGTACTCTGCAGAAAATGTGTAAAATACGAGAAATATTAAAGCCTAAATTTGTTTTTATGAACTAATGACTTCAACAAAAGCACTGTCTGCTGTCACTAACTTCTATTTACATGCTTCCAGTCAGAGACTTTAGTTCAAGAAGAATATAAAATAGCATAAAGATAAGATATTAAACGTAATCCACAAACAACGATTTATGAAAAACCTGTATCTTGAGGCCAACCAACCGACCCCCGTTTCACGATGCACGATTTAGAACAATTTACGCAAGTCCATTTGATTGCATTGCGACATCGTCAATTCGATTCGATGCTTTGGATCTTGGTACTGTCTTGCCAGTCACTACTTTTGTACCACTTTAAACAATCACTTTTTTAATACGATTTAATGAACCGTTTAACCTTGTTCGAACCTCAGTTCAAGTTATCAAACCAACCTTACAGGCACCGGAAAGTGAACACAACAGATACTCAATCTCCTAAATATTTGATCATTATCAGGAAGTCTTTATGTAATTTGAAGTTGTGCCTTTCGAATTGGTCAGTAATGTGAGGCACAGTCACTCAATAACACAGTAACTAACTGTCACTCACTAGCACAGTCATTAACTGTCACTCACTAGTACAGTCGCAATAACACAGTCACTGCCACTCACTAGTACAGTTAATAAAACAGTCACTAACTGTCACTCACCAACACAGTCACTGTCACTCACTAGCAGTCACTCACTAGCACAGTCACTCACTAACACAGTCACTCACTAAAACAGTCACTCACTAACACAGTCACTCACTAACACAGCCACTCAATAACACACATATTAAAATAAAAGTAATACATAATGGAATGTTAACATTTGAATCAAATCTTAGTATGTGTGCTAGTGAGTGACTGTGTTAGTGAGTGACTGCTCTAGTGAGTGACTTATTGAATGAATTTTCTAGTCAGTGACTGTGTTATTGAGTGTCTGTGTTATCGAGTGACTGTGCTAATGAGTGACTGTGTTATTGAGAGACTGTGCTAGTGGGTGACCGTGTTAATGAGTGACTGTGCTAGTGAGTGACCGTGTTAGTGAGTGACTGTGTTGGTGAGTGACTGTGTTATTGAGTGGCTTTACTAGTGAGTGACTGTACCTCATATTATTGACCAATTTGTAAGGCACAACTGTAACTGATATAAGGACTACCTGATGATGGCACTCAAGAAATGCCGAAACATGTAGGGGATTGTGTAACTGTTGTGTTCACATTTCAGTGCATATGAGGTTGGTTTGATAAGTTGAATATTGCATGGCGCAGCGTAAGTACAATATTACAAATTTGTTTGCAACTTTGTCTGTGCTGACCTATATTGAGAGATAAAAAGGCCACCTGTTTCGGCATTACTGTTAGCGGTACACTAATGGCTCCAGTGAAATAAACGGAATGGTGTAATTTACAGACACGCACTGAGTCGTCAATGCGTAGGGGACAGTAGGAGCTAAACACTTTGACCTCGGCACTAGAAGGACGTAGGTTCCTGGTCACGACTCTAGTGCTTTTAAATTTTTATCTTAGCGAGCATGGCTCCGATAGCTCAATCGGTGTAGCGACTCGTACATAATGGACGGTTCTGAGTTCGAATGCCGATGGGGGTAAGGGAATTTGTCCTCTCCGCACCCGTTCAGAACGGCTCTTGACCCCGGTAACAAAGTTCTTTCCTGGAAAGTAAATAGGCCGAGGCGCGGCGTTGATCACCCACTCTCACTGAATAAGTGGAGCCATACCTCTATTCTCCATCTGTGTCTGCTTGCCATGTTATAAGTAGAACTTCGCCTTTCAGGGAATGACAAAGAAGAGAGCCGAACTACAGCCTTTCAAACAAAACAACTACTTTTGTTATTGAGGAGGTGACATATTGATTTTGGCGGCGGTGATAGTGGTGATACTGTAACGATTTCTGATGATTCCAAGGAATTCAGACATTACTACTGGAATCGTTGTGCCTGCCCTTTAGGTAAAATTTTCGATTTGTTGCTAAGTACGAGGGGTTTCAGTTAACAAGTTTTACGACTCTGAACCTACTACAACCGATACTGACATAGATTCATTAATAATGGTTTGAAACAGTTTCGTCTTAGTGATTTTTGTGGGCGTTTTTTAATTGGAAATAGTGCGTTATTAGCTGGGGTTGGGTGGAAATCCGTTTTATCTTCCGGACTACCAATTTATGTGTACCAGCATCAAGCACCAAATGGTACTACAGCGTAGGGGAGTTTATTTTTAGGGTCACTTGGACCTTTATTCAAAACATATCAGTTTAAAGATAACTGCAGTAGAAGTATATAAATTTGTCTTTGTGCTGTAGAAGAAGGCACATGAAGAAGTGGAGGTATGGCTCCACTCGTTCTTAGCTAGGGCAATTTGATGGAGGTGAACGTTTCGATTCACTCTCCTTCCGCTTTACCCCCTCTGAAATATCTCCTACTAACCATTGAATTAGAGGATGGATGAATTCAGTACCATTCTGCACGCTTCCGAGACGAAAGAACGATCTTTACTTTACCGGGACTCGAACCAAGGTTATTCGGAAGTCCAACCTGTAACTTAGCCACTTTTTTATTATTATTAAGCGACATATCGGCGTTTAATTACAATAACACCCACTCTTAAGACTAACCAGCTATTTCGCTCTGACTTCTATTGCTAAATGAATATTAATTCATGTGTCGCCCAGCGGTTCTACCTGTCTAGTTTTGTCTTGTTTACGGATTGTATTTTCCTTTGTTGGCGGTGATTACTGCACTAAAAGCCTTAGCCACTGTCATGTATTCTATACGCGTCTGATTTTTTGACGTTCATAGGTCCGTGCATCGTAATATATTTCTATAGTAAAACCAACCAGACGCACCAACGTCTCAAATTTATTTTATTGGAGTAACACTCTACATGTTTCGGACGGTCTTTTCCGTTCATCATCAGGAGTTCAAGACTGTACATACTGCAACAGGGGAACCGCCGTAGCACAGTGCTTAAGGTGCTGTCGCTGGTTCGATCCCAGCTGCTGTCAGTGAATTTTTTATTGACATAAAATCCCTCTGGTCGCACTATGGCTCTGGGGTCGACTCAGCCTCTAACAGAAATGAGTACCAGGAGTATTTCCTGGGGGTAAAGGCGGCCGGTCCGTAAGGCTGACAACCTTACCACCATCCTGTGCCGTTGTCATGAAATCTGGTAACCTAAACTTCCTAGAACCCTCTGGAACCCTCCGGACCTGTAATGGGACTGCAACAGGCATATGTCAAACAGATAATGCCGTCTGCTTGCTAGCGGGAACGAGACGGAACTTCAGTATTTGTTTGACATATGCCTGTTGCTGTATGTACAGTCTTTAACTCCTGATGATGGACGGAAAGACCGGCCAAAACATGTAGAGTGTTACTGCAATAAAATAAATTTGAGACACTGATGCATCTGGTTGGGTAGTATAGAAATCTATAAGCGTCCTTTATGTACATCAGTTTTACATGACTAAAACTGACTGTTTTAATACTGTAGCGCTTCGGTTTGTGACACCGTGTAGTGTGGCATATGTTTGCCGAGGTTTCGGACGTATAGACTCAATCTGAATCTTCTGAGCGCCATTACAAACCACACTTATTATACACCGCTGTGATAAGCGCGAAAAACCATGTCCAGTGTTATTCGAGTGGCGTTACTATGCGAAAATGAGAAATTCCTTGTGTTGTTAGTGAAATACTAAAACACATTTCTTGTAAAAATATAACCATTGTTTTTTACTGTGGTCGGGTTTCAGTTCGTTGACAAATTGGTAGGTGCGCCGGAAGGCTGAACGTAAAGAAAGTCTTGGTAATTCGAGATGGCAGATCGTTTTACCTTTCTCTATATTTTTATTGTATATTTTGTACCCAATGAGTGAGGTAATTATCTTTACTCTTCTTAAGGCATTATCAATACATTTCTGTGGAGGGGATGAGGAAAACAACGGAAGTGTCGGCACGGTAGCTTGTGTTCCGGTCGGGTTTCAAATCGACAACTTACGATTACCAGTGAGAAGTGCTACTGCTTCGGTCAACTTGCTGGTTAGCATGGTGTGCAGTAAGTGTGACATAGTGTGAGAAAGGAACGGACAGGTATCTATCGGCGCAGTGAGAGAGAGGAGAATCGTGGAGAATTTAACGCGGGATTGTGCAAGTAACACCAAATGGAGCACGTAATTTACCAACTTCTATTTGTTCAGCAAATAACTTACTTATACCATGGAGCGGAGTCCTTCTTGAGAAGCTAACCAGTTCATCAGCTAGTCAAAAATTCCCTGCATTTTATGGAACCTGAAGGTTCATTACCGCATTCAAAAGTGCCCGCCACCTGTCTCTACCCTGAGCCAGCTCGATCCAGTCCATGCCCCCACGTCCCACTTCCTGAAGATCCCTCTTAATATTATCCTCCCATCTACGCCTGAGTCTTCCAAATGTTCTATTTCCCTCAGGTTTTCCCACAAAAACCCTATATACATCTCTCTCGCCCCAAAAGTGGTACATGCCCCGCCCATCTCATTCCCCTCGATCTGATCACCCGAACAATATTTGGTGAGGAGTAAAGATCATGAAGCTCCTCATTATGTAGTGTTCTCCATTCCCCTGTTACCTCATCCCTCTTAGGCCCAAATATTGTCAAGGAAATTATTGTTAATAATTTGAAACAACAGCACAATCTTATGTTGCAAATAATAAACCGTTTGAACACTAAAATTAACCAAAAATTCAGGAGCTGCCTCACAAACATCGCATACCCTCTCCGTTACAACGACCATCAGTTAATTGTGTTCAGGAAAATCAGGTTGATTACAAGAATCATACAAAACATGTGGATATGCTGTTTGGGAAAAAATACAGATTTTTTAAATATTCCAGCTGTTGGTGCACATACTTACCACTAGACTTCAAACGGATGTATGAGTTGGCTGCGTCCGGAAGGTGTTACTGTCAGCGTATAACTCATTCGTTTCTATTTTAGCCTGTACCGCAATTATACTGAAGCAACACATCGATTGAATATGTGATGGAGTGATCCTATCACCATTCTTGTAAATGTGTTATTACAAACAGTGGCGTAGACAAGGCTGTCTCAGACCCCGTGTCGCCGGAAGTCCCATAGATACGGGATGTCCCCCATTCGTGCAGAATACTAAAATTTGTTGCGGGTCCTATCGGACGACTGGATTCCATTCTTGTGACGGCAGGCAGTGTGCTGGATCCCTGTTCTGAGACCTGGGAGTAACTTAGCCAATAATAATAATAATAATAATAAGTGGAATCAAGCAGTACATACAGACAGAGAAGTTACAGCAAATAGGCCAGATATAATAATTAAAAACAAAAAAGAGAGAACATGCACA
>Ga0136643_10014836_pt1 | contig 11709 bp, 7 predicted proteins | sample TergutLab28metaG_FD_96883 | JGI IMG/M metagenome (GOLD analysis project Ga0136643, IMG submission 96883) | Labiotermes labralis P1 segment gut microbial communities from Petit-Saut dam, French Guiana - Lab288 P1 (version 3) (version 3) | ecosystem: Host-associated > Arthropoda: Insects >...
CACTGTTAAGGAAGAATTTTTAATATTTTAATGTTTAGACACAATCTGTAAATAACACACTTTATAAACAAAATCAAAACGTTTTTAGAAAGTTTTAACTAGACGTATTCCACAATTGTAAAACGCACTGATAAGGAAGAATTTTTAATATTTTAATGTTTAGACACAATCTTTAAATAACACACTTTATAAACAAAATCAAAACTTTTTAGGAAGTTTTAACTAGATGTATTCCACAATTGTAAACGCTATGGGATCCCAAAGTGGGCAAAGCATCTGGTAACGGAAAATGTTGTAAGGGCCTGAATATGACTAACTTTTAGTCGAAACATGTAGGCTTGCTTAAGAATAAAAAAGATTGTGCTGACGTATACTGTGTAACGTTAATCGTACTGATCTGTACTAATACAGTACACTGTTATGATAACAGGCATTCTGTGTTTTGTAGTTAATGTAAAATTAGATGTTTAAAGAGTGTGATCTTTAATATAAAACCTCTCCTGGCCTATTGCCAACAGTACCTTCAAAATATGATTGTCATTTCGGCAATTGACCGTCTAGCCATCGAAGAAGTACCTCGGCGTAATTCCACAACAACCAAGTCCCGCAGTGTAACCGCTATATATGGTATGGGTTTGTATGTCCGAAGTCTATATAGTATAAAGTGTAGAAATCATTAAGTAACCAACGTCCTGTAATACCAGAGCTCGCCCTTTGACGTGATCCAGACATACTTCTGCCTTCCTCCCCTTCCCACACCCTACTTCGCAAAAATTATTTACTTCGTACGGTGTTGGTATGGAACTTGCATCGTTTGACGCTTCTGGCTCCCAGAATTTTGAGGTGGCCCCTACACTTTTGGAAAATTTATGCTCCTCTGATCTAACAACTTCCGAACTCATGATTTTTATTGCGAACCCTTCACCTGTGTCAAAGCTCGCCAAAATTCTTATCCCGGGACGATTAGTCTCTTGAGAAGGGATTACTGGGCGGGTTAGTGTGGCGACAACGCCGTATTTCTTATCGGAAGGTACCCATTTCGAATCTTGCCTGACATACTGCCTATCATGACCGAGGAATTTCGTGGTTTCTGCTGTCGTACCACCAAAATGCCGAGATCATAGCAGGCCATGACCGTTTGCTTTCAGATTCATCAGCCGTCACTCAGCCAACCTTTCGGCACTATGTAGTCTGAGCTACTTACAGCGTAGTAAATAAACTATGGTAAAAAGTACTGCAATTAGAATTCAGTAGTTTTACTTTATGCCCGTATTGCTGTAACAGTGAAGTAAGAACACAGTGTGGGCGCATGCCCATTGCATCGGATCGAAATGCGCTCCACTACTGCCGACAACCAATGCTGTCGTCGTCGTCGATGTTGCCGTCGCCACGACGGGAAGCTGTTCGGTCTGGGTCCGCTAGTTCCTTTCTGTCCTGCCAAGCCCCTCTCTCATTCTCTATCGTTGCTGATTCATTTTTTGGCGAGAGTGGGTGATGGCTTTGGAAGGGGGTGAAAAGTTGAGAGCCATCTGAATGGTAGGCGACTCGTTGCAGCTCTGTCGCAAGCTAGCACGATAATAAGGCCATCAATTCACGCTGTCCCATCAGAATTGGAATTGTGGAGTTTTGTAGGTTGATGTTAAGGTCAGGAGAGATGTGGAGCTGAAATGTTGGTCATATAACTCATGTTCTCTTAAAATACTCTGCGTGGTTGGTCGAATTGGGTGACAGGTATTTCGTTTTTGTTGTAGCTGTCGATGAAGATGATACATTTATAAGCCATTCTAAGCAGGCATTTCAGGATTCCGACGCGGTGTGAAAGAGATCTTCGCTCTGTTTGGAATGTTATGCGGCACAGATTGGTACTTGAGCCAGATTAGTCCAGTCCATGCCACCCCATCCCACTTCTTGCAGACGCATCTTAATATTGAAATTGATTGGCATATTTGTTAACTGCAATTGGATTGACACCCAGTGGCAGTAGTACAGTGCACATTTACACACAAACAATACATAGGACAGCACAATTAATACACAGGACAACACAATTATCCTCCTATCTAAGCCAGGGTCTTCCAAGTGGTCTCTTTCCCTCGGGTTTCCCCACCAAAACCCTGTATGCACCTCACCCTCTTCCCCATATGTGCTACATGGCCCTTCCGTCTTATTATTCTTGATTTGGTCACCCGAATAATATTTGGTGAGGAGTACAAATCATTGAGCTTCTCCACTCCTGTGTTACCGCGTCCTCTTAAGCCGAAATATCCTCCCCAGCACCCTGTTCTCGAACATTGGGCCTCTAAAGCAGCACCTTTATCTAGGACATTTCGACACAGATGTACATAGTTGACATGAAGTATGTAGTCTGTCAGCGTTGAGCCTAGTCTTACAGGGTTTGGATAATCTTATCGCACCGTGGAACAGATTCCTGAATAGGCAATGCTATTTTTGTTTAAAAAACTGTATAAACATTTGTTTGATTTGTGGTAAAGGGGTAAGTTTATCGCCTCCATGTACGTGTATATGAGTACGTCATATCGTATGAAGTGGATAGGCAGTAAGGAATATCGCATTGTTTCTTCTGTTTGATTATTAAAAGACACCCCTCATATTCAGCACAGTTTGTAATTACGCTTGTGGTTTTTGAAATAAATAAAGCAGACTGGGAAACGGGCGGATAGCGTTAGCTGCCTTATTGCTTTATGTTTTCAGTTCGCGATTGCTAACTCTTTACATGCTCACTCAAATATGGCATAAAGCTTTTCCAGTCAAAACACTTATCGGTGTGTTTTAAACGTGTTGTTTCCAGGTTTTACGGGACAAACACACCAGAATTTAAATAATATGAACTGTAAATACATAAATAAAGTTTGAGATTCTGAGGACCGTGCGTCTTGATATATTCTTATAATAAAACCAACGAGAAACACTAATTTCTCAAATTTATTTTTGGAATATGGCTACATGTTTCGGACAGTTTCTCTGCTCATCATCAGGAGCCTAGTACTGTACACACAGCAATAGATATAGGTCATACAGGTTATGCTGACTGCTTGCTAGCGGGATCAGGAACCAGTTCCACCCTGACCCCGCTAGCAAGCAGTCAGCATAACCTGTATGACTTATACCTATTGCTGTTTGTACAGTGCTAGGCTCCTGATGATGGACAGAAAACCTGTCCGAAACGTGTAAAGTCCTATTCCAAAAATAAATTTGAAAAATTAGTGCATCTCGTTGGTTTTATTGTAAGAACATAGGTAAAGAGTTCACCGAATTATTTCCTTGTCGTAAAGGTAAAAGGTAAAGTTATCCCTGTGCACGCGTTGAAGGTACAGGGTGAGTCCTTCGCTAGAGGTCCCAAACTATTGTCTATAAAAAATATGTTATTGAGATAATAACTTGAAAATTTATATACACATACCGGTAACGATGCAAAACATGACCTGCTCATAATCGATGCTGAAACTGGTCTCCTTTCACATCCAAGCACACTTGAATGCGTTTCTCCAAATTCTGGAATACTTTCCCCAAAGTGTCGATGTTGACGGCTTGAATCTCTTGGCGTATAGCGTCTTTGAGTTGTTCGATTGTGCGGGGTGTATTTTTGTACACTTTGCCCTTCAATAGGCCCCAAAGAAAGAAGTCGGCAGGCTTTAGATCGGCTTCCCCGTGTCTCTAACTTTTTAACCAATTTCTGGGTGGAACACTTCGATGGTGCACGTCTTTCACCAAATTCCTTTCGAAATACCGTCTGGCATGCTTTAAATGAACCTGTTTGCCAGTATTTACGAACGAGAAATCCGCTATGTTCGGCTGTATACATTTTCACTCACGCGGCATTCGATTCACAACTGCCGAGATGCAGGAATGCGCAACACAGGCAAATGAAAGTCATTGGATCAGTCCAAATCACGGGGAGGTCCATGCTGTTTTCCACCGTTGCCGGTATGTGTATACTGTATACATTTTTTATAGGGCCTCTAGCACAATCGAACAACTCAGAGACGCTATACGCCAAGAGATTCAAGCCGTCAACATCAACACTTTGGGAAAAGTATTCCAGAATTTGGAGAACGCATTCAAGTGTGCTTGGATGTGAAAGGAGACCAGTTTCAGCATCGATTATGAGCAGGTCATGTTTTGCATCGTTCCCAGTATGTGTATATAAATTTTCAAGTCATTATCTCAATAACATGATTTTTATAGACGATAGTTTGGGGCGTCTAGCGAAGGACTCACCCTGTATAAGGAGAATGGAGGTGCAGTTCATTCTTAAACTCAGCACTAGGTGTGATGAGTGGTCAGCTGCACGTCATCAGTTTTTTCAGTGGAGGGATCCCCAATTACCCTTTGATTGGGAGACTGGGTGGCGGGGTTGATCTGAAGAATAGCAAATCTCTTTTCCCTAAAGGAATCGCAATTACTCGGGTGTCCAGCCCCTACCCTAGTTAGAATAAACATAAAATTCACACCCGTCTTAAATTGATGCATCTTTACCGTGCGCGTGTATGTACTTTAGACTCCTTCAGAAAAAAAAACAACACAAGTTGTGGTGCACATCTTAATTTATTGTTCCTGCTACATGTTTGAGCCACACGTGGCCATCATCAGGCACATCGTACAAAATTTTAGATGGAAATGACTATTACTGGCCTATTACAAAATATAGTTACGTCGTCGTTGTCGTCGTCGTTGTTGTTGTTGTTATTGTTGTTAGTAGTAGTAGTAGTAATATTGTTGGTAGTGTTAGTGCTGCTGCTGCTGCCGCCGCCGCCCACTTTTCGCCAAGTGGGTGGACCGATAAATTAATTGCAGACTATAACAGGTGTATTATGTTGGCTTTTAAAACACACGCCTCAAGTCACCAGTAACGGATACTGAATCAGACTGGCCAAAACCAGAAGTAACGAACAGTATATACTGATTGGATAACATTCAGTTTTAAAGCTTGAATCGTCAGTGTTTCTGTATACACTAAAGGGAAATCATATATGATACACCTTATTAAATATATATGCTTAAAGCACTGAATTGTAAGAGGGCCGTGCCATAGCTCAGGTGGTGAATGTTTTCAATTCGGTGTAAACGAAGCCAGTGCCTTCTTTTGTTTTTAGAGCGGAGGGTAGAAGCTTGTACATTAATATGGCGGCGGATCGGAATTTCTAGCCGACTTTTTAATTAACATCCACAGTTTCGAATCCTAAATAAATATGCCGAACGCTTCGGACGCTGACACCGGTGCACATGTAGACAGACATTGCTCCCGCTTACGACGTTTTTTGCTTAGTAAAGAGTCCGTAATTAACATCTGATCACTTTTTGATCCATTATGGATCTTGCAAAAGATCCATAATGGATCAAGAATATGATCAGATGTTTTATGCAGTAACGAAACTCACAACGATATACCAGCGTATAGAATTTTAACCACATTTTACGGAACTTTACATTCTTTCAATTCAGCTACAGAAATCACTACAATATAATTTGTATTACTATTCTACCGTGTTATATAATCTAGACAGTTGTCAACATTGATATATAGACTTCCCGAAGACGGCGAAGTTTAGCCGAAACATGTAGGAGTAAACAAGAAATTGTACTGTTGCGTATGTGCATGTGTTGGTTTTATAAATGAGAAGTCCGTCACAGTGCACGGAACGAATAATGTTAAAATGACACTGACTGTTGATACAGTGCTGTAGAATTAGGTCGCTCAGTGAAGGTGCGTTTTTTTAGTCGGCCTAGAGAGGACAGTTGACTGTGTGAGTAAGGCTGTGCTTGACTTAGTAGTTACGACGGTCCAAGTTCAAGCCCCTGTAGCAAGATCATAATTTGTATTGCTGTGTTCCTACGTTTCCACATGAGACAGTTTACGCATTAAATAATCTCATTGATCGATATAACTTCAGTGCTTCTGTTAACGATTAGTTATTGTTAAAAAAATTCATTATGTCCTCTTGATGGTTCTGTTTTGCAGCTTACATCTATATTAATTCTCGCTTAAATTCTTCTCTTTTTATTTTTTTCGCCGTTTGCAACTGGTTCTACCCACTGAATTTTATAGCCGAATTGTAAGCTAAAATTTTGTGTAATTTAAAATCGTCGTAAGAAGTAAAAGGCGATTCTTTCAATTATTTCCTCCTGTGAGTGTAGTCACATGAACCGAAGGAAACAGTCGGCAACGAATGTCACATTGGATAACAGGCTGTCTTGACACGGTGCTGGTGCGTATTGAACACAAGGAAGGTCTGCCTGTCAAAGTGAGGTTTGGGTACTCCTCTACCCTGTAATTGGCTGTTTGTCACAAACGAAACACCGCTGTTCGACGTCCCACCCTCTAGCAACGTTGTGCAGTATTCAGTATCGACTGCAAGTCGCTGCTGATTAGCCGACGTTACACGATGCGATTGTTATTTTGTATTGGCCCAAAGAACAGCATGCTTCAAATTTGCAGTGAAGTGGCCTGTGCAAGTTACGGTGTATTTCCGGATTATTCCTCCAGGTAATAACACGTTTCAGTACATGACACAACACATTTTACATTTAATGTTGTTACTTGTATTATGTGGTAAAGGTAAAGGTGACCTTCATCCTATAACAGGCCATAAAAGCCCAGAGGGGGATAGCTGTACTCTTTCTTTAACCTTGGCGCTAACTGGGGTTTGGTGCTCAACGCCACACCCCGGCCGCTGTACCTCCGGGAAAGAGACCTAGTATCCTTGTACAGGAGGCTGGGTCAGCCCTAGGGCCGGTCTGTTCGAATGCGGAAAATCTCGCCCCCACCGGTATTCAATCCCCGGACCGTCCATCCCGTAGCGAGTCGCTGTAGTATTCTGAGGTACCTTTCTGAAACCTGCGTGGAAGTTTCTGAAGACAGCCTCGAAACATTCTGATGTAGCAGTAGCCAGTGCCTGATTCGAAATTTACGCGAGGCATACACAGCAGATGTGTTAATGCTCTTTCTTTCGGTGATTTTTGAATGTCTGGCAGTCCGAGGGCTTTTAATCTCCATGTAGTCACAGGTGAGTGAATTTTCTTAGTTGGTAGCTGAGTGGACTATAGGATTTCTTGACTCCTCTTATCACCTGTTTTAATTTGGCAACCGTGCGAAGATGTGCAGTTACGTATTGAATGCATTACTGTAACATACGAACCACCTCGAGCTTGATCGATACTTTGGAGTTATGCCATTGTGTCATCTGCCACATGTTGCATTTCACGGACTGCAAGAGTTTTGACATTGACATGCAAATGACAAGGTAAATCAATACAAGGAAAGGCTGTTTGGCTGAAGTAATTAAAATTGTGGTCTTAAATATCGAAACGTGTAATTGTGTTAGGACGATGCTGTAATATTCATTAACCTGCGGTCATGTTTCACGGTGTGTCCTCTTATCTCCAGTGACAGTAGTTCTGAGTACAAGGAAATGCTCTTTCGTTGATTCGTGTATATTGAGGTAGCAAGAAAATGGCGTTCATGATATGTTCTATTGTCGGACATGCTCATGACTCTGATGTACCTTTTCATTTAATATTAGAGAATTTCTCGGCTTATTGATCTCTTGTCTGTACGTATATTATTTTACGTGATATGGTATAGTTTTACTCGAGGATGAATTTGACAGGTTTTTGGAGTAAACTTCCTTTCCCCTTTTAAGGTACCATACAAATTAAAATAAACGTAAGGTAAAATAAATGACATACGAGTCGAGATTTGAAGGCGGGACTACATAATTTACGAATTGTGCGAATGAACTGAATACTAGCAACTGTAGATGAATATTGTGTTTTAAAACTATTGAAATTATGCATGTAAGTAGACGACTTAGGCCTGTAAGTGAAAGTGTTTCATCTAACGACGCACTCAGGTTCTAATATAATATAGCATGGATGATGGACGAAGTAAGTATGACTATGAAGCATTAGTTGCCGATCCCGGTGGCCGCGCAGTCTAAGGCGTTTGTCCACGGCCGCTGGCTTGCTGGAAGTGCGGGTTCGAATCGTGCCGGGGGCATGGATGTTAGTCCCTTGTGATTGTTGTGAACTGTAAGGTAGAGGTCTCGGGCCGATCACTCGTCCAGAGGAGTCCTAGTGTGTGTGTTGTGTCTGTGTTGGACTGTGTGTGATATTGAAAGCTCAACAACGAAAAGACCCACAATGGCTGTCCGGCCATGGAAAAAAAAAATGAACATTGGTTGAATGATACAGGCGAAAGTCGAAGTACTCGATAAAAACTTTGTCTCAGTGCCATCTTGTCCACTACATATCCCACAAGTATTGACGTAGATCGAATTTGGGCCTCCGCATTGGGAGATATATGAATGGTATTACTGTAGCAACCGTAATGTTACAATGGCTGTTATTCGAGGCGAATTCTAACTGGAGTAGCTTAGATGTGGCCATAAAAGGGATTGTTTAGATGTATGGCTACTGGGTGAAATCTGAAACACTTCTCCGCACTCTGGAAAACAATGGGGTATCTGGTATGCTTAATGCACGTGTATTATACAGTAGTGACTGATTTCAAGCCATTTTAGACTAATGAATGTTCGATTTTGTCTTCGAATCAGTACGTGAAGCTATACTACACCTACTAACAACGCCCCACCAAGACCCTATACGCCTCCCTTTCCTCACCTGTATGCGCCACATGCCCAGCCCATCTCATTCTTCTAGATGTTATCAGTACTGTACACTACATTGTACATTTACAGTGTAATTTCTCTCTATCTCTCTCTCGTACGTATGACAGTAAGAGATTCCGACGTTTTAGCCTAATCCTCAAGAGACGATAGAGCAATGAAAAACGTACAGTACCTGTACTGTACAGTTATCACGTGCAGTTTCAAAGGGGTGACAGAACAACAAAAATCATGCTTTTCCATCGAAGTGCTGCATAAGCAATGAAAAAACGTGTTACTGTTACACATTTTACAATGAAAATCATACGTACGTACCGGTACATAACCTGTAGTAAGAAAATTTTATTTGTTAAAAAATATCTTAGCCTATTGTAAGTATTTACGGACTTCTCTAGTCTTCTTGTTGCTTTCTGAACATAAAAACTACGATAACGCGGCAACTAATTCGAACAGCGAGAACGCTAGAAGCAGAATGGTGGCAAGTTAGCGGGGAAACGTGGGTACGGTGACAAAGGAAGATGAGTGAAGGACTGGGCTCGTTTGGGCTGCTGGATTTCACCTTGTTACGGCCCGTTCTGCTTGGCGCGCGTTTTGAAATTTATGAACCCTTTATTTCTTTAATTTTCAAACTTTTTTTCGGGCCGCGGTAAACCGCAGATACGGGGGTCCGCCTGTATTTTGTTATTTCTGCTGTAATGAAAAGGACTTTAAATTTCTTTGCATTATTTATTTTACCGTATTTCTAATTTTAGTTAAATTAAAAAATTAGATGGTTTAATCTGGTATCTAGTTAGCTTGTGTGTTTTCGAACAGCGAGCCATTATAATTTTCTTGTTGACCACACAAGGAACAAACAAAATCGTATAATTTCCGCCACGCTAAATAACAACGCTCAATTAGATACAAAATGGTGTTATTATGTCAGTTTTTGTACAGTTTCGGCACCTGCCACTGTTGTGCCTTGTCAACCAGAAGAAAAATTGTGGCATTCGTTATTGGCAATTCGTTTCAAAATAAGTACCTTCCCTGTACTGCGGAATTTGTGTGAAATTTTAAGTTGTTTATTGGGGTCACTTAGTACTGTGAAGGGCTACAGAGGTAGCCCCAGACACAAGTGCAGTTGTACATACCGACTCACAGATAAGTGGTGCAACAACAACAGTGGTTGCCAGCCGACATTTATGTACTTACAGGAAGTGAAAAATACTGATTGTTGTTTTGTAAATGCACTTGCTGCTAGGGACAAGTGGCGGGCACTTGTAGTAATGAATCTACGGGTTCCATAAAATGCAGGGAATTTCTTGACTAGCTAAGAACCGGTTCGCTTCTCAAGAAGGACTCTGTTGCATAGAGTAAGTAAGTTAGTAAATTCACTTGCTGCTAGGGACAAGTGCCGGGCACTTATAGTAATGAATCTACGGGTTCCATAAAATGCAGGGAATTTCTTGACTAGCTAAAAACCGCTTAGCTTCCAAGAGGGACTCTGTTGCATGGAGTAATTTACTAAACGCCCTTCCTAGGCTGTCCGGCTGTTCTTAGTACAAGAGCCTCGCATAAAGTAGACATTTCTTCTCGCCGCACCTTCACATTATTTTGCCTTTTTAATCTGCGAAGTCACGTGTTTTGTCAGCAGGCAGTTTGAGCGAAAGACGACTTGTACAGTTCAGTCCTTTACATTAGACATTGTCCTCTCCCATGCAGGGTCACAACTGTTGTCAGAATAATCATCGAACAACTTTGCGGTCAGACGGTTGGCCACCCCTCTGTAATGTGTTCGCCAAACACATGTTGATATTAATGTTTCATGTGTTCGTTTAAATATTGTGTTTAACAAAACACAGATATCGGAAGTCTGGCTCAACTGACATTTGTAATCGTTAAGGCTTTATTTTCTTTCGGTTTGAGTAGCAGTTGATTGATTTATTCAGCACACGTTCGTAGTTTGCTGTCACACGTAATCTCATTCAGCTGATGTGAAGTCTATTTCTCGTTTAACTATGTTGCCTGTCACAGATCTGACATATTCGGTAAAGCTACATTTTTTCCTTTGGCGGCTACCTGAATACATAATAAATTAACTCCATCCGTTCCGCCCGGTATAGAATTATCCAGTATTCTTATAATAAAACCAAATAGATGCACTAATTTCTCAAATTTATTTTTGGAATACAACTCTACATGTTTCGGACAGTTCCTCTATCCATCATCGGGGGAGTTTTTCACTGTACACACAGCAATGGTATATGTCATACAGGTTTGCTGACAGCATGCGAGCAGGATCAGGACGGAACTGCAGTTCTATCCTGATCCTGCTCGCAAGCAGTCAACAAACCCTTATGACATATATATGTCATTGCTTTGTGTACAGTAAAGAACTCCTGATGACGGACAGAGGAACTGTCCGAAACATGTAGAGTTTTATTCTAAAAATAAATTTGAGAAATTAATGCAACTAGTTGGTTTTATTATAAGAATTTATCACGATACACGGTCACCTGAACGTCAGATTATCCAGTACTTTGTGAAATCTGCACCTTCACTCTCCCTTCGCACGTCAGAAATCGATAAAATATACACATACACCCTGATAAGGCGTTTAAATTGAAACTTTTGTCACCAAAACATGAACTTCTGTATGATCAAGCCTTCTAACGAAGTGGGTCATGAAACAAGTTCTCGCAGATGGGAAAGAAGTTTTTCCCCGTGACGTATTCTGTAATTGATATACAGGGTGTTTCCCAGTTATCCTTGTCTCGGATATCCGTTTCCACCGCGTATACGATACCGAATTATTGAGACACTGTGCTTAAAAATTCCCCGCACTTCACAGGGTCACATTCGTGGAGCACGAATTTTTCAACAGAAGACGGTATTAATCTCGTCTACTTCCGCCATATTCTGCCACATTCCTGCTCGTGATACAGTCTCTTGACTGCGATTTTCCACCATCCAAAAAGATACGACTCTAAGCGGCGAATAACCGTTATAAAAAAGTTAGCAAAAAATCAAGACTCTACTGTGTGCTGCTGTAGGCATTGCAAGTCATCAGAATTGGCTAGAAGCA
>Ga0136643_10014837_pt1 | contig 11708 bp, 9 predicted proteins | sample TergutLab28metaG_FD_96883 | JGI IMG/M metagenome (GOLD analysis project Ga0136643, IMG submission 96883) | Labiotermes labralis P1 segment gut microbial communities from Petit-Saut dam, French Guiana - Lab288 P1 (version 3) (version 3) | ecosystem: Host-associated > Arthropoda: Insects >...
AAGAAGGAGTGTGAAAACCTGAGACGTTGGGGTTTTTTTGTTTCTTTTTTTTAGGGATTGGAAAGAAAAAATTAAGGGGGGGGGGGGGGGGGGGGGAGGAAGGTGCTTCCACCACCAACTGTACGTATTTATTAATGCACTGTGTTTGTGTGCTGAATTTTATATGTTTGCTGTTTACATTCGTGTATGTATCTGCTAGTAGTTTGTGTATAAGAACAGGTGACAGGATTTCTGTATTTTCTTTATTATGCCTAATTGCATATTTTTAATATCTGCACAAGTTAATTTGGAGGAGTGAGGTTGGCAGTGAAGTGGATGGGAAAGGTGACTATAATAAGATGTATGATTTGGGGTTGTTGTGGCGCTGACTGAGGCCGCATGTTGCATCAAGACATCAGTACGGATGTGTGAGACTGCATGTGTTAGATCCCAGAATACAATATTCTTCAGTCAGTAACATGGTATGGTATTCTGTTAGTGTGTAACATGAGTGAGTTATAACTAGGGAGGTGTGGTGTGGAGCGCGCTGACATCAGATATTCTTAACTGTTCTGTTTATCTTCTCAGACAATTTCTGTGGAGTTTTCGTCTACCTGGTGAAGCCCAGAAGATAGATCGTATGATGGAGTGTTTTGCACAGAGATACTGCCAGCTGAATCCAAATATTTTCACAAATACGGGTGAGTCACTCAGTTTAGTGTAACTGTAGTTTGTCACTGACACACTTTTTGACAGTTTCTGTGACCCCTAATGTGCCAGAGCTGGGTCTCAAACCACACCCAAGTTGCACAGGTCGACACTTCACAGTGGGTGGGTCATTGAATTTTATGTAATTTAATTTATCTTCTTACACTTTCAGCTGGTGCCTGAATTTTATACACTTTAACATTTTTTATTCTGCTATGCCTGAACCCTTCCATCAGGCTCCCCACTCTGTCGCTTCCCCATTAACACTACACGGTCGGAGCATGTCACAGCACAAGCACCTGTCCATCTGATCATTACCATGTTGCTTAACCTCTGCTCCGTACCATTAACCTGCCATGCAGTCCCCTCCAGGGAATGTGGCTGCCACCCACTGTCCTTTGCCCACACCAGTGTCTATGATTCATAACATACCTAGATGTCTCCACATGGCTGTATTGCTCTTTGAACTGCTTGACCTTCAATGTAAGGCAGTGTGTTCTGTCTACAAACTGAGAACCATAATCCCAGTGGCACAGTACAATGTTTTGGAAGACCTCAATCTCCAGCTGCACTCTTTGCTCAGCTGTCAGCAGGTCCTGTATTTACTGTTCACATGTCATCAGTAAATTTTCTGATGTCTGATTGAATCTATTTATTTGCTATGTTAATCATGTACGGAGTCGCTAATGTGCTAGGGAGACTTCATCAGTGTATGTCAGCAACATGCAAGACAGCTTAGCATGTTGTACAATATCTGGTTATGACACTTGATGAGATGTGTAAAGAGTGATATCAGAGATGCTCGCAGTGGGGCTGCCAAATGTGTGATGCTGTGTTGTTGGGCGACTGTAGTGCTTGCAGAACATGGGGAGCTAGATGTCCAGTGACACTTCATCACATCTTTGGAGACTTTAATATTCAGTTACATGTAAAGTTTGTGTTTATTGCAATTGGTCTGTGAGTAAGTGAACTTAAAGATTATTGTCCTCTGGGATATGATGTCATGCAGTTTGGCACAAACGTATGTACGTTGCTGCGGAACTTGCCCTGTCAATGTTTAGGGCAGAAAATTGTTTCTCCAAAATGCTGGCACTACCTCTTTTAGTATTAACAGCCATTCCTACATATTATTTTCAAAATATTTGAATTCCCTTTTCCATCAGTTACAGTTTAAATATATTAATAGCCTAATATATCTTAATCTTGGTAGAGGACATCCTGTTGTGTTTAAAGTACAATATTAAAATTAATTAAAATATGTACTCTGTGGCACAACTGTCTTTATATTTTATTATTTAAAATGCTGGCTACTAGTTTCGGCCTATACCCCCATACATAGGAGATTAACAGTCTAAATTAAGTAAAATTTATTGTATACTTCCAGTGTGATGATTATCTCCAAAAAGTCCACATTTTATACTGGAGTTAATGCATCACCAAAATAACATGACACAGCGTGTACAATACCCAGCTCTGAAACTGAGACCACAACAGTATACAACTCCAGTACTCAATTTTACTAAGAATATATAAGATTTCAGCCTCGTGTGCAGCAGCTGAAGGCAAGATCCGAACAACAATTTTATAATTGCATAATTTACCATTTCTACGAATGTGGCAATAAATGTTAGATAAAATACTTAAAACCTATATATCACATTTTATACTGTTTATCTTCAAACTATTTACAATTTTAAAATTAAGTTATCAGTTAACAAGAACTTTGGTAATACATGTATGGTACTCATATCAAAAACACTTCCCACAGATAACACAACTATAACTGGTGTTAATTATAAAGAACAATAGGAATGTGAATGGGATTCCATGATATTGACGAATAATACTGTATACACCAGCATTTCCAGGTTGTTGTAAATATTTGGCCTGATGATGGCCTATTCAGGCCAAAACTAGTAGCCAGCATTTGAAATAATAAAATATAAAGATAGTTGTGTCAGACGGAGTACATATTTTATTTCATTTTAATAATGTCCAATATATGTTAGTTGGGGAGTGATCATGGTATCTGAATTGTAGCTCGTGTGTTGCTATCAAAAGTTAACAATATAAAACTAGAAACATGTTATCTATGAAGTCTGTAGATATGCTACTGTTTGCATCATCCTTAGTTATTAGAGCGAAGTGTTTTTATTGTTGTCTTGTGAGTTGATTTTGTGTGTTCTTGTGGTGTTTGACATAACTCTTTGTATGAGAAGATAGGGTTTTGTTTTTGTTCTAATAAATCCAGTTCTTGCATCAAGGAGTTTCATGAAATAATATAGCAGAGACAGTGCTGCCAAGTACTTTATTCTGACTTTGACGACTGCATGGCAAATGAGTAGCAGATGGTACACACCAGACTTCTTTGTAGTCACTTTTGAAAATTAAGCATTTATCCTGCTTTGGCACCAAGGCTATGTATATTGTTGTAAAAAAAAATTGGTGTGACGTGTTTTTAAGCTGGGAGGTGACAGCTGGCTTCACATTGCCCTCCATTGTAAATCATTTGCCATCCAGGTGCCTCGTAAGGTGTCCACAGAGATGTAAGTCATTGGGCCCCTTACTGCCAACAGGTTATGGCACAGTGGCACAGAGGCTATGAACTGCCCTCTGTGCACTCCATATCTAATGCCATAACAAACTTAGGTTTGATAAATGAACTCCTTTTTTCAGATACGTGCTATGTGCTGTCATTTGCTATAATCATGCTGAATACAAGTTTACACAACCCAAGTGTGAAAGAAAAGCCCACTGTAGAGCAGTTCATTTCAATGAATCGAGGCATCAATAATGGTGGGGACTTGCCACAGGAGCTGCTTGTTGTAAGTACTTCATTCTGTGAGGTGCACATTCTATGGCCGATTCATCGTGGAAATTAAACGGCACTGCAGTAAAATCTGCGTTAATTAGAATTCATTAAGTCTAAATGTTTGAAATATAGAGCATCCCAGTAGCTCCGTCCCTGAGCTTGTATCGACCTATGACTTTAAATGGCACCATGTCTTATGGCTGTGTTTTTTAACCTTCTGATTTACAAATTCAGAGAGCACAGAGAACTGATAGCGCAGTGCATAGTTTTTGGCTGCTGAAATTTTAAAACAGTAGTTTAACGAGTGAGTCACTAATGTTGTGACAGCATCATGTTTGGTTTAGTCCTCTCCACCTCTATAAGTGCAGTTGACCTTGTCACACAAGCTCCAGACAAACACTCACCCCTCGTCACTTCACCACACCCACCTGTGCTAATTCCTGCACCAGTCATAACCATACTCTGCACTGTACCCAGTATACTTACATATCAGTGAACAAGTTCATTGTGTTACAGATGTAGCACTTGTCAAGTTAGAGTAGGGGATTCATTGTCAAAATATTTACAATGTATAGGTTATTTTTAACAAAATTTTAAATGAAGTAATTTTTACAGTTTTATGTATCTGGAAGCCATTTTTTTTTTCTTCTAATACCTTGCAGACAGTTGAAAATAGATGAGTCTAGAGTGCTGGGATGTGATGCTGTGTTGTTGGCTGAGTAGTTTCAAACGATTGGAGTTGCCTTAGTGCCTTCCAAAAATTGGGATTTTTAAAGCTAAAAAAAAAAGTAGCTAGAAATTATGAGAATATTATGGAAAGAAATTGTTGCATAAGCACAGAATGTAATGTACGTGTATGAAACTTACCATATTATATACAGTGGTGCCTAATATTTTCAGTATAATTACACTGGTCAACAAAGATTTTGTCCCATGAGGAAAAATGTCTGTTTCTAATGTATTTTTGGACGCTGAATTCAAATATGTTTCCAGAATTTCTCTATCACCCACACCTTTCACTCCAGGTTAAAGGGCTGGAATCTTCTGCGCCAGGACACTACGGTGTGCTTTTACCATGGGCGCCTTGAAGAATTCAAAGTTTTCTTCTCCCTGGAAGATGGTGTCGTGTTTTGCAGTGATATTCCATTATGGAAGTTCTTGGCCATGATTATAACCCAGATCAGTGGCGCTTGTTCATTGATTCGTTGAAAGTGAGCTTGAAGGTGGTTCTACACCACAACGGAAATAGATTTCCCTCCGTTCCTTTGGCTCATGCAGCCAACATTAAGGAAACTTACAAAAGAATGAGCTACTGTTGGGAAAGATTAAATATGATGAATTTAAATGGAAATTATGTGGTGATCTCATGGTTGTGGTACTGTTACTTGGAATGCACCTCAGGTACACAAAATACTGCTCTTTCCTGTGTAAGTGGGACAGCCAGGACAAGAAGAATCACTATGTAAATAAACTGTGGCCTAACGAACATCACTGATGCCAGGGGAGAAAAATGTCGTCAATCCTCCTCTTTGTTCTTCCAGAGAAAATTTTTCTGCCCCCTTTGCACATAAGGCTGGGCCTCATGAAAAGCTTTATGAAAGGTATGGATAAAACTGGCCATGGAGTCAAATATGTGAGGAATAAGTTCCCAAATGTGAGTGACGCAAAAATCAAGGAGGGTATATTTGTAAGACCGCAGATCAGGGAACTGATGCAAGACAGACAGTTGGAGGAAGACCTGAGTGAGACTGAAAGAAATGCATGGTTGTCATTTAAGAGGATTTGCAAGGGCTTCTTAGGAATTCACAAAGCAGCCAACTATCAGGATGTTGTGCTGGACCTGTTGACTTTGTACAAAGTTATGGGATGTAATATGAGTCTGAAAATCCACTTTCTGGAGTCACTCTTGGATTTTTTCCCAGAAAATCTCGGCAAAGTCAGCAATGAAAACGGTGAAAGATTTCACCAAGACGTTATGGCTATGGAAAAGCGGTACCAAGGCAAGTGACCTCAAGTATGTTTGGCAGACTATTGCTGGACACTGAAGAGGGATGTACCTGACGCCAAATACCAGCAAAATTCATACACCTCTACATTTTAGAGGAAAGTTTCAGCTTGTTTCATGAGCATGTAAAGTACTATTTTACACATTTAGATTCCTCTGTATCTTTGAAACCCTGCCTGATAAAAAATATTCTGTACACATATCTGAATTCAGCATAAAAAGTACTGCTAAGTTCATCTATTGAAGTTAGTGGGACAAAAACGAAGATAAAGTTTGTTGACCAGTGTTATTGCAGTTCTTTTCCTTAGACACAGAAAATATATATATATATCAGTTCACATGCACTTGAGCAATGGAATTCACAGGCACTGCATAAATGTGGTTCTTCAGTATGGAACTTGCTTTGTGTTACCCTTCTGAAACCCAGAATTTTTAGGTGGCTTATGTTACATTATAATATATATGAGCCCTGTGTCTTTGGCTCTAATTACTACTGCTACTACTACTACTGCTATAGTAGTAGTACTTAATGCTTAAACACCTGGGGTACTTCCATTTGTCTTCTAGTATCCCTAATTTAACATGTGACCAAGTATTCCCTGAGTTTAGAACTGTGCATACTGGAAGATTATCTTGTTTCATTACTGGTTATCTTCTCTGCACCGGACACACAGTGGTGATGGATAAACTGACAGTTAGTATAATTGAGTTGCTAGATAACTGTGGCCAGGGATTAGTAGAAAGGTTGCCACTTCATCTCCTCTTGTAAAGTTGGGAATTATATTTCTGTTCCCAGTTACCATGTTGTGCCAGGGTTTGTCCTGGCTTTTGCTGGCATAATATCTTGAAAGGTCGTCATGGATTTTTTTTTGATTTGCAATTTGGCAGAATGGAACGATAATTCATGCACAGATGTTAGGTTTTTGTTATTTGGTTCTGTGCCAAGTGGTTTGCCATTTCATTACCCACAAGCCCACAGTGGGATGGGATCCAGTGGAATTTTATGTCTTTCTGCAGGCCTTTCAGTTGTTTAATCTTTTAAAGCAGACTAGTTACTTGATGCACCACCAGGTTTAACATTAAAAAATTCTACATTCTGCCTACACTGTATATATATAGTGTGTGTGTGTGTGTGTGTTTTATTTATCTCAGAACAAACTGCTATTATTTCCCTGTACAGCATCAACTGACTGGTTTTTTAACAAAGACAGTGTCTGTTTACTGCACGGTATGGACTGAATCTTTAAATAAAACAGTGTAACTTTGTCTCTAAAGGGTTAATAGATAAAGGAATGACTAGAGACTGATGTGCCCAAACTGTTCAAATGGAAAAAGGGGAGGTTGGGGGGGGGGGAGGGGATACATACCTGTGTGTCTGTGTCCTTAGGTCCATGAAACTCGAGCCCGTGTGAGTTGGGGCCTTACTGTATTTGTGTAATTTTGGTAAGTGGTGCCACTTGTCAACGTGCACCGTGTTGACCAAGCCTCACTGAATGTATGTTGCCTGTTCTGTGTTGCAGAGCTTGTATGAGAGTATAAAGACTGAGCCATTCAAAATCCCAGAGGATGATGGTAATGACCTTATGCATACATTTTTCAATCCAGACAAGGAAGGTTGGTTATGGAAGCAGGGTAAGTTGTGCTCACAAGATAATCTGTATTTCCTGTGACATAAGGCATGCACAACTGAATCTGCATCAAGGATGTTTGCAGGTGAAGGTGTTGCAGTGTGTAAAAAAATTAAGAGAGGCATTTAAACAGGGTGACTTTGCTGCACAAGTTGGCACCTAAATTTTCAAAGAGTTTGTTTAGCGGCTACCTAAACGGCAGAAATGCAGTCTCCTGTCTGTCATGATCCAACATGATAGTATGGCCTTGAAAGTTTTTATTTAGTGATTCAAAGATGTGAAAATTACATGGTAATATAAAGTTATATTGTATGCAGAATATTAAACATCTCCCATTGCATTGGTCTCAGTGATTCAAAACTCTGGGTGATGTGGGAACACGAGTTGTCACGTGGCAGTATGATGACATCAGTGAGTTTACTGTGATGTTTGTGCTTGATCGTAGTGGCAACTTGTGAAGCATTTGACCGTAATGGTTTGCACTTAGCCTGTATTTATGGGGTTTGAAATCCAGAAGTAGAGCTCTCTAAGTGTCCCTGTGGTCCTGTTTGAATGACATATCACATGGTACACTATCTGTAATCTTGCTATAACATACTCTATACTAGCTACCCTTTTAGTTGGCTGTACTGTTCTACAGAAGAATTTGGAGTGTTTTACTGAGTCGAACTTGTTCCTCTGCCATTGACACTGACAGTGGCACTGTGAAAGGGTTTTGCTTGCGTATATCTCGTCGTTACCATCATAAATATGTTCTTAGTCCTTGCATAAACTACAGTCTGCTTGGTTATGATGGCGTATAGCTTGTAGATAAGTGTCAAGGTTTTGGACCAACATTTTGTGTCCATCTTCAACACAGAAGATAGATGCAGTAGTGTCCTCTGAAATATTGGTACCTGCTCGCATAACTACATTGTGTCTATTTCAAAACTGTCGACTTAACACTCGACCCAGTAAGAACCTCAGGTTATGATCCATGTGATGTTCGGATTGTTTACTGTAGTCATCTGGTTTTTCACTGAAGAATGCAGATTCTAATGCCACTGAAACTCTTTGCCCCATGTAACCATTTTGCAGTATAGTTAAATTTTAGTCTGATTCCAAAACCATTATCATTTTCCCACCAAGAACAAAAATGAATTAATTGATTTTGCAACTGCTGCCCCACTGTCATTAGTAGTTATATTTTCCATATTTGAGAGGTGTTCATAGTATTTTGTTGTGTATAGATAAAAATTATGAACTTTTTTTAAAAATGGAGAAAATGGAGGAAACATTTCATAAATGGTGCATAGTACATTCCAAATAAGCTAACTAAGTGCTAGTTTAGTTGTTTATTATACAAACTGCTGCTGGTATTACAAAACATAGTATTAATTAGTTTTTGCAGTTATATCTCCTTTGTCTATCTCTCATCTCTTTCATCAGTAGTTTTGCTGTTGCTCACAAGTGGGAGCATGTACTGACTTGTAAGTCGTGGGGATGTTTAAGGCTGTTGCAGTGACAGGATAAATTTCTCTGAAGCTGTGGGTTAAATCTGCTTGTCTCACTAAACGGTGATGAAATGTGTGGCTGGTATATGTATCGTACCAGAAGGGTTAAATAACATCAAAATATGTAACAATTCTGAGCAGTATTTTGTGTTCGAGTTACAAATTTGACTTTAAAAAGATGGATATATGTTTGGGTTTTGGATGGCCAACAAGATATTACCTGTACAAGACTTTTGGGCTTCTGCCACACTGTAGTTGAGGGTGTTTGTTTGTTTGTTTGTGTTTGTGGTTTTTTTTTTGGGGGGGGGGGTATGTTTTGCAGCATAGGTTTTTACCTCCATCTGGTGCCACAGTTAAGAATGAGTATAGTTGTGCCTGCACCTCCATTATGTGTGTATGCTCCAGACAGGGACACTCTTGCCTTATATTTACCACTGATGTTGTAATCAGGCCTGCAATAGCTAATTTTGTGGAAAAAATTTGTTGTTAGTGTGGTGCATAATTTATCTTTTGGTCATGTATTATTTATATATCTTCTTCATGGTTTTCCTTTTATTGTCTTTTTGAATTACAGGTGGACGTTATAAGAGTTGGAAAAGGCGATGGTTTATCTTGAATGACAACTGCCTGTACTATTTTGAATACACAACAGACAAGGAACCACGTGGTATTATCCCCCTAGAGAATATTCAAGTTCGAGAAGTAAGTGATCGAAATAAACACCACTGTTTCGAGCTCTATGCCAGTGGCTCAGACTTCATCAAAGCCTGTAAGACGGACAGTGAAGGCAAAGTGGTTGAAGGTAAGTGAAATTCTTGTTGCAGTGGTAGATAAAAATATTCATGATTTGCACTAGAACGTCTGTGCATCACATTGCACCTTATATTGTTTTGTAATGGATATCTTTACAGTTTGGGGTCTGAGACATGTTTAATAACTGATTATTCTAAGGTTGCTTCCTCGCCTTTCATTTCTTCAGATCAGATGCTTGGATTATACATGCAATTCTTGACTTACAAATGAAATGCTTTATAAGTAAGGGATGCAGAATGTAGGAAGTAGTTCCTGAGAAATAAATGTCAGGAAGAACACTGAGAAGAAACTCATCCAGCTACTGTTGGTCACCAGAGTAATTCTGTGTTTTCTGAGGCATGCAGCAGATATTGCCTGAAGCACTCTGCCAGTTGTCTTTCTTGGTCTTGTCCAAGCATGTTCAAATTACAGCAAGTAACTAACTTCATTGCCCAGAGACTTTCTTGGAAGGATAATACACAGTTCCTCTGGTAGTCAAGAAAATCCCCACATTTTATGGAATTAAAAGTTTCATTGTTGTGTCATCAGAGCTAGCCACTGGCCCCTGGCCTGAGCCAGATTAATCTAGTTTATTCTTCACATCCTATTTGTGTAAAATCCATTTTTATACTGTCCTTTCATCCGTGCCTTTATTTTTCCAAGTGGTGTGCTCATGTTTGTAAAGTTTAGTGAAGGCAGCAGTCAAGTAGAACTTGTGCCTTTCTGCTGGATGCCCTGGGGGAGATTGTAATGTCTGCTACATGGTTTGTGTTGAGTTTGTCCATTAAGCATTGCCAGGGTGCAGTTTTGCACATCTTGTGTAATTTACCTCCATTTACCTTGTGATAAGGCAGGTAGGTGGGTGAATGGAAATGAGAAAATACTGATGTACCATTCTCTGGCAACCAAAATGTTTGCCTACCAAATTTTAAAAAAAGTTCCCACATGTGTCAGTAGGGCAGAAGTACACAAAATAGATTTGGGAAGGAGAGGATGCAGTTAATAAAGAGAGGCCTTGTCATGGGTTGGATACATGTTGATTGAGAAGGTGGTAATTTGATTTCACCATTGCTGTCCATTCCTCCTCCTGCACATCCTGTTCCCCCATTTTCCACTTTCATGTGAGTTGTCTATCAACCAAGCACTGTCTTTCCCATTCTCTACATCTTCCTTGCATATTTTTCCTCTCTTCTGCACTACATCTTTCTTGACATTATTCTTATGTAGATGCAAGTCTTTCAAACTACTCTTTTGACTTTTTCTCAGTCCAAGTAATGCTGTGTGAACTAATTCAGCTTTGCTTGCTGTTTTTGGTTGAAGTTTTACCTGTAAGGATTTGCTGTAGCATTTCATAGCATTTTTATATTTCTGGCTACACCTGTATTGCATATAATATGTTCCTTGTGACATGTGAGGTTCTCACATTGTTGTTGCTGAAGGTACAGATCATTTGGGATGTGATGCTGCATCCCTGGGCAAGTAGTCCCTGATTTTTCAGAGGGTCATATTGCCTTTATTGTCAGGATGAAGCTGCTTGACCCTGAAGGTTCAGGCACTATGGTCCTTTATGAAACATCTTGCCCAAGGTCACAGCTTCATGTCCCAGGAGACATTTGTTGCCATGTGTCTCACTGTTACAGGCAAACACACGGTTTATCGAATGTCTGCTGCGACACCAGAGGAGAAAGATGAGTGGATCAAATGCGTGAGGTGAGTGAATTTGTGGTTGGGAATGTGTTTGCGGGTTTTGAGTGCTCATGGTCACAGCAGAACATACCATGAGCAGTCCTATACTGTACATAAAGGTCACAAAATTTGTGAACTGCAGGGTTGAGAAATTTGACCATAATGGTCACCAGTTTTTGTCATTGTTTTGACATTTTGTAACTGAGTCTGTCGTGTCTGGAAGAGACCACATGGCTGGCCATTGAGCGTTGCCACCCTCCTGCTGTTCAATGTAGCCCATTCAGGCTGTCCGTTTTGTTAAGTGAGGTTGATTGTTTTTTATGTATGAGTACTGTTTTATATTGTTACTAAACTTAACTTGCATGTTTTTTGGGCTTTTGGGGGTTATATTATTTTTGTTACTACTATTTCATAAGGTCTTGGAACCAAATACGCATTTTTACATTGCAAATAGATTCCGGTGTTCATGAGAATTGTATTGGTAACAATAAATCATGACCATACACTCTCATTTGTAATAATTTAAATGTAAATGAAATATGGAAATGCAATGTGTGAAAAATGGGATGTGTTCTTTCAATAGGCTGTAGTTAGTAAGGTAAGGG
>Ga0136643_10014838_pt1 | contig 11708 bp, 5 predicted proteins | sample TergutLab28metaG_FD_96883 | JGI IMG/M metagenome (GOLD analysis project Ga0136643, IMG submission 96883) | Labiotermes labralis P1 segment gut microbial communities from Petit-Saut dam, French Guiana - Lab288 P1 (version 3) (version 3) | ecosystem: Host-associated > Arthropoda: Insects >...
GGCGAGAGGTGTAAAAAAAAAGTCCAGTATTATGTTTTTTGTTGAAGTTTAATAAGGGTTACCGAGAAAGCCCGAAAATAATAAGGATAGGCATGGTTCAAATGCAGGGAACGAAAGGGGGGGGGGGAAACTTAATTTGATGGACGGCAACCAACAAACTACACTCCAATGTGCTGCCGATCAATCAATATAGCCTCGTTCAAAATGTCGCTACAATCTCCTACAATTTACCAGACATACCAGCCACTAGAGAGCCTGAAGGTAAGTTCTCGCCGTCCATGCCGTGAGGAGATTCGGAGGAGAAATCAGATTCAATCATTCTGAACTTCGGTACCATGGTACCGGTATGGAGATGATCAGCCTCACGCCCCGGCTGCTTTACCCGAAGGGAAAGAGCCCCCAGCCCCCAATGAATAGGATGCCGGCCCGGTTGTAATTTTCTGAGGTGGGAGGAATCTTGTCTGTCTCAGAATTCGAACCCCGCATCGTCCAGCCCGTAGCACAGCAACATCACCGACATTATCCCGGCTCCTTATGGGAATAACTAGTCCATTTCTTGTACTTTCAACTTCAACCCCCTGCATTAATTTTTATAAAATGCACAAAATTACAAAGCAAAGTGGAGTTCAAAGACGTTAAGTAAGGATAACAACACTCCAGGCATTCCAGGTATTTCGGGCTGATTGCCTACTGCCTACAGCACACATTTCAAGGAGTGGTCCCAAGGTAGAAAACAGTAAATTTTCCAAAAAAAAAACCAGATCCCACCTCAAAATTATACGCGCCAAAAGGGTGACTCATACACGTTCCGTACCAACGACCCACAAATATTAGGAGCCGAAGTAACAAATTTAGTCACAGGAGTCACCTGGCGCCCGGGATTTGAGCAATCCTGTTTTTAGTATCACAAATAACTCACTTTATGATGTATTGTCTTCTTCCATTTTGCCATAAAATTTTAAAATTTAATTAAGGAACCCAACCCACATACAAGTATTATTGATAGGGAAGATAATAGCAAAAAAAAAAACATTCAAATTTCGACATACAACATACAAACGTAGGCAACATGAAAATTCTGTGGAATCCCGACATGCAGGTACTGAAAAATGTTAAACTCTTTACGACATACATTTCCAAGAAACTCCATCAACGTGTGAACCAAGAAACAACGTACAGTATCTTTCCAAGACTAAACACTGATACACTTTTTGGAACAGAAGAGTTTCTCAAGACTATTAATACAAGCTCACACACATGCACGAGCACAAATGCCCATTTAGTCATTTTGTCGACACAATATAACAAGCTGGAAAATGGTGTACTCCGTAACGCAGTACTCATACTTTAACAAGGCACTTTTTGCTTTCAAAATATCATACAGTTTCGCGGTACATGGGTAAAATGTAATTACATATACACCCATAAGAAAAGTATGGCATTTCATGCTTCGATTTCAAGGAATTCGCAAGAGCTCAAAGAAACTGTATGCAGATCTCTCATACCGAATCTCACCCAAATCCTACATTGAACATGGAATGTAAGGACAAAAATAATTTCTAACCGTACTTTCCATATGACATTCATTTACGCCCTTGAATAACCATGACTTTCACTACGCCAATTTTCACGGAAATCACACTCGCACAAATTTTATGCAAATCGTAAGAAAAATGCTGAAAATCCGGACAAACTTTCATTCACACCCTTAACTGTCTTTCAGTGCACCGATTTTCACGCAATTCACAACTTCTCACAAACACACACACAGATTTACTGTAACGAAGTGACCCACATCTGTCTAGAAGTGAAAGTAAAGGTAAGGGTAAAGTGTAAAGTGATTTCGTTACAGGCCCGGTGTGGCCCAAAGGGAGGGTAGAGATATAGATAGCTCTACTCTTCCATAACCGCGGTACTAGATGGGGGTGAGTGGTCAGCAGCACGCCCCGGCCGCAATTTACCCCCGGGAAAGACCCGGTACCCATTTTACAGGAGGCTGGGTGGGCCCCAGGGCCGGTCTGGACGGGCGGAAAATCTCGTCCCCACCAGAATTCGATCCCGGACCGTCCAGTCCGTAGTCAGTCGCTATACCGACTGAGCTACCCGGCCCACAAAGAAGTGAAAGTACAAAAATAAATTCATTTACGCCCGTAAGCAATGTACAAGTGATATTGGGCCGATCTTCAAGAATCACGCTGCTCGACTTTCTGTAAAGAAATCCTACACCGAGAATCATGAGAATCCGAAGAACGGTGTGGTCGCAAGCACAACGTCACGCGAGGACGTGGCCTCCACACAAGGTCGTATGCACTTTTGAGAGGCAAATTGTGAGAGAACTGTAAACCATTTGCACATACAAAAACCTTTCCTGTCCAACAACGCAACACATTCCAATTTTGCCATGTTCAACACTTTCGATGTTGTGCTTGTTTTGAGCCGTTCGCGCGTGAAGTAGGCTGTGTTACCACCGAGACAGAAACACGCTGTGTCAATCTTCCAGGACCAAAGAGAATAGGGTCAGTGTGGGTTCACGGTAATATTAGTCACCTGATAAATAATACAACCCATTCCCTCATGTTTCCACAAGATCATTCATAAGGGCTCTCAACCTTACTTGGCACCAGGAATTCGGGTGTGCCAGCAGTGTGGTACTTCTCTGCCACTTCCAGTGGAAAGAGCCACTTTTGACAGACTTGATGGAAATCGTAAAGACGGGCAACACAAGCCAGTGGGCAAAGACCTTTATTCAGACCAAATTATGAACCCCGTCACCTTTTTGACTGCGCGCATTGTACTTTAACATGAATGTTAATCTTGTAACAGGAACAGTACAGAGACCCCAGTGGAATCCAAGAATCATACAGAGTGTTCTGCATAAAGTGTGACAAATTTCAGGATATTATTAAGAGTCATCGCGAGTAACAAAGTCTGTACCAACATATGCTCGATTATCGACCGCTACATAGCTACATAGCTACGAGCACTTTAATGTGTGCACGTGGTTTTTGCTGAAAATTTTACGACACTCACTTTTTTGATACTGTAGCGGTGGTGCTGATAAGTCCTAAGTCCGACCAGGAAGGAAACAAGCTACAGCGACCAAACTCAGGATTTATTCAACATACTCCCCACGAAGCTCGATACACTTCTTAGCCCATCGATCTAACTTTTGCAAGCCACTCAAAAATAATTCATAAGTTGTCCGTCCAACCAGGTCTCCGCGGCAGCAATGACCTCCGCGCCGGACGAAAAATGGCGACCTTTCAATTGTTTTTCAGTCCAGGGAACAGCCGGTAGTCCGACGGGGCCAGATACAGAGAATAGGGTGGGTGATCAAGATAGTAAAAGTCCAAGTAGGTCAGTTTCTTCTGGGTTGTAAGTCCCCGGTGAGCCGGGCATTGTGCAAGAACAAGACCCCCTTGGTGACATTACCGCGGCGTTTTTTCTTCAAAATGTCCTTCAATTGCACCAGCAGAGATGAGTGATACTCCGTGTTGATAGCTTGGCCCTTTGGAAGGTAGTCAATGAGGAGGATGCCGTCTTGATCCCAAAAAATCAAGGCGAGAAATTTTCCAACGGATTTTTGTACTCGGAATGCGAGGTGAGTCGCTACGCCGCCACTCCATTGTTTCTTTGCCTCCGGGTCATAATGATATAACCAGGTTTCGTCCATGGTCACCAATCGCGACAGGGAATCATATGGACCGCGCCGAAAAAAATCCGACAGTTGCTCAGACGACTGTTATCGTTGACATTTTTGATCCGCGTTCAGGCATTTCGGAACCCACTTCGCGGGGAGCTTCCGCATGTCCAAATCTTCAAGGATGATGGACCCAACCCGCTCACGTGAATGCCCAGTTGCTCAGCTATTGATTTCGCCGAAATCCGGCGGTCTTCCAAGATTAGCTCGTGAATTTGATCAATAATTTCCGGGGTGGTCACTGTTTTAGGTCGTCTAGGACGAGGTGCATCACAGGTGGAAAAATTACCACGTTTAAACTGGGCCACCCAGTTTTTGGCGGTGGCATACAATGATGCATGTTCCCCTAATGTTTCTGTCAGAATGGCGTGAATTTCCTTCGGCGCCTTGCCTTGCAGGAAAAAAAAAAACTTCACAGCTCGTGTCTCCACGTTGTTGAAATCGCGCGCGTCGCCTGACATGCTTCCTTTCAGCCTCTGTAACAAGAAAAGACTTGCAATTCGGCACACGAACAGACCCCTCTTTCCAACGACACTATCGATTCCGTCCTACGACATGGGGAAGTAGTCGGGCAAAGGACTTACCAGCACTCCCTCGTAAAAAAATCCAAAGAACGTTATGCGTCAGATATCACTGCAAAAGAAATGTCCATTAAAGCCTTAATCTACTGTACAATATGTGCCCCGTAACACCATTAAACAAAGGCAGCAATTAAAAAGAAACTGTCGGTTACTACCCTAAAAGAAACCCAACAGTGACTGTTTTTACCGAGTTAGTTAACGTAAATGCGGAAAAAAATGCCAGTTTTCATTCGATAATACTGATTACTACTCAGAACGACCTCCATCATTCTCTATACACAATTCTACGGGTCTCATTTGCCTTTCTGATAATATAAACACGCCCCCTTATGCGGTAAGTTAACCCCATGTTTCACTGCAGGAGTTCTTCTCTTTCCTACGATTTTTGCCGTAGGCCATGTCCGTCGTGTTTCTCCGCAAGAAGTAAAGCGGCGAAAGATGTGGTGACCTTCCAGGACAGCCCTCTGAACCAAAACGAAAATGAGGTACGAAGCAGTTTTTGCGACAGGCTGGAGCGAGACTGAAGATAGTTCATATGATCTGATATTATACACAACTGTAAAGGTAAAGGAGGAAGTTGGGGAGAGAACTTGGAGGAATGCTGCAAGGGGTAGGGACGGCTGGCAGAAGCTTCGGAAGAAGGCCTTGGCTCAAAAGGGGCTGTTGTGCCGAAGATGGTGATGTAAAGGTTGAGGTAAGTTCACCCTAGAAAGGCCACGAAGGCCCAGAGGGGGAGTAGAGGTATAACTATCCTCTTTCTTTAACCTCGGCGCTAGATGGGGTGGGATGTCAACGCCACGCCCCGGCCGTTTTACCCCCGGGAAAGACCAGGTACCGAAGGTATAAGAGGATGGATGGGCTTCAGGGCCGGTTTGGACAGGTGCAGAAAATCTCGCCCCAACCGGGATTCGATCCCCGGGCCGTCCAGCCCGTAGCGAGTCGCTATACCGACTACGCTATCCCGGCCCACATTATACAGAACTGTACACTATATTAGTATTAAAATTCTCGTAACGATGTAACACTTGATAACTGGGCATATGGTGACACAGCATTTTCCGCTCACAATGACATGTACCATCTTGAAGGTAGCACACCTGATGCGGAATACCTGTACACCTTCACTTCTGCCAGGTGTTTCACTATCAAGGACATTCCCTGCCTCGTTAGGAGTGTCATGAACACAGCACAACACCTGACTTGAGAGACACAATGTAACTGACATTACTGGTTTTATTGCATGCGTCTATGATGCCTCAAGATGGTCAAGGTATGTGCCGTCTGTACATGAGATCACAAAATCACTTTCCTTCATTCCACTGCTCCACCACCATCTTTTTTAATACCTTGTGGCCAGACATCCTAAATATTCCTGCAACAATTCTAACATCTGCAACTAGGTAAACATATATAATTACTGAAGAACCAAGACTGCGAACAGCTTAGAGAAATCAGAACAGGTGATCACACTGTAAGGGATTTATTCCCACTAATGTGCCTTTTTAACTTGGGAAGGGTGTGTCCCTGTGTTATGAAAATTCACAGCTCCCGATCACAAGATGGCTGCAGCACTGCCAAGATATTAAATGGTGCATGATGTACATACCTTCAGGCAAGTATAAAATAACAAAGGTCAACATTTTTGGGACAGTTGTTTTGGTAAAACATTGGGTCCGTTGACCATACAATATTTGACCAGTAAGAAGGCCATATAGCATATCACTGGAAATTTTCCAATGCATTTAGATTTAGCTGTCCTAAGTCTAATATATCCGAAGTTAAGGTCAGTATACAGCAACAACTTCTGTCCAATATTCCGGAATTTTGGAAATTTTGGTCCACCACTACTTCAAACATATTATACTTAAAGCACTGAAAATTTGGATGGATAATGACACCCTGTACCTAATAAATCTGTATGCAAATAAGTGATCTGTATATGAGATGCACTGATTTTGTGCAATAACCAAAATGTGCGAATCTTTGATATTATATCCAGCAAATAATTTTAGAGGAATTGTACCAATGGAAATTACACAGTAGTTGATAAATAACCCGACATTTCCTGTCATTTAAGTACACTCAGAAGATTTTGGATCACAGGAAAAACAAGTAATTTTTTAAAAGCTTTCACAACCACCAAATGTGTAATTCCCATAATGCCAGGGGAAGTAAACTGAAATTTAAAAACACTGATCCTCCATACCCTACCCAATTTTTAATTCGTACACACCTCTGAATCCTGGTCGTAGACATGAAAAATGGGAGGAAAAGGAGTTACCTCCCTGACTAGGTCTATAAAATGAAAATGGAAACCATTCAACTCAATGGCACATTTTGAATATAGTGTCTTTTGGAGTCCACTGCTTAAAAAGTTTAGGAATAACATGCTGTGCAGACTAAATTTAATTTTTAAAATCACTATTATCCTTACACAGAACATATACTAAGGAACAATGAGCAGTACGCAATATACAGCACCATTAATTCAAATAACCCCAATTGCTAGTCACACAACACATGGGCATGTCTGCATCATCACAGAATTGAAAAACACGGCCACGCCTGCAATAATATATGGCAACCATGGTTCACAAGCACTACAATGCAGACCATAATAAAAAGAAATGTTTTTAACTGTGACCTAACTTGTATCTTCAGGGGGTGTGCACATCCACTCTGTTTTGCAATGAAGCATGGTTTCATCTCAATGGATACATGAACTCTCAGAACAGATACATCATCAGAAACTCCACATTCACCCACAGGGTGGCATTACGTGATGTTACAGTTTACCTGTGGTGTATTATAAGGGAAACTATAATTACTGAACTTGTATTTCCAGAAACCATACCTCACAACCATATCCAACAAATATTCTGATACAATTTTTGCAACATGTCCAATTACACAACCTTTCTAAAGACTTCTTGACTGCTAATGAGAATGGAACTGACCACAAGGCCTAAAACCCAGCAAGATATATGATGATGTCCAATTACACGAAAATGTGCATCTTATCTAAGCAAGATAATGAAACAGCTCACATCACAAACCATTTCCAGCAGCGTCCTTGTGTAATGGTTGTAAAAATGTAAACTTCAGTACAATGAAACACACACACACTACTAAGGGCCAATTGGAATAGCAGTAATAAATATAGTGTCATAATGTGAAATGCTTCACATGGAATTGCATCATAGGGCCATCTGATCCTAGCAATGAAAAATAATTCCAGGGTTTGAGAAATTGATCAAAAAGTTGAGCTACTTTTAAAGCAAGCTTCATTTACTGAAGTGTTATTGAACATTTTACACACAAACTCTCACATTCACAATCACTAAATCTACTTATCAGTACCATGAAGAAAATGTCAGTTAATATGTAGTGTGCACACAATGTGAGTGAAGCCCATGTTAAAAGAAGGGATTTTATGAACTTAAGAATAACCAATGACACTAGTGCACAATCCTTCTTGCAAAGCTGACAGATGTACAACTTCAAGAAATTCCCTGCATTGTATAGAACAAGTAGGTTCACTACCACAAGTGGAACAGCCCACTACCAGACCTCACACTCAGCCATATTTCAATCTTTACTTTCCAAGACAGGAAATAAGGTGACAAAATATTCCAACCTTAACGGTAACACTATCAAAATGGAACTTAAAATAGGGTGTGAGGATGTGGACTAAATTCATATGGTTCTGATATGGTCCAGCAGGCAGGCATTTGTGAATATGGTAATGAACCCTCAGTTCCCATACAATGCAAGCAATTTCATGATTACCTAATCAAGTATTAAAATCGTACATACTCAGCTCCTTGGTGACACTTTTCATGTCCTCCCTGGAACCTGATGGAAATAAATTAAGCAAAAGTCTACAGTGTTTCAACCGCTTACTTCAGACTAAAGCCTTTGATTTAAAAAAATATGTTGACCTATTTGTTTACTGTAATTCAGTCCACCAAGCAAAACTACACTACACTAAACCATGACAGTACTTTTGTACATGCACATCAATCATATATTTCAAACCATACTTACTGAATCAGATCGTTCCCAGTTTTCTTCCAAACAATCTGAAAAGAAGAACATTCTTTCTTTACAATTATTGTCTCAGTTTAATGTTTGGGGGGGGGGGGGAAATTTTTTCTACCAGGTGGAGTCAAATGAAAAATAAAACAGTGAAATTACTTAAAGAATGGGGAGGGGAAGAAGACAGAAAAGTCAATGGTGTATAGGTATGGTAATAACAAATAGAAGAAAATGCACAGCAGATCATCTAACAGATTCACCAATAAGGTGAACAAGATTGCCAACAGTGCATTACATCATGACAAAAGTAAGTGTTTCTTGTCTAATCAGTTTTTCAATAGACAAGTGATAAAGATATGTCCTGCAGGGGAAAACCTGCCATGCAAAAATGTAAAAATCAGGCTAATTTTTTGATAAACTTTGTACTTTGATCCCAAGAAAATATAACATAATACTTCACTTACAAAGATCACGATTGCATATTAATCACATCAACATGGACATAGTTACTTCTGTGCTAAAGAAAACATTCATAAATCACAAATCATAACAAACCACCTAAAAAATGTTAAGTCCAAAGTCATATGCTGCTGACACACACACACACACACACCTTCTTCAATTACTTTACTTTCTGCTTACACACGTCAATGCTCAGTACAGTCACATGTCATTACCAACTGCAATGAAATCACCAAAACTAAATGTTGAAGTACCAATGTTGCTGCAGTCATTACAGGATGCTTCTGTTAGCAGGGTGGGGCGGGCGGGGGGGGAGAAGAAGAAACCATGGACACACAAAAAAAAACATAAACAGGCTGCATGCAAGCAATAAATTGCTTCTCAACTATGATAAAGTTTAGCCACCAATGCAGCCTTTTAAACATATGAAATCAGAAACTTTGTACAAAATTCCACATACAATGAACTCCTAAAGCAAGAAAACATTTTTACATGACCATGAGAGGAAATTAACATTATTCTAATTGCAGTAGGACATCAAACTGTTAACTTCTTACAGAGGAAACTCTGTATCCAATGGACATTTGTTATCATGACCTGTCAGTGGACAGTACTACTGTACTTACACGTGTCTAACCACATTAAGACACAGAAATGAATGATCAACTCTTGTTATGAATATCATCAGAGGACAAAAAGTGATAATATATTCAAATGCTTTTGAAAGTATACAGATATACACATTTACTCAGCAAGCCTGATCTTTCAGAGTTACACCAAAGCTGCTGTACAACTGTGTCAAATGCTTGATGATAGACAGATGCATACACAAAAGCATATGTGGCCATAACAAACCCTTCTAAACATCCATACACGACTCCAAAGGAGCTGACCACCCCCAAAAACAGTGTCAAATAAGCAGAAGTGTGTAACCTAAGTGATACTGTTTCTTCCAGAAAACCATTTTTATCACTTTTATAATAGCCATACAACAGAAATCAAGATGTAGGCAACATTTTATAAAGAAGCAGAATGTGAGAGGATGAGCAGTCTAGCAAATTCCTTCTCAAAAATTGTAAGATACAGTAACAGCAGTATTTGGCAAGTAAAATTTGGCCCTAAATTTTAGCCCACTTAAGCTCTATGCCATTAAGACATACTGGAAGGGTGGGGATTACATTCACACATTCTTGAACCTGGCATCTGAAGCGTGTAACAGGTCAGCTCTCATTAATTGATTTACCCTGTGAAAATAATACCCACTACCTGTTGGACAGAAGGCTTATATGGATGCTGCAGAGATAATCTATACCTTTCCTTGGAATCAGACTCCAATTCCCCCACTGGTCTAGCCAGTAACACAGCAACACTACTGTACTACTGCACCACCTGTAGCATCTTGGGCAACTTTACAAAGGGTCCTAAATTTGTCTACCTAAGTTCACAGTCCTTCATAGGTAGTTCCTCAGCTAATCAAGCAACTCCCTACACTTTATGTAATGTGAAAGTTTATTACCATATTCATAAAAGCCAACCACTTGTTCCCATCCTCAGCAACATGCATTAAGTCTGTGTCCTCCCATTCCATTTCAATATTATTTCACCCAGGGGTAAAGTAACCAGGGCGTGAAGCTGACCACTCACCTCTACCTAGTGCTAAGGTTCACGTTGAATGCAACTGCACTTCCAATCCTCCATACACCTTCCTGGCATGTAACGGAACAAACTTATCTTTGTTTTACCTCCATCCTACTGTTACTTCCTCCCCCATGAACCCAAATACCCTATTCAGCACCACATTCTCCACCACCCTCAGGTTACATTCTTCCTTTATTGTGAGAGATCAAGTTTCACACCCACAGAAAACAACAGCCAAAATTATAGTTATGAAATTTTTATTTTTTGTGTTGTTGTATAGCAAACAGGAAGACAAAATTAAATAATTAAATAGTGCAACCACTGGGTCTTCAAGTTATGTGATGCTAGAACTTTTACTACAATGTGATTTTGAACGAGATATTACACTACCATACCTGACACAAGCAGTTTGACTCCACAATGTGTACAACATACCAGACAGTGCTTTGTAATTCTACATGTAACAGAACACCAATGAAATATACACATGTTCTAGCCTTTTATCTTTCCAAATAACATCTTTCACTATCAGAACGTCCGTTAGTGCTATACTAGAATAATATCTTTGTATGCACAATCATATTGCAATACTTAGCATTTATGTTGTATACTGCATCAATAAAGTTGCAATTGAAACAATAGTATTCAAACTGAAAGGCAAAAAATTCTGGACCAAATGGTGACAGGCATTCCTCAAATTTAATGTGCTCTTAACTCCTCTGCACTTGCATTTTGATTCATCTGTGTCATTCCTAAATATCTGAACTTTTCCAAAAGGTTTATTAGTTAACTTTATGTTGTGCTTTCAACCTACATTCTGTTGACAATATATATAAGTACACAGATTTCTCATCCTGACTCTCCCAAGAAGAAGACAAACTTTCAAGAGTAATGTCACCCACCAATGAAAAAAGGACACCTCATAATTTTTCTATGGGTTCTGAAAACATACTTCTCAAACACGATTTCTGTATTTGGGCATTTTCTTGACACAAACTATAACGCAGACACTGATAAGTCATATTAAGAACATGACAAACCTGCAATAACATAATAATGCAACACCTTCATATGACTGGAAGAAGAGCTAGGAGTCAATGCTCCTGCCAACATGTCAGACAAAAAGTGAGCTATAACTACCCTAACTATACCACTCACACAACAATATTGTTTTTAACTTCCTGGGAACTAAAGCCAAGGCCCTCATTACATTAGCAATGGGTCCACCTCTATTCATGAACTCTTCCAAGGATAGCAACCCCCCCCCCCCCCCCACAACCACCCACACA
>Ga0136643_10014839_pt1 | contig 11707 bp, 6 predicted proteins | sample TergutLab28metaG_FD_96883 | JGI IMG/M metagenome (GOLD analysis project Ga0136643, IMG submission 96883) | Labiotermes labralis P1 segment gut microbial communities from Petit-Saut dam, French Guiana - Lab288 P1 (version 3) (version 3) | ecosystem: Host-associated > Arthropoda: Insects >...
AAAAAATATATATATAGAATGGCATGTAAGATGATTAAATATGTCGTACTAACTGCAACATAACTACAGAAGATATTATTGATTCTACTTATTTTTCAAATGTAAGACTTGTTTGATTTTATAAATGGCTGCGGAAAATTTATACCATTTCTGAGACAAGAAATAACCTTGTTGTTAATTAACTCTGTCTTTAGCGTTTATGTTTTGTAATTAATACTTTTTTCTGGTTGTTACGTCATAAGAACAGATAAATTGGCTTTAAAGTTTGTTTTACTTTCTGTTTTTTTCGAAGACTAAACGTGAAGGGCCGATAGACTTTGTACAAACTATCGAAATTTTAAGGTGCGTTTTATCAAATTTCAGTATCTACGCATTAAATTTAGGAGAAATATAAATTTATTTATTTTTCCTTAAATAAACATAAAAAAAGATTTTCCCTTGCGTAGGTGTAATAAATTACATACGCCGAATACATTTTGTAACACTCTCAGTAATGTCTGCTCTAAAAGAATTATACATACTAGCTTATTTTTTCCAGTAGCCTGATATCGAAATACATTGGGCCGGTATTTTTTTCGGTTAGCACAAAACCTTAACGGAAAACTACTATATTCTTCAGAACATGTTTTTTTTCCGTTTACTGTGAAAAGCGAAATTAAAAATATTTATTGATATATCTTATAATATTCAAACATCGCTTACAGAAGAATAAATAATTACGTCATTAACTACCTGAAAATTAATTTTCTGCATTGTTAAAATTATATCCTTAAATATAGTGTTATTTAAGTTTCGTTCTGTGACATTGTTCAGGCAGATTGAATAAGCTGAGAAAGTTGGATGCACACGCATATTGAGAAACTCACATGTAGTTAATAAAGGAATTTTATATAAATGGACTACTAGCTAGACCTGGCATAGATGGAGAGTAACACTAAATTGATGCTAGATAACAGAGAATTGTTAGATATGGAAAAGGATATTTTCCAGTTGTTGCGTTATTTGTTTAAAAATATCATAACGCTTTCTGAGAAGGAAATATCCAATGTAATTGTTGTAATTTTTTTTTCCATTTGATGTGATGTGATGGAAACTGTATGAATACTGTAAGGAGAAAAGCAACGTCAACATAAATTTAAGAACCGAAATTACTGCAATACAATACCTATAGCACTATAGGAATGTAGTCTATTTGGAACAATAGTACATAAATTGAATGACCTCACATTGGACTTTCTCTGCTATATAGTAACCAGAATATAAGTTCATTTTGGTTGTGGTATTGATGCAGCTTTATTGAGTTCTGAACATCACACGTTCAGCGCTGAAATTTACACAGTATTATTGGGTGTGTGTGTGTGTGTGTGTGTGTGTGTGCGCGCACGCTTTAAAGAGCGGGCGAGTGTGGGTGTGTGCGTGTGTCTCAATTTAAGTGGTCGCTTTGCTTGTAGTGTGGATTACATGTCCGTACATATATCCAACACCCCTAAATGCATGACGTGTTTCCACCCTTCTGTGCGGTTATTTCCCCCTACTGTCGTTTGGGTACGTTAATTCACACTGAATGTGAGTTCACTTTGGTATCTATTTGTGCACATGCCGACGAACGCATATCCGGTTAAGTCCCGATTTACCTCAACCCATTGCCAGCTAATCGTAAAATTGCATCACACCCGTTCTTAATGCCAGCATTGAATGCAGAATAAACTGTGTGAGTCCTATCGGCTTATTTCATGTTACAGATTTGTAGATTTTCTTAATTTGTTTAACATCCCAATCCGGATTACCAAAATTGCATGTGAAATAAACTTTGCAGTTCTGCCTTTACAACACTCCAACCTACAGGACCAAGCAGATTTGTAAGTCTGTAAATCTATCTTCTTAACGTGGCTGCATTCAGACTCTATCGACTTAAGAGCCTAGATGTCTTATACGTTTTCGGCATTCTTTACATACTTCATGAAATTGTGTTTAATATTTTAAGCCATTTACACTCCACATTTTTCCACAATATTAAGATTTTACCTACTAAGCACACGTGATAGTCTTCACAGTTCACTAGACACGTGTGATTATCTACTTCAACATAAATACCCTGTTGTATTTTAAAGGATTATTCTATTTAAAAACCACCAGTAAGCACAAATTTGAACAAAAAAACACATTCAAACCCAAAAGTTAAAATTGTACTTTCTTTTTGCCTTTTCATAGAAGCCAGATAATGATAATTTGGGCTGAAACACTTAGCTCATTGGTAAATGTATAAAATATGAACGAAGGATACAAATCGGAAGTAGTCACTGCTAACAAGATCGCAAAACTGAGAAATCTATATACTCTTACATATAAGGTAAAATACAAAAGGAAAAGGAGATGAAGAGAACAGAACCGTGTTTCGAAGATGGTTAAGAACTAGTTGGTAAGTAGGCTAGGTAGGCTATTAGGGAGAAAACTGGCATTAAAAAACATCAGATGTTCGACTTAGAAAACAAAAATGAGAGGTACAGCTGAGAAATAAAAGAAATGTATGGCAAACAGCAGATAAATTAGAACTAAAATTTCATTAACATTTTAGAATTTAAGACGAACGTAAGGGATGTATGCAACCGAAAAGTTAGTGTCAACAAACACATCCCAGATATTCTGTAATGTGAGTCAGCAAATATAATTATTGCATAAGTTATGCGATAAATACTGTATAAGATTACATAATGAATACAGTTGGGGTTTTAAGTTATTTCTAATCAATTATTTATTATTATTTAATTATTATTTAATTTTTCCTAATATAGAATTAATAGTTACTTTATTCAGTTAGTGAAAAAAAAGACAAGTGTACATAAAACAAATTACATTATAACAGAAAATAATCGAAAGTATGTAATAATGAAACTATATAGCCAAAAATAATGTTTTGTGTATTCTAAACATTAAAGTTAGCAATATTCATAAATTTGGAATTAGGATAATTTTTGTTAGAATCTATAATTTGTTAATGGAAACATTTAATTTTACGTAATATAACATTAAATAGTTTACGTCAGCACAATCACTTTATTACTCAAAGTAATTATAGGGCTACATGTTTCGACTATAGATTTGTCATCTTCAGGCTAATCTGTAGTCGAAACATATAACCTTATAATTACCTTGAATAATAAAGTGATTGTGCTGACGTACACTATTTAATGTTGTATTACGTTACAAGCACATCGTGATGCTACTATTCAAACTTCATTCTACTGTATAATGTGAAGGTCAGATACCCTGATGGTAGCTAAGTAAAGAGGAAAAGTATTATTTGTAATTTAGGGTGACGAATTGCTGAATGTTTTTTGTGTAATTAAAATAAATTTTGGGATGGTTTTTTACCTTTACATGCAATGAACGTTCTACGATTAAGACCAGACAGCGATTTCATTTGTTTTCAGCAATATGTTGCGTAGTTTATGTAAAAAAAACATATATTTTTTATCCCCTGTATCTATGTCATACTTGCCGACTACATAATCAATACCCTATCTTCCTTCATCAAATTCCATCCCTTGGTATCTGTGCTATTTCTAAATTGTTCAGTGACTCTAGTTAGACAGATTTGCACAATAGTACAATAATTTAATGACATTTTTAAACGTCTTGTTTGAAGTTTTATTACCTGCGGCAGGGACTGGAATTTTATTAAGTAATGTTGACTAAATTTTATAATAATCGTTAGCGATGCCCTTCAAACATGCTAATGTGGCAATTATCTGCACCTTTTCTAAAAAAATTCTCAACCATTTTAAAACATAGTGTACTTTGAGAAGTGAATCTGCATCGAAGACTAACTTACTGCTATTTCAGACAAAATACATCCCTTTGTGTTTCTAATACTCAAAATAAAATGTTTTTATTCCGTCCAAACACAATAATAACATACAATCATCAGCAGCCTAGTATGACTACAGGTTTCGGTCTTTTCTAGAATACTTTCAGGCCAATATTTTCCAGTAGAAGGCACCGATTGTAACTTCTATTGGATAATATTGGCCTGACGATGGTCTTGAAAAGATCGAAACATGTGGCTGTATTATAGTGCTGATGATTGTATGCTATTGTTGTGTTTCGATGTAATTAAACAAATTTATTCCAACTTACTGCTGTTTGCCGTGATCCCCTCTTCAGTCTTAGCATGGCTGAAGTTTGCTGAAAAGCTTCCGTGACGTTCTGTAGGACTGGATCATATCTCATATAAACAGTAATGAGTTAATTTTGATGGCTTTTGGGGTTGATTTTGGTAAATAAAAAAAAATATTTTTGTTGCAAGATGCAGCATCTGGTTCAACAACATAACGTATTCTCGAACCTTGTTTCGTTCTACCATAATTTTAAAACAAAAAATGTTACCAAGCAAAGACTTATATATTATATAATAGGTCTATTACTGATATACAAAAAAATTTACTCTCTTTAATATCTTATGATTTTTGTTCATACATACAAAGTGGATATAACCAATCTATACCTCCGTATATTACTTGCAAAGACTCTGACCTACGTGCTGCCCTCTCTTATCTCTGCTGTGACGCCTTCAGAGAACGAGGTGGTCATTAAACTTGCCAGCAGCGTGTTGCCTTTCCCCCGCTGTCAATATACCCCTCATCTCAAATCTCATCACTCATAATCATGTGGCGGCCCTCTAGCTCGTCCATCGGCCCTAAACTCACCGGTGCGCTCCAACCACATCACCACCACATCAGAAGCAGTGTGCTCATGCCCTGGTGTACAATTATTGCTCTGCTTGGCAAGGAACCGCTACAACATGCTTCAAAACGTGGCGCTTCACTTTGCTTCCCGATAGAACAACTTCTTAAGAAAACCTATAACATAACTCGGTACATATCTTAATGTTAAGTATTAATTTGGTCTTTGACACTGTCAAATCCGATGCTTGTCTATATCTGAGATTGATATCTTTTTGAAATATGACCCAATATTACCCTTATCAATAAATAGTGCTGGAAAATAAATGTGATCAGGTTTGTTGATTAGAAGTAATGTGACATATTTCGCGAATTGAAGTATTAACTCTTTAAACGCCGAGTTAAATCCCATCTGCCCTTTCCTAGAATTATTCGAAGCTCACCATATTCTCCACGTTAGCAGGTAAAGGGTTAAAGCATTGATATGAAATATGCCTACAGCCTGCGGTTATATAAAACCTGCTTTAATTGTGCGTCGATTTCCAGAAAATAATAACAACAATAGGCATTGTATCATCGTCACTTATATGCTTGCGTCTGATTTAACGATGTTGTTATATATCAGTCTAGTAGCTATTATGTTGTCATCATCATCATCATCATCTCCTTTATGCAGGGTATTTATACTTATATTCCTGAGACAAATTATGTCCCTAGGGAATTCAGTTTTGCAGCTATTCTGTTGTTACTATTCATGGTGCTTATATCGTTAGTTTCAGTGTTGAATCTATTGTATTTTTACATTAGTACTTTCCGAAGCATGTGTGCAGTGCCCAATAAGGCTGTTTTCTGTAGTTTCTTGACTTCATGTTTTCCTGGTATGTTACTCACGTATTTTCTAAATGACCTTGAAATAGTACCAGTCGCCCTTATTTTTACTGGTATCACATTTGTTTTTAATTCCATATTATTATTATTATTATTATTATTATCATCATCTCCTTTATGCATAGTATTTATACTTACATTCCTGAGACAAACTATGTTGCTAGGGAATACAGTGTTGCAGCTATTCTGTTATTATTATTATTATATAATGCATGCCCGGAAATTAAATAGACAAGTTTTGTAACTGTTACCAGTCCCGCTCACAATTTCTTTCCCTCACGCAAGCTAGCCTCTCACGTTATAGAATCTCGTATAACTGACGGCAATATATAGCTGTTGTGATGCTATACATAAGTAAAAAGTTATCGGAAATATAGACTTAAATTTTGCTTAAAACAAGTCTCTAAGAGAAGGAGAAATAAGCTTATTAAGCAATTCAGTCTTAGTTTTCAAATATTAGAAATAGACCCGTAAATATTAGCAGTGATTTGGAGTCGATCAAGTGAAAACATTCGTTACAAGAAATGTTTAGAATACTCTACAGTCTACATTAATAAGAGAAATTATTTTAAGCCCGTTGGCCATTCTGTTCTTAAAGAATTCTTTAAGATTCACTGCACATGCCTTGGAAAGTGGTTCAACACGGGTGGTTATGCGTTAATAATCACAACAAAATAGAGCAACTGTTGTGAGGTATTTACAGAGTAAGTGATACTTGTTAAAGTCACATGAACGTTGGGCAGCGAAGTGAATTTTACAGTTTAAGTTACACAGGTGCAAAAAGATAAATAAAAAAATGTTTATATAGTTCACACACCGACAAATGCACTATTTATTAACTTGGTTAAAAGTTTTAAATTTACGTTAAAATACACAATAATAATAAAAATAATAAATCTAATTCTGCACTTCAAACAACACACATCCCGCTATAGGACATGCTGCCACATCACATAATTTATATAACGACGTAATTTTACCGGAGTGTTTTAACATATATATATATATATATAACTTTAGTTAGGTACAGATAAAGCTCCCCGAGGATGGTCATTAAAGACCGAAACATTTACGAGCGATAATATTGTGTACTTTAATGAAAATTTAAAATTTTTAACCAAGTTAATAAATAGTGCATTTGTTGGTGAGTGAACTACGTAGATTTCAAAATGCAGGGTGCAAAGATAAAAAAGTCTCGTTTATATTTTACTGAAATTTTTCAAAGGACATTAAGCATATTGCACCTACTGTTAACTTTTAACTTGTATATGATTATTAAAGAGGTATATAAAGATGAAAACGAGGACGGATACAAGACAGGCAGCGTAAGTATGACTTAAAACTGAGGCGCATTCGTGCAGCCATTGTTGCAGTGGGCAAACAATAAGTATTATATATTGTGGGTGTGTGTTTGTAGCTGTAGGAATCCAGCATGTAATGCGCATGTCATATTATCCTATGTTGCCTGTCTGGTTACACATTATTTTTCCACATTGTCCCACAGACGGCATGATTTTCGATAAAAGTTACTAACTATAAAATATGTTTTTGGATTTTCTGCACTATTTTTGTCTGAAATAGTTCTCATTCGTCGAAAAACTGAGCGAGATATAATAAAAAAAAATATGTATGTCTTCATGTAAAGGACACATCATTCTTGTCAGATTATAATGAAACTTGAATTTTCTCGACACGTGTTTAAAAAATACCAAAATTACATCAAATTTCATGAAAATCCGTGCAATGAGAGCTGAGTTTTTCCATGTGAATGGACGAACAGACATGCAGACGAAAAGACATGAGGAAGCTAATCGTCGCTATTCTCAATTTTGCGAACGCCCCTAAAATCTTGGGAGACACTACTAGCTGTAAGAGTGTCGGTGTAGAATGTATAACATTACAACCGGAGACATAAGTGATTTTGTACTTGAAATGATTGGAGTGGACTGACACAAGTATACATCTTCGTCATACTTTTGTTGTTATTTGTTGTTGTTGTTTTTGTTTATGCTGGTGGTGGCGGTAGTGATAGTCGTTTAAATATTAGTCGTCGTATTAGTAGTAGTAGTAGTAGTAGTTGTTGCAGTGGTGGTGATTGTGGTGGTTATATTAATGATGGTAGTAGTATTTTTCATTATATTATTATTATTAGTAGTAGTAATAGTAGTAGTAGTAGTAGTAGTTGTTGTTGTTGTTGTTGTTGTTGTATTTGTTGTTGTGGTGGTGGTGGTTATATTCCTGGTGAGGATAGAGGATAACTTGACTCAATCTATCGTGGTTTTTATCAGTTCCTGCAGGCAAATTCTGGGCTTCGCTACTTTGCGTTCTATTCCTTCAAAATTTCTCAAAACCGTAATTGCCCGATCATGCTGCCATCTGACGATTAAGCTACAATCAGAGATACGTTTTAAAGCAACAAATATCAGCCGCATGTACTGGTTAAATGTATTGTGGTGTAAACCTCCAGCGAGAGAATGAAATTCAAATTGTATTCAGACCAAACTTGTCCCTGTCAACAGCGCTGGACTTCCAACTAGAACATCTTAAAGACAAAGGAACTCATCACCAAAACATTTTCAATGTATTTTAAAATAAGAAGTACTGAATTCAAATTCTATCTTTCAGGAAACCAAATCGAAACAACCCCTTTATAACAACCGCCCGTGCGGAATTCAGTAAATCAACTTAACTCTTAACAACCGATTTACATGGTAATCGCACTGCAATAAGTTTAGTCAAAATCGACCTGAACTATCTTCTTACGATCTCTATTAACATAAGACGATGAAATTTCATCCGAGATGTTTTCATTTCATTTTCAATATTCTGGAAAGCCAGCTCTGTGGAAGCAATTTTTTTTAGCGAAAAATATTTCCCCCTCTATCAAGCTGTGTTCTTGAATAATTTATTTTGAGCATTATTATTGTAACCATAGATGGTGCTTCCAAAACACACAGGAAAGAGAGCGGTGTGGGGTTAAATGGCTGCAATCAGAAATAAAAATTACTTGAATGTTTATGGAAGGGTGGAACATAAAAAGTCATCTCTTGTATCCATAAATAACTTCCAACTGCCGAAGGCCCAGAGATTTAAAAAAAAACGTGGTAACTGCTCGTAGTTATGCATGTTTCATTTTTGGTAACTTTATTTGAATATGACTGTAATCGTAAGTCGAGGCACGGGTTTGGATAATTGGGGTTGAACTCGTTCCAATGGCATTTTCCGCAGTTATTTGGATGTTGCGATGATAACCATTACGTCCTTCTCTAGTAATGTAATTTTGTTGTCCTTTAGAAAATTATGTATTGACACAAAAATGGTCCAATATTTGTCCGCTGCAAATGCGTGTCACGTCGATCTTTAGATGCATCATACTCGTTGTGTTTTATTTACAGTTAAATAGGGGTTCTTTTGAGTCAAAACATAACTGTCTTGTGTTGTTATCTTTAGTTAAGCTGACGACATGTTTCGGCATTTCCACTGGGCCATCTTCAGGTCACAAGATATATAATTGAGGAGACTGTACAATGTGAATCATAAATAAAATAAAGTGAATCATAAAATAGGATATATATATCTAAAATTCAACGGGAACAAAAACAGTTGCAACAATGAGATTTTTAACAAATAATTCTGTGAATTGTTTGTTAAAAATCTTATTGTTGCCACTGTTTTTGTGAAGACGACATGACACACAATTAAATAGGGGTTCTTTTGAGTCAAAACACAACTATCTTATGTTGTTATCTTTGGTTAAGCCCAGGACATGTTTCGGCTTTTGCACTGGGCCATCTTCATGTCCCAAGATATATATATATATATATATATAATTGAGGAACTGTACAGTGTGAATCATAAATAAAATAGTGTGAATCATAAAATAGGACATATGGACCTCTAATTCAACGAGATCTCTTTGTGATTGCCAGTCAAGGCCATATCTACGAATACGAGAAGGCTAAGAGGAAACTATACAGCTGTAATACTAATATTTACTTCAACCGGGCAGTATCTACATAGGAGGTTAATTTCAAATTATGCGAAGACAAAAATCCCTAATAATTTCCCTGCTGCGAAATTCGCGCAGCGGAAAACACAAAAACTGCGAAATTGAACGACAATGGTATTCGTTGAATTTGAGATACATATATCCTATTTTGTGATTCATATTATTTTATTTGTGATTCACACTGTACAGTCTCCTCAATTATATATCTTGTGACCTGAAGATGGCCCAGTGCAAAGGCCGAAACATGTCTTCAGCTTAACTAAAAATAACAACATAAGATAGTTGTGTTTTGACTCAAAGGAACCCCTATTTAATTGTATGTTATGTCGTCTTCATAAAAACAGTGGCAACAATAAGATTTTTAACAAATAATTCACAGAATTTGACTGTTACATATATATTTGTTATACTAGCAATAATTAATTGTACATTATAAATAAGATGTTAAAGTTAATGGGGCTGAATATTTCTTTGAAGATTCCTGCGCACCTCTGAAGTTCCGGACTGAAGGAGGTTACGCAAATGGCATACATAAACTTTCAGTTTGGACATCCCCGTTTTGTTGTATAGAATTATAAATATAAACCATATATAGTCAAACACAACTCAATTAATGATTTTATTAATGGGTATCTCTTACATTGTTTCGTCCAACGACATGTTTCGGCTCTAGTTATGGGCCATATTCAGGGTCATTACTTTTCTTAACAAGATAAAATATACATAAATTTCTGTAAGGATATAGCAGTAATAACACAATTATTATCAGGTCTGCATAACTTATCAACTTATCAACATCAACTATATGTTTCGACCAAATCTGCTGTGGCCAACATCAGGTTGGATACAATTTATCAGAGAAGCTATATAGATATGATATAACACAGAACAATTATTAGTATTAGTGTAGGTAAGGGGACGAGATCTGGTTTACACAAAGTCGGTGGGCGTGTGTGCAGATGGTAAAGAACCGTGCATGTAACATATGTTATCCTCTTTGTCTATGACAACGTAATGTACGTGCCGAGTCGGTTCATGACCCGTGGGGTGCGGTAGGCCTGGGCCGATGTTTGGTCCTGTGGTACAGTATTTTCTTGCCTGTGGTGGGGGCTGAGTGTCACACCGGTCTGTTGTTGTGGCTGTGTAGACATCCTAAGTTGTTTACACAGAATTATTACCTTGCGTTCTAACAAACACAACGGGGATGACGATCCTTGAAATTGATACCTAAATTTATACAACACCTAGAAAATCATCTATGTTTTAAATTCATCAAATAATCTGTAAATGATTAACGGCAATAATTAAGCTTTGAACTTTCAAGGAAAGTGCTTATGAGTTTACTGTCTACTGGGATAAAAGGCCGAGTAGTTGGTTAGAGACTGTAGGTAAGTCCGTGCCGAATATCTTGGTATCACATTCCAACGGACAAGGATAATTATTAAGAAATTTTAAAACTAGAAGAAGGGCCAAAATTCATAAAAAAATTTTGCACACTTTCGTGAAGGAAAATAGAGATATCGTGGCTGGCGAATAGAAATACCAAGTTGGCCTATAATACACGTATTGCTTTATCATATGCGTTTAGAAACAGAGTTTCAAGGAACTGACATTATTCGTGACTTTATGGGAGTAAGGAAGAAGAAGAAAGTAATAAACACATAGAAACACCTGGTAACATGGAAGGCAGATCACGAAGCGTGATTTCTGAAAGTGTTGTATTCTTTTAAGAAGGTTTATCTTAGAAGTGCGAACATAGGTGTCAGTTTTATTGGCGCAATATCCTTCTTCATCATGCATACAGCAGGGTCAATGTAGTTCATATCAATCCTCAGAAACAAGAAATGTTAGAATATGGATGCATAAAGTGCATATAGCACTAAGTGAGGGGTCAAACACAGGAAAAAAATTTCCATTTTTATATAAGCTTCTATAGAGATTTCACGAAAGTTGGAATATTTCTAAAAACGGTAGAACGAGAAATTGGAATTTTGTCTGGTGTATTACCGCCTCTGTGGTCTAGTGGTCAGAGTTTCTGGCTACAGATACAGAGGTCTCGGGTTCGATCCCCGGCGCTACCAGATTTTCTGAGTAGTAGTGGGTCTGGAACGGGGTCCACTCAGCCTCG